>Ga0209737_10001062_pt1 | contig 20601 bp, 19 predicted proteins | sample TergutCu122P3_FD_187284 | JGI IMG/M metagenome (GOLD analysis project Ga0209737, IMG submission 187284) | Cubitermes ugandensis P3 segment gut microbial communities from Kakamega Forest, Kenya - Cu122 P3 (SPAdes) (version 2) | ecosystem: Host-associated > Arthropoda: Insects > Digestive system...
CCAGTCTATACTTCGCGACAGAAACCCAAGCCCAAGCGTGGTCGTCCGCCTAGACCAAGGGTCGAGAATAGTTTATAGTACAAAAGTGTGCAAAATTCACGTCAACATACCCTATCAATCAACTTGTCGCAAAAATGCGTATATACGCATTTTCAGGAAAAGATGAGCACAGAATACGCATAAATGATTATTCATTTAATCAGCTTGAAGGCGATGGAAGACAGTGAAGGCAACAGCACGAAAGAGGGGCTTCCTGGTGCGCAAATGTATAGCTAGACCTGAAACAAAAAACGGTGTTGTCTAGATAATCTCTTTTAAGACTAAGTCAATAACTTGGGGGAAAACCTCTTGAACTGTTGGCGTAAGGCCTAGCCCAACAGTGGTATCGGCTGGCTCGCACCCAACTATTACCAGTTCCTCTGGATATATTCCCAAAACGGCAGCGGTAGCCATTATACGTTCTAGGTCAGTCTCATGCATTGAAACGCTAAAGTCTGAGAGTTTTGGGCTCTTCATCAGCGCTTGTTTAGTAACCTTAAGACGATGAAGTCTGCCGGGTTTTGAGCCCGGCAGACTGATTGCATCTACAAATACTACTTTAGTGTAACCCTCAAGCTTTAGAGCGCATTTGAAACCAGATATACCGAAATCTGCAACTTCAACTCCACTGGGGAGTGTTCGTTTCTCCAATTCCTCTGCGACATACGGACCAAGCCCATCGTCTTTTTTGAGCTTATTGCCTACTCCGCATATCAGTGTTCGGGTCACAAATAGTATCCTCTTTAGTGAGAGTGTGTATGGGCGACGCCGTTATTGTGCTCCCAATCGTGCAACATTTGATCAGCGTGCAGGTGGTCTAAGTCGCATTCCGACAACAATCTGTCCTCGGGATTAAAGACTTGAACCGTGCATCCAAGGCATGGATCATAGCTTCTTATGGTTCGAACGACATCAACGCCATCAATTTCTCCGCCTACTGGCTCAGTAATATCTGAGCCAATAATGGCTGCCTCATAGGGACCAGGTCGTCCCTGTTCATCTCTTGGGGACACATTCCACGCGGTTGGGGTAATTATTTGGTATCGATATATCTTGCTCTCACGCATAACGACCCAGTGAGCAACAGCTCCGCGCATACCTTCTACCATTCCGACTCCGATACCGGTCTTCGGTTTCTTGTAGCTATTCCATACTTTGGTTTCACCTTTCTTAACCATATCAAGAACCATACCAATTAAGCGATATGCTAAGAAGGCGGAATAAGCATGATAATAAGCGCGTGAACGTACTCGTTCAATGGCGTTATTCTTCTTGGGGAGCTTCCACTCCATGGTAACTTCTCCAGGAACACGGAAACCAGCTACGGCACCAGCGGGTAAGGTGAACTTAACTGACGTCCCGGTTGACTCGGGAGCTTTTCTGGAAACAGCCTGAAGCCACATTCTTGAAAGAGGATTTGCTTGCAGAACATGAGTCTTGCCGTCTACACGATTCTTCCAATCAAAATACCTCGGGGTCTTGGCCCAAGTATACTTGTTGTTCCAATCCTTTTCCTTACCGGCAACTGGTTTGGTATTTTCATTCCAAGGATGGTCTTTTGTAAGCGGATTACCTAGCGGGTCCTTTTCGAAATCAGCTGTTTGAGTAGCTGTGTAGTAAGAATGGGTTACTGTCTCCTGTACACCTATATTCATTTCGATCAGGTCGTTGGTTATTAGTTTTCCATCAATAACAACACCAGGGGTAACCCAGCGCTTCTCACCCCACTTGCCCATATCAGCATATTTGGCGTTGTAGGCTTTTGGATCATCATAAACACCATAGGAAAGGAAGTTAAAGGGGAAGTTTCCGACCCCGGCCAAACCATTGGCATCCAAGAAATCAATCAGATCGTCAAAGACAGCAACTAATTCCTTAGTAAATGCGATTCCCTTGGCTAAGTTAATATAAACATGCTCCAAATCGCTCATGTTAACTGTCAGGGCAATGCCGCCGGGAATAAAGTTGTTCTGATGAGGATGCTTGGCGCAGAGGATTGTAGCCATATCAATACCATTTTTGGAATTAGCTAAACACTTTAGCCAAAAGCTTCCGGTGATTGGATTAAGGGCTGTCATGATATCGCCAATTGTCTTGTACCCGTGTGATGCCTCATTGGGAGCGGCAGTCTGCTTAGCCTTCGCCAAAATCTCAGGATTGTTTTTGGCACAAATCGCCTCAGAATAGTCAGGGCCTTCCAAAATGCCACAGCTTAAGGAGCCATCATAAATCTCCTCTGCCATAAGGGCAAGGTTACGAAGCGCAATGCCTAACGGAGGAGGAGGCGCGCCATAAGCCATGTCAACTGCTAAAACGGAAGCCATGGCATGTGGAGTCGGGCATACGCCGCAACTTCTTTGGCCAAGCCAAATGGCGTCAGCAGGCTCGTGCCCAACAAGAATATCTTCCAGACCACGGAACATGGTGGCGTAAACATGAGCGTCAGTGTATTTCTTGGCATCAATGTCGGCTACAGCCGAAACACCCATGTGACCCTCAATTCGAGTTAAGGGTTCAATATGTAGTTCAGTCGTTTTTCCCATATTTATATGCTCCTCTTATGGAATCTGTGGAGAGTGGCTTTTACTTTACCAATGTTGTCTTTAATGCCTTCAACAACCCACGATTTGATAGGTGATTTCTGTAAGAATGGTGACATCGGGGGGTCAGGAAATGCAGGTTCTGTACATCCGATACACGGAGAGCCAGTCGACGGACATCCGCCAAGTCCATTTGCGAAACCATAGCGCGGGACACTGCAATGAACGATAGGTCCTTTACAACCAAGAAGTCCCATACACCAGGGCTCACCATAGTGATGCGCAAACTTACCTTCTGCCAAGAAACCGGCTCTCGGACAAAGGTGGTGCGCCAACTCGCCGTATAAGTATTTGGGACGATTGAATTCGTCTAACGCAGGAACCGCCGCGGCTCCTCTGGCAATCAATACGATGTGGGCTAATGCCTTGAGAGTTGTCTCACCGGGTGTAGGACAGCCCGGTAAATTGATAACAGGGAGTCCTAGAGTGCTCTTATAGTTTGGACCAAGAAACTTGCTTAATCCCATTGCACCGGTTGGGTTTGGTTTTCCAGCGGCTACTCCACCAAAAGCTGCGCATGTCCCAATGGCTACCATTGCCGCTGCTTTTGCCTTGAGGTCATTTAGGACCTCGGTAAGGGTGACAATCTTGCCGTGCAAGTCACCGATCCCGCAGAAATACCCACCAGTTTTCTGTGCTAGCTTCTCGTCCGGTACTGCACCCTCCAAAACAATTACGAATGGGTCCAGCTTTCCGGTTTTTGCCGCTAGCAGTGGCTCAAGAGCCTTTTCTCCCCACGGAGCCATGATTGTCGGGTGAAACGCCAGATTGATTCCGCTGACCTCAGGTAATACGCCAGTAATCACATCAACTAATGACGGATTGCTGGCACTGATGAGAGAAACTGTATCACCAGTACACCCTTGGCCTTGCAACCAGAGAACATTGATTGGCTGCATATTCTACTCCTCCTTAAATAATTTTCTTATTCAAAAATTGGCATTATGCCAACTGTTGCCTCTTTTAACAATGCTAAATATAAAACAAAAGCACCATACATTAGGTGCCTTTACTTAATCCATATCAAACATGCATAACGAACAATATCCACATGCATAAAAGATGCACGCGAAAAACCATTTTCATCAACAAATTGAGCGTCTTTTTGCGCTACTGTCTTCATAGCCATAAAACAATTTCAGATAAGTTAACACTTCCCAGAATCGCTTGTCAACATTGCAATCAATGATACTGCTTAAAAATCGAGCACGCTACGCCATGAGTCGTCTCAAACTACTATGCAAAAGCTCATTATCTGCAACTTGTTTCATTCTGTTAATAGTATTCGAATTATCAATTCCTAACGCGAGATTTGCTTTAAAGTCTATTGTATACATCACGAAGGCATAACATGAAAAGCTTGACAGTTTCGAAATACGGGCCAGAGTATCTTTTGCTTCGCCAAAGCTTTTTTGTTTCAGTTGCTTTATTGCCATTAGCAGGTATAGTTTTTCCTCGTTTATTCTCTTTTGACTCCCGTATGCAACAACAAGATAATCTATTTCAATGCACGTCTCTTTATCATTTAAAAAGTCAAAAAGATACTTAGATATCTTGCATGATAAAGCCTTTCCTTTGTAATCATACGGGGAATACTTTATGTTTTGTCGTTCAATTTCTTCATGGTCTCCTGTAACAAATGCCAAAGCTAGATTGTGGTAAAAGAATGGGTCTTCGTTGTGTTTGTAGTGTTTTAATAGCAGGCTACGAGCTTTTTCATAGTCTCCGCTTTCGAGATGCCTGTTGATAGATAAGGAGACTTTCCGAAAGCTCAAAAAATACAAAACAAGATATAGAGCACAAATAACTATTGTTAAGATAGATGTAGTAAGTGGTTCGCAAAGCACAAATAGTACAAGAATTAACACAATTAGCATAACAAGTAGCACAAGTCTTACTTTTCTATTCAGCATATGGGTACCCACACATTTTTCTAATATACGTAGTATAAAGCGTGTTTTATTGAAAACACCTATGAATATTAAAAAGAAAAGGATTGCTATTGACAGAAAAATACCTGCACACAATATCGCAAATGACTTTAGCCCAGAAAGCAGTCCATCAAGAGTTGTGTTGTAGCTTTCCATCGTAATAATGTCTTTATCTCCAATGGTTAGCGCCACAATTGGTGGCATAAAAGGCATGTTATCAATTTTGTCTGCCCATACTTGCATAATCCTAAAGACAACTAATTGCCCCTCAAATGTTGAGGCTTCGTCATCAGAGATATATTCTCTGGCAATTAGTAAAGGTTTAGTAAAGTCAACAGTGTATATTGCCCAGTATTCATTCCAAACCACTGTTTCTGTTACAATGGATCTAAATTCCTTAGTATTTGATTCATTTGCTTTTTCTGGAGCTGTGAGACTAGCTGATATCGCACTTATTGATAGTAGTAGGAACAAAATAGAGAGCACCAGTGAGGTGCCCCTTAACAACATGCTTGCATTTTTCTTCATCTTAACTTAGCCAAACCTCTTTAATTCAGCAGCAATGCTTATAAAGTCACTAAAATTTTTTGCTGTCCAAATTACTGTCCCTTCAGAAAAGTCCATTGGAGAAACACGATAGATTGGCGAACTCTCCAAGGTTGAATCACCTTCTTTGGGTACAATACAATAGTGAGCGCCATCCACACCCATGCTTGCAAATACTATAGCATCACAAGGGGTTGCTTCATAACAGCATTCTCTATTGTTGCCCGCTTTGTTGAGCATTAAAACACTTTCGTCAAAAACTGTTCTTTTGAATCTCTCGATTACTGTCATATTAATATTAATTAGGCAATCACTCCTTCATACTGTGTTATGGAGGTTGCAAAGCAAATTTGATTGAACAATACACTGTTAGAAAGTTTCTCGAAAACTCTGTTGAATAGATGAGCTGATTGGCTATGCTTTTTTGCTTAAGTGACAAATCTATCCCCATGGAGTATCATATTGTTCTGTTAGACGCCTAAGAACTCCATATTAATACATTATACACACTAATTGGCAAAAAATGAGCATACTACTCGATGAAATAGAAGGCCCATCAGACTTAAAGAAACTAGCCCCATCGCAACTGTCAACACTGGCTGAAGAGTTGCGCAAGGAAATGATCGCCACTGTTCAAAAGACAGGAGGGCATCTAGCGTCCAGTTTAGGGACAGTGGAACTGACCATTGCTCTGCACAGAGTGTTTGATGCCCCTAAAGACAAAATCATATGGGACGTCGGGCACCAAGCATACGCGCATAAATTGTTAACTGGAAGACGAAGGCAATTTGCCAGCCAACGACAGCACGGCGGTATCTCTGGATTCCCGTCAAGAGACGAAAGTATCTACGACCCATTCGGAGTCGGGCACGCCAGCACCTCAATTTCCGCTGCTATGGGAATAGGCGTGGCGCGAGATATGAACTCCGAAGAGTTTGACGTGATTGCTGTCATTGGCGATGGGTCTATTGGCGGAGGTATGGCACTAGAAGCTCTTAACAACGTGGGGGCTTCCAGCACAAAAACAATAATCGTACTCAATGATAACGGGATGTCCATTTCTCCGACAGTGGGCGCAATATCAACAATACTGCGTAAAATACGTTTCAATCGCCTTTACAATAATGCCAACGAAAGCAGCAAAAGAATTCTTCACAAAATCCCACTTGGCAAACAAATTCAAAACCTTGTGAGCAGAACTAAGCATAGTATGAAGGGGTTTTTCATTCCTAACACTCTTTGGGAAGAGTTTGGGCTTGCATACATGGGACCAATTAATGGTCATAACATTAGAGAATTAGAATCGGCTCTGAAAGAAGCAAGGGCGTACAAGCACCGTTCGGTTTTGGTCCATGTCGTTACCACTAAAGGAAAAGGATACAGCCCGGCGGAAGACGACGCCATTTGCTTTCATGGCATCTCGCCGAGTGACGCAAAGCCCAAAGTAGCCCCTTCTTACAGCCAAGTCTTCGCCAGTACCGCTCTGGAAATAATGCGAAGAGATGCTTCCGTTGTGATCATAACAGCCGCTATGCCTGAAGGTAATTGTTTGGCGGCAATACAGCAAGAATTCCCCAAGCGTGTCATTGATGTCGGCATTTGCGAACAACATGCCGTAACCTTTGCTGCTGGCATGGCAACACAAGGCATAAAACCGATCGTTGCCATTTACTCCACCTTTTTGCAGCGTTCTTTTGACCAAATCATTCATGACGTTTGTCTTCAAAGGTTACCTGTAACATTTGCCGTTGACCGTGGCGGAATCGTCGGAGATGACGGAAAAACACATCAGGGAGCGTTTGACCTGTCCTATCTCTCACTGATTCCCGAAATGACAGTAGCATCGCCAAAAGACGAAAACGAGCTTCAACACCTTTTGTTCACCGCAGTAAACAGCGGTAAGCCAATGGCTGTGCGTTATGCACGAGGCAGCGGGCAAGGGGTAGCGATGGATGACACTCTCCGTGAAATCCCTATTGGCACAGCTGAAGTGATAAGAAATGGCTCACACATTACACTCGTAGCTATCGGGTTATGCGTCCAGACTGCGATGCAGGCAGCTAACATCCTTTCCGCAGAAGGAATTGAAGCGACTGTTGTCAACGCGCGTTTCGCTAGCCCAATTGACCATCAACTAATTCTCTCTGAGGTTTGTAAAACCGGGAGACTGGTCACAATTGAAGAAAACACGCTGAACGGGGGATTCGGAAGCGCTATTATTGCGACACTGAGCAACAGCGCCACCAAAGGATTCTCCTCAATTCGCATAGGAATTCCCAACAAATTCATTGAGCACGGTACTCAAGCTATTTTGCGCGCGAAATATTCCTTGGACGCAGAAGGAATCGTAAAACAAATGAAAGGTGCTTTCCCGGACTTGGCAACAAAATAAAAAGTTAGGATGTACAAGAGATGGACAAGCAAACAGTACGTGACATAAATGTCGCAAACAAAAGAGTTCTCGCTCGAGTGGATTTTAACGTTCCGCTTGATGAGAGTAGCGGAAAAATAACCGATGACAGCCGCATAAAAGCAGCCGTACCGACTATTGACTATCTAATCGACCATAATGCCAGTATTGTCCTATGCTCTCACATGGGAAGACCCAAAGGTAAAGTAATCCACGGGCTAAGCCTTCGAGCAGTGGCTGAACGTCTATCAAGAATACTTCGCCAGTCTGTGGAATTTGTTTCCGACTGCGTTGGCCCGGACGTTGAAAGTAAAACAGCAAACCTTAAGCCCGGCGAGATAATTCTCTTGGAGAATCTACGTTTTTATCAGGAAGAGGAACAAAACGATGCCGGCTTCGCTTTAGCCTTAAGTCGCCTTGGGGATATCTACGTCAACGATGCTTTCGGCACCGCGCATCGTTCACACGCATCTATTGTGGGAGTGAGCAAACATCTTCCGTCGGTCTCAGGATTACTTCTGGAGAAAGAAATCAACTCATTGGGAAAAGTACTGCTTGATCCTGTTAGGCCTTTTGGGCTGCTTCTCGGCGGAGCCAAAGTGGGAGATAAAGTTGCCCTAATCGAAAACATTCTGTCACGTGTCAACCATATAATGATCGGTGGAGGAATGGCAGCTACCTTTCTGAAAGCCAAAGGCTACGAAGTCGGGCAATCGCTTCTGGACTCCGATACGGAAACAGCCTCTTATCTGATGCGCATTGCCGAACAGCATAATGTTAAATTCTACTTACCCCAGGATGTTGTGGTGGCTAATGTTAGTGACAATTCCGACTGGGAAACAAGAAATGTTAATGATATTCCTGGTGACAAGCGCATTGTTGATATCGGTGCCCTGACAATCAGCGGCTATACCAAAGTACTGGAGCACAGCAAGACAGTTTTTTGGAACGGTCCGATTGGTGTTTACGAGGTTCCTCAATTTGCCGAGGGCACCAGAGCCCTCGCCAGAATTATTTCCAGCATCAACGCCACAACTATTATAGGTGGAGGATCTACAGCTGAGATTGTAACCGGGATGAATCTCAACGGACGCATGACCTTCGTCTCAACAGGCGGAGGAGCCGCGCTAAAATTCCTCAGCGGTAAAACTCTTCCGGGTGTTGAAGCACTTCTCAGTAAATTGCCAACTTAAGGAGCATCCTATGCAGACTAACTTGGAGTTAATGAAAGAGCTCTCAATCAAATCACCAAGTAAGATTGTGATGCTTGTAATCGACGGCTTGGGGGGACTACCGGACAAAAGCGGTAAAACCGAACTGGAAAGTGCCGCTACTCCCAATATGGATAGGCTGGCGGAAAAGGGGATGTGTGGCTTGGTACAAACAGTTGCCGCCGGAATCACCCCAGGAAGCGCTCCCGGGCATCTCGGCCTTTTTGGGTACAACCCACTAGAGTACATCATCGGGCGCGGTGTGTTAGAAGCACTTGGAACAGGTTTTGAAATGCTTCCGGGCGATATCGCCGCAAGGGGTAATTTTTGCACACTTGACGCAAAGGGCTATATTTGCGACAGGCGCGCTGGGCGCATAGCAAGCGAGAAGGGCGCTGAACTATGTCGATTGCTGAATGGAATAACCATAAATGGCGTACAAGTTATCGTTAAGTCGGTAAAGGACCACAGGTTGTTTGTGATTTTCAGAGGTGCGCAACTGGACGAGCGCGTCACTGACTCAGACCCGCAGCGTACTGGAGTTGCTCCAAACAATGTCTCGGCACGAGACCATTCCGCTGTGAAGACAGCTGAGTTGATAAACAAATTCCTTTCCATAGCGCGAGAAACACTGTCCCCACACTCTCCAGCTAACATGATACTCTTGCGAGGATTCTCCTGTTTACCTAACTTTCCACTTTTCCCCGAAGTCTTTGGGCTGAGAAGTGCCGCCATTGCTGCTTATCCCATGTACAGAGGTTTGGCCAAAGTAATAGGAATGGATGTGCTTGATTGCGGAACGACACTGCAAGAAGAGATAGCGACGCTTGAGCAAAACTACCAGAACTACGATTTCTTTTTCCTTCACGCGAAGGGAGCAGACGCCGCCGGAGAAGACGGTGATTTTGCCAGAAAAGTAAGATGCATTGAAGAAGTAGATACCTTCCTTCCGCGGATTAGCGAGCTTTGCCCCGAAGTCCTAATTATTACCGGTGACCATTCTACCCCAGCAACGCTTTCAGCGCACAGTTGGCACCCTGTTCCATGCATTCTGTCCGCACAACACATAAGACCTGACGGAATCACTAAGTTCAGCGAAGCCTCCTGCAGATACGGAGGAATGGGGCACATTAACTCAACTGCATTAATGTGGCTTGCCATGGCTCACGGACTAAAGCTAAACAAATTCGGCGCGTAGCGGATATCGACAACTAAGCCATTCCAAGTATTGGTCTTTACAAAGAGGATTATTTATGAGAAAGATAATGATTGCGGCAAATTGGAAGATGAATACTACAGTTTCTGAGGCAAAAGAGCTGGCGCGAGCACTAATTGCCAACACCGAGATGAAACAACATGTTGAGGTTTTAATCTGCCCACCATTTATATCTACAGAGACAGTTTACAACGAAATAAAAGGAAGCGGGTTATTGCTCGGCGCTCAGAATATGCACTATGAGGATAAGGGAGCTTTTACCGGCGAGGTATCTCCCATTATGATTGCTGGGATGTGTCAATACGTTATTCTGGGACACTCAGAGAGACGCTCTCTTTTCGGGGAAAGCAGTCAAATAGTTAACCTCAAGATAAAAGCTGCCATAAGACATAAAATTAAGCCAATCCTGTGCGTTGGGGAGAGTTTGGATGAGAATAAAAACTCGCTTACAGAGAGTGTTTTACACTCACAGCTATCTCAATCCCTAGAGGGCATCAGCAATGCCGATATGACATGTCTTGTAATAGCCTATGAGCCCGTTTGGGCAATCGGCACCGGTCTTGCCGCCAGCGCAAGGCAAGCAGACGACACCATTGGGTTTCTGCGTAAAGCACTCGCCGAAATTTTTGACAAGGATGTATCCGACAAAACCAGAATTCTGTACGGCGGCAGTGCCAACGCCACAAACATTTCGGAATACCTTAGGGAAAGACAAATTGACGGTGCCCTAGTTGGAGGAGCCGCTCTCAAAGCAAATGAGTTTACCTCAATGATACTCAAAGCTTCTCAAACACAAAAGTAGCTCTTCAGCGGTCTTTATGAAAAAGCGTCTTGTGACCATTGTCGGTCCCACAGGAGTAGGGAAAACTTCTCTGGCGCTTAAACTTGGACTGGAGTTCAGCGGCGAAATCGTTAGCGCCGACAGCCGGCAGATATACAGAGGCATGGATATTGGGACAGCCAAGTCATCAGATGAAGACATGGCAAAAGTTCCGCACCATCTTATCGACATAGTGGAACCAAATGACGCTTTCAGCCTAGCGCAGTATCAGTCATTAGCTTACAAATCAATTGAGGACATACTAGCAAGGAAGCGCCTGCCCATTCTGGTAGGCGGAAGCGGTCAATATGTTTGGGCCGTTTTGGAAGGATGGAGCATTCCAAAAGTTACTCCGAACAACTGGTATAGAGAGGAACTGGAAAAACGCCTTTTATCCGGCGAGTCCGAAGAACTGTTTCAAGAACTGAAACAAATGAACCCGGAACTAGCATCTAGAGTTGACAAGCGCAATCCGCGAAGGCTTATACGTGCCATGGAAATCAGTAAATTCTCTGACCATAGAACTGCTCGGAGCAAAAACCCTCCCGATTATTCAATTCTCATAATTGGACTGACATGTCCTCGGCACTCTCTTTATAAAAGAATTGACCTGCGGGTTGAGCAAATGATAAGTGCCGGGCTTGAGAGCGAAGTGAGAGAACTGCGCGCCAAAAACTATGCCGATAACAGCCCGTCAATGTCAGGTATAGGTTACCGCCAAATGATTTCATACATTAAGGGAGACATAAACTTAGTCGAATGTGTCAATCAGATTAAGTTCGAAAGTCACCGCTTAGCAAGACAACAGTACAATTGGTTTGGGTTAGGGAAGAGCGAGATATCATGGTTTGATGTCGATACAGATTATTACCAATCAGCCAAATCGCTGGTTAACAGTTTCATCAAAGAATAAATTTTACAGGAGAAAATATGCGTTTTACAAAACTACAAGGGCTTGGAAACGACTTTGTGTTGATTGATGGCAGAGAACAGAATCTTGACTGGCCAAGTTTGGCACGAGAGATATGCAGACCTCACTACGGAATAGGCGCCGATGGTCTGTTACTCCTTGCTGACCCAAAGAGTGCTCCCTATCGCATGAGAGTATTTAACCCTGACGGCAGCGAGTCAGAGGCCTGTGGTAACGGTTTACGTTGTTTCGTACGTTACTTGTTTGATTTTGTGGAAAAAGGCGCCGACAGTTTCGAGGTGGAGACTTATGCCGGGGTGCGCACGGCAAGGATGGTTCCATCAGGAAATGAACACCTTGTTAAAGTCAGCATGGGCAAACCTGTATTCAACCCTGAGCTCATACCGGTAAATGCTTCTCCCAACGTAGGGAAATTATTCGAAAGTATGCTGGGAGAATACCCTTTGGAAGTGGACGACAAAATTCTCAAACTGTGTTTCGTTTCCATGGGAAACCCACATGCGGTATATTTCTCTGACACATCTGCTGATACTTTTCCGCTTAAAGAAATAGGTCCCTTGGTGGAAAAGAATCCCTTATTCCCAAAGGGAGTTAATCTTGAAGTTGCCCGTCTTCTTGATAGCAATCTATTTGAAGCGCGAGTGTGGGAACGCGGAACAGGGATTACCCTGGCCTGTGGCAGCGGAGCCTGCGCCATCGCCGTCGCCGCTCAACTCAAAGGTCTATGCGGTCCGTCGTGTGACGTTCGCCTTCCCGGTGGTATTGCTCACATTGATTGGGTAAAGGGACAAGAGGTCTTTCTCACCGGACCCGCCGTAACTGTATTCAGCGGAGACTGGGACATTAAGTAGCGCCCCCAGACACTGCCACGTGAGCAACCTGTAAAGTCACTAGCATGAACATGCCCCCAACCTCAAAGAGGTGAGGTGCCAAACAGCTAGGTAGTTGCTTTGCAGCGTATTTCGACAGGTTGCGTTTTTGCTATACTGTAGATAGTTGTCTGTTTTGTCTTACGTTGACTTGGGGGAAAGACATCCGTTTTTGATTTAAGCCACTCATACCATACTTCGTAACGCATCAGTGAGACAACTGCCAAAGTCATTTAATAACATAGGAGTAAAATGAATCTCTCTCAAAGAATCAACAACTTAGCGCCATACTTGTTTGTTGAAATCAACAAGAAAATCGCCGAGAAGCGTGCCAAGGGTGAGGAAGTCATTAGTTTTGGAATCGGAGACCCCGACCACCCAACACCAAATAACATACTGAACAAATTGCATGAAACCTCTAAGGACTCCGCCAACCATCGTTATCCCGAGACTGAAGGACTACTGAGCTTACGACAAGCAATTGCTGATTGGTATCAAAACCGCTTCAAGGTAACACTCGACACCAAAAGCGAAGTGCTTCCTTTGATTGGGTCCAAGGAAGGCATCGGACATATGTCTTTTTGCCTAATTGACCAAAAGGACGTCGCTTTAGTCCCCGACCCTGCTTACCCCGTTTATTCAGTCAGTACGCAACTGGCGGGGGGAGAAGTGTATTACCTTCCCCTGAAGGAAAATAATTCATTCTTGCCTGAGCTTGACACAATTCCCCAAGACATTCTCAAACGAGCCAAAGTGCTTTGGTTAAACTATCCCAATAACCCAACGGGAGCTGTAGCCGACATTAGTTTCTTCGATAAAGTTATAGAATTCGCCAAGCAAAACAATATTGTGGTTTGCCATGACAACCCTTACAGTGAAGTTACTTACGACGGATACAAACCATGTAGTTTTCTTGAGGCTAAGGGCGCGCGTGAAGTTGGCATTGAGTTTCATTCCCTCTCTAAAAGCTACAATATGACCGGCTGGAGAATCGGGATGGCAGTAGGAAACTCCACGTTGATAGACGCACTGAAGCGCTTTAAGTCAAACATTGACTCCGGAATACCTCAAGCCATTCAATACGCCGCAATCGAAGCTCTCAGCGGACCGCAAAACTGTATAGCGGAACACAACGCAATTTACCAAAGAAGGCGTGACCTTATTGTTGATGTGTTGACTGACATGGGATGCGTTGTGTCAAAGCCAAAAGCAAGTCTGTATGTTTGGGCAAAAGTACCTCCCAAGTACACTTCCCTAGAGTTCTCGTCAGATTTGCTGGAGCAGGTTGGGGTTCTGGTTATTCCCGGAACAGGCTATGGTCCGAGCGGCGAAGGATTCGTAAGGCTATCAGTCACAATTTCTGATGCCATGCTTGTGAAAGCTCTCTCAAAACTATCAAGCTGGAAAAACACGCGCGAACCATTCAAACCAAAACGTTAAAGAGGTAATAACATTACAAAGAATACAATCAACACTAAAGCCCAGCAGGAAAAGGCCTTTCTTGTTGGTGCAGACGTTGGGGCGCAAGACGGCTGGACAGAAGAGGAGTCCCTCGAGGAATTAGCGCAGTTGACCAAAACCACCGGAGCAATGGTTGTGGGACGACTGATCCAGAAAATGGAAAAGGTGCACCCAGTAACATATATCGGCAAAGGGAAGCTGGATCAACTTGTCCTGAAGAGACAGCAGTCTGATTGGGACCTGATAATTTTTGATGACGAGCTATCACCTCGGCAGCAAGAAACACTTGAACAAGTGCTCAAAATCAAGATTATTGATAGAGTGGCGCTGATTCTGGATATTTTCGCACGTCACGCGCGTACGCACGAAGGTAAACTGCAAGTAGCATTAGCGCAACACCAATACTTACTTCCGCGTCTAAGCGGCCAGTGGAGCCACTTGGAACGGCTAGGCGGGGGAATCGGTACCAGAGGACCGGGAGAGTCTCAGCTTGAAACTGATAAGCGACTTATTCGCAATAAAATCAGCAAGCTAAAAAAAGAACTCAAAGAGGTCAGGGACCATCGTCTTCTTTATCGAGAGAAACGTAAACGAAACGGTGTTCCCGTTGTGGCACTTGTGGGATACACCAACACAGGAAAGAGCACTCTACTGAATGCTTTGACACAAGCAGGAGTGCTGGCTGAGGACAAGCTCTTTGCCACTCTTGACCCAACAACAAAGCGTCTATACCTTCCCGAGTTGGGCAACGTATTGCTAACTGACACCGTAGGTTTCATCAGAAAACTTCCGACCACGCTGGTTGACGCTTTTCGGGCGACACTGGAGGAACTTTGCGAAGCTGACGTGTTTCTTCATGTTGTGGATATGTCAGCAACAAACGCTGCCGAACAAAATTCTATCGTGGAAGGAATTTTAAGAGACCTTAAGGTTGATAGAAAACCCAGAATAACTGTCCTCAATAAGATTGACGCTCTGTTGGAGAAAGACCAGGATTGGGACGAGCCCAAGGCACTTTCTTTTCTTTCCAATCTGACTGAAAACGCAGGGAATTCCGTACTGATTTCCGCCAGTAAGCGCTGGGGGCTGAAAAACCTGACGAAGTTGTTATGCGAACTCTTGACAAGAGAGTTGAAAGCGCAATCGAGCACATCTCCTTAATTGCACCGCCGTACACACGAATGTTATGCTATTGAGTGCCCGAATGCGGAGCAAATACTCACAAGGATGGCGCCACCCAATGAATACGTAACACTGGCACTTCTTAATAACAACTATGAGAAGCAACGAGTTACAAATCAGTTGTTGTTTTCTAGGGTCGTGAGTTGCCAGTTATGATTCCTGAAGCTCTTTTACGAAGGTGTTTATATGCGTAAAGAATTTTCTAAGGTACTGAAATCCACAGCCGTTAGCATTGTTGCAGTTTTGCTGTTGAGTAGTATCCTAATGCCTTTAAGTACGGGGTGTAATAACGAGACATCAGCAAATACAAATCCGGAGGAAATAATCGCCATGCTCGAAGTGGATTTGATAATTGTGCCAGAATTGGATGCAGAGACAGAATTGCTGATTAAACAGGATTGGCATGCGCAATTTGGGTATCCCCTTTTATATGTTGATTACTATGGTACTTACAATGATCATGTTGTTTTTGTGGTGTCAGTTAGAAACAATATGGTGAACAATATAGTGACACATTTTAAGGTTGCTGGTGTTATTTTTAGATTCAACGTTGGTGCTACCATCTATACATGGAAAGATGGTGTCTTCGTCACAATGACAGACGCTTATCAGCAGGGGTTGTTAACTTCTCACGACATCAAAAACGTGGGCGATTATCATAGGAGTTCTATAAGAAAAGAGCGATTGGGAGATGATAAGTCGTTTAACGAATGGTTCTTTAATGAGGATGACCTAGCTACAATAATTGAATAATAACAAAGAGAAGGTGAGGTCAAGTCTTAGACGGCCCCAAGTCGGCTATCATGAACGGGAATTAGTTTGTTTAATGCATCACGAAAGATTTCAAAATTGATAAGAGATAGATTCTCAAGAGGGTCACCGAGCTCTGTTAATCGAGCCAACCGATTGCCTTCATCAAAATGTTTTCATGACTAATTCTACCACTTTTAGCCTTGTCTTTAATCTTTTTTGACTGACCTATTTGAGGCGTCCAATCTGCTTAATCATTTCAGGAACCGAAGTCTTGACACCATTTGAGATGTGTATGTAGAATAGACGGAGAGTAGAAATGCTCGTATAAGTAGGCCGCACACTGGAGCGGGGTATAAAAGAAGGCTTGTTAAATGTATGCCGCACACCGGAGCGGGGTAAAAGAGAAGGCTTGAAAATAGTCCTCGCATTAATCGGCGGGGCTATTTTTTTAGGATAGTATGATATGGAAAACTACGAAATCAAAAGCACTTATGTATAGGGAAAGGTGCTAATGACCTGTACCAAGTTGCTTGTTAATATGACGAAAGTACCCAATTCAAAATACAAACCATATAGTGAGGAGATTCAATGTCTACAAAAATAGATAGTATTAAGACCGATATGGCAAAGGCTGTTTCCGATGCCAAAGCGAATCGTCCGCTAATCGGATCTATCACCAATAATGTCACCATGAATTTTGTTGCTAACGCCCAGCTGGCAGTCGGAGGTTCCGCCGCAATCGTTTATCTGCCGGAGGAATGCCAACTATTAGCAAATATGGTAGACGCCTTTTACATTAACGTCGGGACGTTGCAATCGTTCCACGAACAGGCAATGCCACCTCTTGCCGCAAAACTCAATGAAATAAGAACACCATGGGTTCTTGACCCCGTTGCCGTGGGAATCGGGGCGCTACGCAACAGGCTTCTTCAGGAATTTAAAAACTGTAAGCCGTCCATAATCAGAGGAAACGCCTCAGAAATAATGAAGCTGGCGAACTTGTGGGGTTTAACTAAAGACACAGACGGCAACGTACGCGGAGTTGACTCAACAGACTTAACAACGGACGCCAAACTTTCGGCGGAAGCTTTGGCAAGATGGACCGGCGGCGCTGTTTCCGTTTCTGGAAAGACTGACCTGATAACCGATGGTTCCACTACAGTGCACTCGTTTGGCGGCTCCCCGTTTTTCGAGAGCATTACTGGGGCTGGATGCTCACTTGGCGGGGTATCAGCTGTTTACGCGGCTGTAACCAGACCATTTATTGCGGCGTTGTGCGCCAGCCAAATTTACAACTACGCCGGGAGAGTAGCACAGGAGAAAGCGCTCGGACCTGGTTCTTTTCAAGTTGCTTTCTTGGACGCGCTATACAATGCTCTCTCAGAAGATGTTGCCAACAATCCTATTCAGATAGAGGAGGCAGGTTAATGAATACACTAGTAGCAGTGGCTATTGCACCTTTTGGCATCGGTGATGAGCTATCTAAAGAAGTAGCTGAGGTAGTTCGAGTTATACGCAAATCAGGACTGCCTAATCGTACCACTTCCATGTTTACCGAAATTGAAGGTCCATGGGACGATGTAATGAGAGTTATTAAAGAAGCGACAATGGTCCTTGCCGAGAAAGGTATACGTACAGAAGTTGTGTTCAAGGCAGATATCCGACCAGGTTATCTAAACACCATTGATAACAAGATAAAAAAACTTGAGAGTATCATTGGCGATGAGGCAGCAAATGTCGCAGGCGCGTAATTTCTCGGCCTATTTTGTCGTTGGTCCAGAAAACGCCCAAAAGCACTCCCTAAAACATCTTCTTGAATGCGCTGTTTTCTCCGGATTTACATGTATTCAGATACGTTCAAAAACCGCCTCGGCGAGAGAGTTAATTGACATTACAGCGGTTGCCGCGGACGTTATAAGCAGTGCCCCTCAAAAGGTACTCCTTCTAGTAAACGATCGCCTAGATGTGGTTCTTGCCGCCAGAGAACAGGGCATCATAGTTGATGGCATTCATATCGGACAGTCTGATATACCAGTCTCCGTCTGCCGAAAGTACTTGGGTGATGAGTCAATCGTGGGGCTATCAGCAAAAACAACAGATATGCTCACGTACATAAGCACTTCCAACGACAAGAGCTACGTTGACTATTTCGGGATTGGGCCGCTTCGTGAAACGCTTACAAAGACAGACTGCGGAAAGGACTCTTTTGGAAATATATCCACATGCAGCTTTGACTTCATAAGCGATATGGTCAAGGCCTGTCGCACCCCACTTGTTGTTGGGGGCGGGGTAAAGTTACATGACATAACTGAACTAGCTAAAACCGGAGTAGCGGGATTTTTCGTAGTCTCAGCTATATCTGGTGCCCCGAACCCCAAAGATGCGGCTTTAGAATTGGTAAGGATGTGGAATGATTCTGTCCGCAATAAATAGAAACCCAATTTTTCGTCCGCTAGACCATTTATTGATAATAGCGAGACTAGTTTTTAAAATGCCCAAGCTCACTGCAAATATAATCTGTTTTTGCTAGAATAATCGTCATGATTAAGTACTGTATATCAAACGGCTCAAAAACTTGTCTTACTGAAATATCATCTCCACAAGAGAATTGTTGGATTCATCTTGAGGCGCCGTCCAAAGAGGAACTCGCTCTTGTTTCCAACATAACCGGGATTGAAAGAGATTTCTTTGACGACGCCTTTGATATCGAAGAAGTGGCAAGATTAGTCGTAGAAGAGAATCTACAATTGATAGTAGTAGACGTTCCCAAGAGAAGCGACCCAAACGAGCCATCAACCATTTCTTCTGTCCCTCTTTTTATTTTTAAGACCGATTGCTATCTAGTGACCATATGCATGAAGCCGACTAGAGTAATCGATGACTTTTTTGACGGGAAAAATAGACAAGCGGATACAAATAACCGCACTGACTTGACCTACAGAATCATGTATAACAACGCCCTCAGATTCATCTACTACCTTAAGCAAATCGATAAGGCAAGTAACTTACTACTGGATAATTTAGCTAAATCCCTGCGTAACAAGGAAGTTCTTGAACTCTTGGAATTACAAAAGTCTTTGGTGTTTCTTTCAGATTCTTTGGCGGCGAACAACGCAGTGATACAACGACTTTTCAGTCAAACCGGCGTTTACAAAAACACTCCGGAAAACCTTGAGGTGTTGGAAGAAGTTATTATCGAGACCAACCAGGCAATCGCCATGTGCTCCGTATATCGAGATATTATTAAGAGCTCTATGGATGCTTTCGCTTCAGTGGTTAACAACAACCAAAACACAATAATGAAATTCCTAACAGCAATAACAATCGTCCTTTCTATCCCCATGGTTATCGCTGGGTTTTGGGGTATGAATACCGCTGTACCAGGCGAAGCTAATATTTGGGGCTTCTGGATAGTTGTCTGCATAACATTCGTTATCTGCGCAATTGTTTACGTCCTAATGGCACGCAGAAGACTACTGTAACAAGCGTAGGATCACATGGGCCTATATGACAGGAATCAGTAATGAACCCTGTTTAGCAACCGAACACACAAATAAGTCAAATAAGGTGATACCGTTTTCTTTTGTCCGAAATCCCACTCCTTGCACTTTTGATACACAGATTCAGGAGTAAACATACCGTCTGCGTCTTGTTTCACCCTTATCAATTCTATCATTTGGTAAAACCGCGTATCGTTTTTCAGAAACTCAAACTTACTCAAACAGTCGGCAACACTCACTATGTCATACCACAAAGCGGGTGCTTTCAGCTTACGAAAATCGGTACCCATATAAAACATATAGGGATGGCGCTCAAGACTGTTTTCCCAAAGTGAGAGGATAACCGCCGTTGCCTTTTTGGCGATGTCACTACCTTGATATTCATCAATGTCAGATAACAGGTTCAACATGATAAGCGTCGCATACGGGCAACAGTCATCTTTTCGTCCGGGACCTCTAAACTTGCCGTGCTCTTTCGACACCGAACAAGGAAAACCATGCTCAGTATAAAGACCCACCAAATGGTCCGCACCCTGCTTGATATGCTGACTATAATCAACACCAGCTCTTAATAGTGCTGTCAGCAGTAAAGGAGCATCACACAAACACCAGCCAAAAACATCTTCACCTTTGCCGCCGTAGTGTGGCGGAATATTGGTCAAAGACTGATATACCCCAAAGTCGTCCTTATGGCTCATGATCTGATTTACAGCGCTCTCTATTTCGGGAGTGTCCATCCCAAAGCCTATATCTAAAAGAAACAACAACTTGTGTATCGACAAATCGGGATCTTTATGGTTTCTGACGATGGCGCTATGAAAGTTGGAAATATCGCGGAGATACGACTGAATTCTTTTGTCCTTCATTGCCTCTAATTTCAACCCCAACAAATCCTCTCTGCGTTCAGTAACAAGATTCAGCCTGATAGCAAGTTGTAGCCACGGCTCACTTTGGGACAAGAGTTTCTCAATCATATTTATCTCCAAATAGTTAGCGCCCCTTTTCCAACACTGTTGGCATTGTATCGTGAATTTTGCACACTTTTGTACTATAAACTATTCTCGACCCTTGGTCTAGGCGGACGACCACGCTTGGGCTTGGGTTTCTGTCGCGAAGTATAGACTGGCGCACA
>Ga0209737_10001063_pt1 | contig 20599 bp, 13 predicted proteins | sample TergutCu122P3_FD_187284 | JGI IMG/M metagenome (GOLD analysis project Ga0209737, IMG submission 187284) | Cubitermes ugandensis P3 segment gut microbial communities from Kakamega Forest, Kenya - Cu122 P3 (SPAdes) (version 2) | ecosystem: Host-associated > Arthropoda: Insects > Digestive system...
TTTTATTTTTATATAATGTGCTTTGCGTTCGCCAGAATCACGTATCAAAACAGGAAAACTATCAAGTTCCCAAATTAATTCATCAATTTTAGTTGATAATGAATCTTTTTTATATGCTTCTAAATGTTCTTCATAAGAAATTCCTAATGGAAGTGTATTAGTAATGGCTTTTGTATAAGTTTCTACATAATATTTTGCATTAATTGAATTTCCATTTAAATTAGTTAGTTTAAATTCGTTCAATTTTACAGCACTTCGTTCATTTTGCGAAATAGAAATTTCATATATAAAACGTCCTTTTTCAGAATTTTCTTCATAGGTATAACGATTTATTGCTACTGATGACTCACCACATTGTATAAAACATTCACATTCGCTTGTACCTGCAAAATCGTGATAGCATTTTTGTCTGTTTGCTAAATGATACCCAATATCACAGCAAGAACTGAATAAAAAACCGAATAATACGGCTGCCAATAGAGTGAGTTTAAAGTTTTTCATTGCGATTTTATGAATTTATAAACGTTTTTACTTGCTGTCATTTCGAGTGATAACGAGAAATCTATTTTTGTTTGCAGGGGATTTCTCCCTTTGGTCGAAATGACGGCATTTTATATTTTTCAATCATTTTTCAAACGTACGAAAATATCGTACAACTTACTACAATTTGTAGTACCTTCAAAGCGTTACAATTTGTAACGCTTTCATTATTTTTTCAATCTGCAAAGTTACAAAAAAAATACAATTTAGTATGCACCAAATTGTATTTCATTTTTTTAAAACTCCATACTTCGTCCTCTTTTTTCATCAATCTTTCTCATTATTGCTTTTTCTAACTCAACAATAAAGAAGACAGCGATACCGAGTATAAACGGGTATTGCCAATATTTGAAAGTGTCGCCCCATAATGGAACTGTGCCAAATGCCTCGTTCATAAACGGCAAATAGGTAACCGCACCTTGCAACACAAACAGCAAACCGCAAACAACCCAAACGGCTTTGTTGCTAAACCAATTTTGCTTAAAGGCACTGCCTCGAATGCTGCGGCTGTTGAACAGGTGGAACATTTGAGCCATTACAATAGTTTGAAGTGTGATTGTTTCTATCAGAGCTTTTTTATCTGCTAATGCCATTCCCATTTCGGTTAAAGTTTTTTCCAAACCGATGTTTATCCAAAGTGTCCAACCGCCGATTAGTACTGACACAAAGATAATTCGCCAAATAAAATAACTGCTCAAAAGTGGTGTCTGAGGCGAGCGCGGCGGTCGTCTCATAGTTCCGGGTTCTAATTTTTCAAACGCTAACGCCAACGAAATTGTTACAGAAGTTACCATATTTACCCAAAGAATTTGAACGGGCGTAAGTGGCATTATTGTTCCAAAAAGAATGGCGGCGATGATTAAAAATGCCTCTGCGCCGTTGGTTGGCAAAATAAACAGAATTGTTTTTTTCAAGTTGTCATAAACTCTTCTGCCTTCTTCTACGGCAGCAACTATTGTGCTGAAATTATCATCTGCCAAAACAATTTCTGCTGCCTCTTTTGTTACCTCTGTGCCTTTGATGCCCATTGCAATGCCAATGTCGGCTTTTTTGAGTGCGGGAGCGTCATTTACGCCGTCTCCTGTCATTGCACAGGTTATTCCATTTGCTTGTAATGCTTTTACCAATCGCAGTTTGTGTTCGGGACTGGTGCGAGCGAATACATCACATTCCATCACGGCTTTTTGCATCTCTTCGTCGGTCATTTGCTCTAAGTCCTTTCCTTGCAATCCTTTTGAGCCATCGCCAATTCCGAGTTCTTTGGCGATAGTGCGAGCCGTATCAACGTGGTCGCCTGTAATCATTTTTACGGTGATACCAGCCTCTTTGCATTTTTTAATTGCTTCAATTACCTCTGGACGCGGCGGGTCAATAATTCCTGCAAGCCCAAGAAATACAATGCCATCGTGAATATCGCTATGGTCAATGGTGGTTATACTTTTATCAACAATTTTATAAGCCGCACCGATAGTTCGTTGTCCGCGTGAAGCGATTGCCGAAATTTGTCTTTCCCAATGCTCTTTTGCAAATGGCTCATAACCGTTTTCGGTTTTTTCAAACTCCGACATTTCCATCAACTTATCGGGCGCACCTTTTATATATATAATATTGTGTTCGCCTTTTTCCACCAAAGTTGCCATATATTTATATTCCGAATCAAACGGAATGGTCGAAATGCGCTCAACAAATGTATGGTCTATGTCTGCCTTGTGAAATAGTGTAATCAAAGACCCCTCAGTTGGGTCGCCATTAATTTTCCAAAAACCGTCTTCATCTTTACTCAATGATGCTTCGTTACAAATGCTAAATGCTTTTAAAAGTTCTTTTAACACTGGCTCTTGGTCGTAATCTACTCTTGGGCAACAATCGTGTATTTCGATTTCGCTTCTGCAATCTACATTGTCACAATTTAAACGAATTCGCCCTTTTGGCGCATAACCCGTTCCTGTTACAAAATATTCTCTGTCGCGGGTTTCGAGCGTTTTAACGGTCATTTCGTTTTTGGTTAATGTTCCTGTTTTGTCAGAACAAATTACCGAAACAGAACCGAGCGTTTCCACCGAAGGCAACGTGCGTACAATACTGTGTCGCTTCGCCATATTTTGCACTCCAATAGAAAGAATAATTGCTAAAATGGCAGGTAATCCCTCAGGAATGGCGGCAATGGCAAGTCCGATAACAGACAACAAAAGTTCGTATGTTTCGTAATCTCTGAAAAAATAACCAAAAAGGAATATAAGAGCAGCGCCGCCCACAATCACAAAAGAAATCATTTTGCCGAATTTGGCAGTTTGTTTCAAAAGTGGCGTTGTAAGTTCTTCCACATTGGACATCATTTGATTGATTTTACCCAACTCTGTATCTTCGCCTATGGCAACAACAATTCCAACACCTGTGCCCGCGCTAACGGTTGTGCCAGAAAACGCTAAATTTATGCGGTCGCCAAGTTCTGTACCTTCTGACAGAGCATTCACTTTTTTCTCTGTCGGCACAGATTCCCCTGTAAGAGCCGACTCTTCTACTCTTAAATTATCTGCTCTAACAAGCCGCAAGTCGGCAGGTACTTTATCGCCCGGACTTAAAAATACAATATCGCCAATAGTCAAATCTGATGCGTCTATTTCCATACGAGTTCCGCCACGAACAACTTGGGCTTTTAGAGAAAGCATTTTTTTAATGTTTTCTAACGCTTTTTCTGCCTTGTTTTCTTGGAAAAATCCAATAGAAGCATTTACTATCGCAACAATGATTATTACAACGGTATCAACATATTTTTCTAAGAAAAAAGTAACTATCGCCGCCGCAAAAAGAATATAAATAAGTATGTCATTAAAATGTTTTAGAAATTTAACGATTTTACTCTCTCTCTTTTTTTCGGGTAAAAGATTTTTTCCAAACTCCTGCAAGCGTTTTTGCGCTTCATTTTCTGACAAACCCTCTGTGGTATCGGTATTGAGCAGTTTTATAACTTCATCAGTATCAAGATTGTACCAATTTTTTGTAGTTGTTCTCATTTTTGTTATTAATAATAAAAATTTTTGCGCAAAATTACAAATAATTTTTGGAAAAAAAGCAGAAAAGTATAAAGCGTAGAAAATTTTATCTTTTTTTGTTAAATTGCTTGAAAATATAGATTTTTTTGGTGAAAAATATAAACTTTTTTTTACTTTCTATAACATTTTGCATAAAAACATACTTTAAAATAATGCTTTATAACATCTTTTCTAAAATTTTGCAATTCTTGGTTTTTTGTTAATTATTTAATTATCAAGATGTTACATTATTTTAACTTTTATAGAATTAAAAAAATAAAGAGAAAGTTAAGTTTTTTTGTAAAATATAGTTTTTTTTTCTAATTTTGCAAAGACAAATTTGTAGTATATGATTAATGCAAAAACATTTTTATACACATTTAATAATTAATAAAAAATAAATAATTTATTGCCAATGAAAAATTTTATTCTAACATTTTTATGTTTGAGTTTTGCATTTACAACAATGGCTCAAACCACTGTTACAGGCAATGTAGTTGATAACAACGGCGAAACGGTTATTGGCGCAACTGTGCTTGAAGAAGGCACTACCAATGGTACTGTTACCGACATTGACGGTAATTTTTCGCTCTCGGTAAGTTCGCCAAACGCAACGCTGCAAATCAGCAGTTTTGGTTATCAAAACCAAAACGTAGCTCTGAATGGCAGAACATTTGTCAAAGTAACTTTGAATGATGATGCTGTAATGCTGCAAGACGTTGTGGCAATCGGCTACGGTTCGCAAAGGAGAAAAGAGGTTACAGGTGCAGTAACTTCAATGAAAAGCGATGATTTTAATGCTGGTATAAGAAGCAGTCCCGTTGGGCTGTTGCAAGGTAAAGTCGCAGGACTTAATATCATACGCGGAAGTGCTGGAAGTGACCCTACACAAACTGGATTTAGTATTCAAATTCGTGGTTTTTCAACATTAGACCAAGGAACAGGAAGCACACCGCTTTTTATTGTTGATGGTATTCCTGTAAACAACATTGATAATATTTCGCCAGACGATATTGCTTCAATGGATATTTTGAAAGACGGCTCGGCTGCTGCAATTTATGGTACTCGAGGCACAAATGGTGTTATTATTATTACTACAAAACGTGGTGCAGACGGTGTTAAAGGCAACGATTGCGGAAAAACAACAATTGAATATTCAGGTTTTGCCTCTTTTTCAGTAAAAACAGGCAATTCTGGTATGGCTACGCCAAGCGAATTTCGCAATCTTGAACAAATATCAGGCGGTAAAATAAAACCAGTTATATACACTTTTCCCGTAACAGGTAGAAACGATTATGAAACCGACTGGATTAGAGAATTAATTCGTCCAGTGGCACTAACACACAATCATAATCTCGCAATCTCAGGCGCAGCAAAAAATTTCAGTTATCGTGGCTCGTTGTCTTTTAAAGATGCGCAAGGTATTGCAAAAGTATCGAACCGCAGAGAACTTATTCTTAAGCTTGCAGCAGACCAACAGGCATTAAATGGTTGGCTTGATATTCAATACGATTTTTCGTATATGCACTATCGCAATGATTTTTTCTGTGGTGATTTTGAACAAGGAGCAATTGTAAATCCAACTTACCCTGTTTATGATGAAAGAACTGCTTCGGGTTACTTTAGACCACAAGGTTCGGGACAAGTAAATCCTGTTGAGTTGATGAATCAAAGAGAATCATATCAAGATGGTAATTATTTTAGAGGTTCTGTACGTCCTTCTATTAATATCAAAGCCGTTTCTGGTTTGAGAATAAGCGCATTCTTTGCTATGGAGCAAGGCAATAATTACGGTTATTGGAGCAATAAAACAATTAATTCAGACACGCAAGGTTCAGGAAAGGCAGGTAGAAATACAGATAGAAATATCAATAAACTTTTTGAAACAACTATTGATTATGTTGCAAGTGTAAAAGATCACGGAATCAGCGCAATTCTCGGTTTTTCATATCAAAATTTTCTTTATGACGGCTCAAATATGGTAAATGGAGGTTTTCCTGTTGAAAGTATGAAATATTATCAAATGGAAAATGGCGACCTTACAAAAGCATCTATGAACATTGGTTCATATAGAAACTCAAATACTCTCGCTGCTTTTTTTGGACGCGTAAATTACAATTATGCAGGAAAATATCTTTTGTCTGTTTCTTTAAGACGTGAAGGTAGTTCTCGTTTTGGAGCAAACAACAAATGGGGCTGGTTTCCAGCAGCAAGCGCAGGTTGGCGTATGAACAGCGAAAATTTTTTAAGAGATGTTAAATGGATAAACGACCTTAAAATTCGTGCTGGTTTTGGTGTTACAGGAAATAACCTTGCAAGAGACTTGATGTCTATAGCAGTGTTTTCAAATAGTGGCGCATTTTTGTTAAATGGCGAATGGGTAAGTACATATTCCATTGCTCGTAATGTAAATCCAGATTTGCGTTGGGAGAAAAAATACGAATATAACATTGGTCTTGATTTCTCATTTTTGAATAACCGCATTTTTGGTACAATTGATGCTTATTTGAGAGATACAAGAGATTTGCTTTGGTGGTATGATGTGCCATCACCTCCGTATCAATTCGATAAATTACTTGCAAATGCAGGGGAAATGCGTAGTATGGGATTGGAAATAGCGGTAAATTTTGTTCCTGTTAAAACAAAAAACTTTTCTTGGACCACTACCCCCACTATTGCCTTTAACAGAGGAAGAATTACAAAGCTATCAGACCCAGAAAAAGGTTTTAACTATGATGTAACAACTTCGGGCGGTGTAGGGCGAAATGGCATTCAAAATACAAACACGCAAATTTTGATTGAAGGACAACCTGTTGGTGCTTTCTACGGATATAAATTTGCCGGTTTCAAAAGTGATGGTACTTGGATGTTTGAAACACCTGCGGGTGGTTATGCAGACCAACCAACAGAAGACCAACGCCAAGTTATTGGTAATGCACAACCCTTATTCACTTTCGGCTGGAGCAACACATTTACATACAAAAACTTTGATTTAAGTTTATTTTTCAGAGGTGTTTATGGAAATGATGTTTTGAATGTAACACGTTGGGCATACGGACCAGAATCTTCACAATCTATGAATGTATTTATGAAAGATGCTCGTGAAGGTATCTATACAAATAAAACATATTTCTCTGATTATTATCTTGAAAAAGGTTCTTATATTAAACTTGACTATATAACCTTGGGTTATAATTTTAAAATCAAAGATAATAAATATGTTCGTGCGATACGTCTTTATGGAACAGGACAAAATCTTTTTACAATCACAAAATACAGCGGTTTAGACCCAGAGGTTAATACGGCTGATGTATGGAACGGCGGAATTGACCAGCCAAATTTTTATCCATATACCTCAAACTTCTTGATTGGCATTGCATTAACTTTTAATTAATAACTTTTTAATAAATAATCAGTATGAAAAATAAATTGTTTTATATATCAGCAATTATAATTATGCTTTTCGGCGTTTCTTGTAAAGATATGCTTGAAGAGATAACTTACGGAAACCCTACCGAAGAGGAGTTTCTCAAAAACCCTAACAATATTATTCTACTCGTTGGGCAATCGTATTCAGATTTAAAATGGTTGCACGACCACTGGGGGTATTGGGGAATAAATACTCTTACTTCTGATGAATGTGTTAATCCAACTCGTATGCCGGGCAGTCACTGGGCTGACGGCGGATATTGGTCGGGTATGAACAACCACAGCTGGTCACCAAGCAGCACGGCATTTGAGAATGTTTGGAGGCAAAGTATGAACGGTGCAATTTTATGCAACAAAACAATAGCAATATTGAAAAGAAATAAAGATATTATTCCTGAAAAACTTTATAATCAGTATCTTGGCGAACTTGAAGTATTGCGTTCTTATTACTTTTACACACTCTTTGACAGTTTTGGCAGAATTCCTTATACCGAAGAGTTTGAAGATGGTAATGTACCACAACTTTCCGCTGCGGAAGTATGGCAAAAACTTGTAGATTGTTTGGAAAGAAATGCGCCTAATTTACCTGTAATTACAGCGGGCAATCGTGCAATGAACTATGGTCGTGTAACACAAGGGCTTGCATATTCCTTACTTGCTCGCCTCTATCTGAATGCGGAGTCATACGGCGTAACATCAACAGAAAATAATTACTCAAAATGTGTTGATGCTTGCCAAAAAGTTATAGAGAGCGGCTCATATATAATTGAACCCGATTTCTTTTCTAACTTCAAAATTTTAAACGAAAACAGCAGAGAAAATATCTTTGTGATTGTTGAAGTTGGCGACCCTGACAAAATTCCAGTACAATCAATAGGCAGTATGTCGTCAAAGTTGCGTATTACGTTGCTTACACTGCATTATTGTCATCAGCAGGCGTGGGATATGATAGAAAAACCCTGGAATGGTTTTTGTGCGCCTCCCGAATTTCTTGCAAAATACTCAGACAATGATATACGAGGCGCAGGTACAGAAGGACAAGGAACAAACAATGTAGGTACTTATGGTTGGTTTCTTGGACCTATTTACGACAAAGAAGGCACTACAATTCTTAAAGATGAAAACGGCACACCAGCAGTTATTGTGCGTGAGGTTACATCTTTAACCGCTGCAACTTGGAATGATGGCGCACGTTTCTTAAAGTATGAAGTTGATAAAGAGAAAAAATACCAATATTGCGAAAACGATTTTGTACTTTTCCGCTATGCTGACGTTCTTTATATGCAAGCAGAAGCGTTTGTTCGTGGTGGCACAAGTTCAACAGGTGCTTCTTTGGGCGCGTTACTTGCAAGCCCCGATTTCCAAATGATTAGAACTCGTGCTGGTCTGGAGCCATATACACACTTCAGTGATTATAACGAAATTCTTGATGAACGCGGACGTGAATTTGCGTGGGAAAATGTTCGTCGCCGTGATTTGATACGTTTTGGAAAATTTGCAGACGGCTCTTGGGAGGGCTGGGGCTCTTGGAGAGGTGTAAGAAGCGGCAATCATCTCAATTGGTTTCCTATTCCATTACCAATACTTGAAAGAGCGGTAAGAGACGAAAACGGCAACCCGATTTGGACACAAAATGATGGTTATTAATTTTATCAAAATAAAATTATTTTATTCACTTTATTTATTAATTAAATTTTTTAACAAAATGAAAAACTTAAAATTGTTTTTTGGAATGGCACTCTTTTTGGGTGCAGTATGTTTCACTTCTTGTGGCGAAAAACCTGATGGACCAAATTTGGACGATGTTCTAACTGATGGTTTTTACATTGTAGGTGAAGCAACAAGTAGCGAAGTTCTCGTTAAAGCGGTTAAAATGGCTAATGGCTTAAACGAAGCAGATGGTAACAAAGTTACCGCAGGTTTGTGGGACAAGTATGTTGCTCTTGAAGCAGACAAACCTTTCTACATTGTAGAACTTGCAGGTAAAACCGAAATTAAATACGGTATTAATGCCGTAGAAACTGTTACTGCTGATGGCGCAGATTGGACTATCAGTGGCGTTGATGTTATAAAAGGAACTTATAAGGTAGATGGCGAACCATTTACTGTTCCTGTGTCGGGCTTGTATCAAGTTGTTGCTTATGCACCTGAAAAATCTGTTTTCATTATTCCTGTTCATTGGCAGTTGAATGGTATCGGTCAAGATTTAGAAGACCAAACACCAGAAAGCCAAGGTTACAAATTGCAAGCATCTGAATTTAACAAAACTACTATGACTTTTTCTTTGCCAAGAGTAAAAGTTGAAGCAGGCAACAAATGGAAAATAAAAAACTCTGACGGATGGAAGTATATTATTACTGCTTCGCCTGACATTAAGATTAACTGCAATTTTGGTCTTAAAGCAGGCACTACTTTCAATTATGGTGGTGCAGAAAATGAAGTTGCTCCCGGTGGTGCGGATATTCCTGTAAGAATGTCTGACCGTGGTTACTACACTGTAACTGTTGTTTGGACTTTGAGCGAAGGGTTCTCACACAAAGTTAAATTTACAAATAGAACAACAGAAGGTATGCCTGAAATTACTCCTGTTGTAGAGGTTTATTCTTTGATTGGTGAGGCTGTTGGTGGCTGGGGCAATGGTGATGATGTTGACCTTGTTTATGATGCTGCAAGCAGCACAGCAACCAAATTCAACTATAAAGTTGAAAACTTTGAACTTCCGGCTGACGGACAATTTAAAATTCGTAAAGATCACGGTTGGGATACAAACTGGGGTTTTTGGGATATTCAGAGAAAAGGAGATGTTGATAACTTTGTTGCATCAGGCGACGGCAATTTCCAAGTAGTAGCAACAAAAACCTACTCTTCTATTGTTTTCACATTCGATTGGGATTTGTTTGAACCTTCAATTTCTTTCAACGAATAATCATTTAAATAATTAAAATGGCTATCAAAATTTGGTAGCCATTTTTTTTTGATATTTCCCTCAGTTCTTGGGTAGTGGGGAAAAAAATACAGTTATTTCGACCAAAGGGAGTTTTTCACGACTAAAAGGAGTAAATCTCGTGCAAATAGCAGAAAACAAAAACAAATTTCTCCCTTTGGTCTAAATACAAACATTAATAATTAATAAAAAAAAATGACACCTAAATTTTAGATGTCATTTTTGAAATATTAACTCAATCAAAAGAATTTATATCTCTCATCTTTTACATCGCCTGCTTTTTTCAGTGCTTCAACCATATATTGGAATAGATATTGATTTTGCATATAGTTCATAAAAGCGATTTGTTGTTTTGCATCGAATGGTTGTTCACTTTCTGTTTTTTGGAAAACTTCAAAAACGTAAGCACCAATATTTCCCCTTACAGGAGCGGAAATTTTATTTATTTCTGCAAGTGGTGCAAGAGCGCGAATAGGTGCATCGTTGCCCAAACTTCCTGCTGACATTGCGCCGAAAGTGAGGTTTCTAATCGTGTCTGATGTAAGATTTTCCGCTTTAAGTTGCTCAATTGATTTTCCTTCGAAATCGCCTCTCATCAACTCAAATTTTTTGTCGCGGCGAAGTTCTGTCTCCAACATCGGCGTTACCTCTTCGAGCGTTTTGAAACCATCTTTGTTTTTGCGCGTTACGCCTGCCACCACAAGTTGATTGCCGAACTCTCTAACGTCTGAAACGCTATTAACTTTGCTGTCAAACGCCCAACGAATTACCTCGCGTGAGCCTCTGATATTGCCCAAACGCGGCGCATTGCGGTCGATATTTGTTGCAGGAATTGCAAAATAACCTTTTGTTTGTGCTATTTCCGTCATTTTGTCTGCGCTTGTTACCTCTGAGGCAAACAGCGTTGCATCTTGATGGATTTTTTGTTGTGTCTGTCTGCTTGGTGCAACTTCACGTTCAATAACGGCAAGTTTTACCTTTGCAACAGGAGTTGTTTTTTCTGTAACAATAAAAATCTGTGGAATTCCGTTAATTTCCACCATAAAAGGCACATTCAAAGATGCTTTGAAAGCGGCATCTATAATTTCTTTATTAAATTGCGGCAGTTGTATATATGTTTCGCGCACCCAACCGATTTCCTGTCCGCCAAGTTCCATAAAGTTTGCACCATTAACAACTTTCATCATAGAATCGGTTTTATGTTGCAAATCTTCAAGCGATTGTGCGTTGGTAATTGGAAATACGCTCAACATCACAGAGTCAGGCGCGATAGTTCTTTCAACTATTTTCGCCATTTTAAAGACATTATCTTCGCCTAAAAATGGTCCAAAAATTCCATTATCGCCGCTAAAAGCAAATTCTTGCAAATCGGCAGGAATGTCATTTTTTACAAAGAAAATATCTTGAAAAGGAATGTCAGAAAGGTCGTTTGTAGTTCCTATAACATCGTCTGTGGTTACAAGCTCCTCTTTTGCTTTATTCATTTCTTCTTCTATCGCCAAAAAGTCCGTTTCCGATGGTCTAATATTAAAAACTACATATATAATGTCGGCAGAAGCATCTTGTTTAAATTGCGCTTTGCGTCTTTTGTACAACGCTTCAACGTCTGCTTTTGCAACATTTACAACCGAATCGGGAATTAAAAAATATGGTTTCATTGCATAAACTAAATCTACGCTTGTTCTGTTGTTCTCGTGAGCGTATTTTGCTTCCAACGAATTTACTACCAACGACTTTGACAAAAGAGTGTTATATTTTTCACTCAAACGCGAGTCCTTAACGGTTTGTTCCAAAAACGCCCAATAATTTCTAAACCTCATCAACTGCTCGGGCATTTGCTGTGCAATTTCCGCGTTGTCAAGTTGCATAATTAAATTTGACACCAGACTTGGATTAAACTGTCCGTTTTCATCTCTGAAAACTTGACGTTGAAAAATAATCGGACTTGGGTTGTTGCCGATTGTCAGTTCTCTGAATTCGTTATACGGCACGCTCATTCCGATTGCGCTTGCATCTGCTTCAAGCACTTTGCGCATCACAATTCGTTCCCAAGTTTCTTGACGAATTTGGTCGGTTTCCTCGTCGGTTAGTTGGTCGCTGTTTCTTTCGATTTTGATAAAATCGGTGTATTCGGTCATTTCTTGGTAAAAGTCCTGATACTTGATTTTTTCGCCATTTACTCTTCCGACATTTGCCTTTTGTTCGTTAAACATTGCTTGACCATTGCTGATAAAGTCGGTTACAATAAAAATAAGTAGCGCAATACCAATTAAAACTATTAGCAAAACGCCTTGATTTCTAATTTTTCCTAATGTTGCCATTTTTTGTTAATTATAAATTATTGTTTAATTATTGAAATTTTGGGTGCAAATTTACAAAAAAATTCCTTAACAATATATATTATTTACAAAAAATATTTTATTGATAATCAAGCAAATAACTATTTTTTATTGTTAGAATTAAAATAATTATAAAAAAAATAGAAAAAATAAATAATTATTTTGTAATTTTGCAGTTGAAAAATTATGTAAAAATAATTTTGAACTATTGCATTTATTCTTAGATAGTCGAAATCTGGAAAATTTCTATCTCTATCTGTTGTAAAGATTAAGTTGCGAATGTTCTCGCGAGGGCGGGAATTGTTCGTGCTTATTATACACAGACGTTTCCAGATACGTGACTATCAAATGAGCAATCAACGAATAGTTTCACGTCTTTTTTATTTTAATAAATATTTTACTAATTTTTAATTTTTTTATCAGTATGAAAAAAGTTCTTTTCAATTTAACGCAAACTTTAATGATATTAAGTTTGCTTTTGGTTGGCTGTAAGTCCAACGAGGTTAATCAATCGCCTACGTGCATCATTACCAGTCCACAAAACAATGCTCAGTTCAATATTAACGAGAGCATTATGGTTACGGTTGTAGCAGAGGATAGTGATGGCACTATTGCCGAAGTGAGACTCTACATAAATAATGTAGAACACAGCGTAAAAACGGAATTTCCGTATAATTTTACGATTAATGCAGGCGAATTATCTGCTGGTTCGCATACGTTGAAAGCGGTAGCCAAAGACAATTTGAGTGCAACAGCGGAAGCAACCGTAAGTATAACGATAAATGCTATTCGTTATACAGTGGGTGAGCGTGCTTTAGGAGGTATTATTGCTTATGTTGATAATACAGGATATCACGGATTTGTAGCCGCTCCCGAAGATTTGAGTACGGGAATACGATGGTATAATGGCACTGATATTACCACAGGAGCCAATGGATACGCTATAGGAACGGGAAAAACCAATACAGAAAAAATTGTGGAAATACAAGGTGATGGAAATTATGCCGCTAAATTATGCTATGATTTAGTACTCAATGGTTATGATGACTGGTTTTTACCAAGCAGTAGCGAATTACTTAAACTTTGGGATAATAAAGCTTTGATAGGTGGCTTTACATCTGGTTGGTACTGGAGTTCTTCTGAGGGATTAGATTGGCTAAGTTCTAGCTCCGCATTGTGTCGTACTTTCGGTAATCCTAGTCAGAGTGCTACCCACGTTAAGTATATGACTTATAGAGTTCGTGCCATTCGATATTTTTAAATTAAATATTTTATAATTCAAAAAAGGTGTAAATTTGCAATCAGAATGCAAATTTACACCTTTTTTATTAATTTTCATTGCATAAAATTTATGTTGTATATTTTTTGTAATTTTGCAAAATGAATTTATTGAATTTTCTGCCTACAACAAAAAAAGAGATTGAACTTCGCGGTTGGAACGAGGTTGATGTGGTGCTTTTTTCGGGCGATGCCTACATCGACCACCCATCTTTTGGTAGTGCAGTTATCGGGCGAGTGATTGAAAATCAAGGACTTAAAGTTGCTATTGTGCCGCAACCAAATTGGCGGGACGATTTGCGCGATTTTAAAAAATTTGGTGCGCCAAAGATGTTTTTTGCTGTCTCTGCGGGTTGTATGGACTCGAAAGTCAATCACTACACGGCAAACAAGCGGTTGCGCTCAAACGATGCCTATTCGCCTGACGACAAAGCAGGTTTTCGCCCCGACAATGCAACGATTGTTTATTCAAATATTCTCAAAAAACTTTTTCCCGAAACGCCTGTAATAATCGGCGGAATTGAGGCATCACTGCGCCGTTTTGCGCACTATGATTATTGGAATGATAAACTCGAAAAATCAATTTTAATTGACAGCAAAGCCGATATTTTGGTTTATGGAATGGGCGAAAAAGCGATTGTTAACATTATTAATGAACTCAAAAACGGCAAAAAAATTGATGAACTGCACCATTTGCCGCAAATAGCATATGTTGAAAAAAGCCGTCATTCCGAACGAAGTGAGGAATCGCGTATCAATAGCGGGGCATTAAACCAATTAAATTTAGGAACTACAAACAACAACCGATTTCTCCCGTTGGTCGAAATGACAGAAATAATAGAGTTATTTTCCTACGAAGAATGCCTAAAAGACAAACAAAAATCGGCTGAAAATTTCAAAATTATCGAGGAACAATCAAACTCTTTTTCGCCAAAAATTTTGGTGCAAAAGTTTGATTGTCAATACGTTGTAGTCAATCCACCAACCGAACAAATGACTACCGAAGAGTTGGACGCAATTCACGCTTTGCCATTTATGCGCCTGCCGCACCCAAAATACAACGGCAAGCGCATTCCCGCCTACGATATGATAAAATTTTCGGTTAATACGCATCGCGGTTGCTTTGGCGGCTGTTCGTTTTGTACAATTTCCACGCATCAAGGTAAATTTATTATTTCGCGTTCCGAAAAATCAATTATTGACGAAGTAAAAAAAATATCGCAACTGCCCGATTTTAAGGGTTATATCAGCGATTTGGGAGGACCTTCGGCGAATATGTATCGTTTGGCGGGCAACGATTTTGAGTTGTGCAAACGCTGCAAACGTCCGTCCTGCATTTTTCCGAAAATCTGCAACAATCTCAATATCAATCACCGTCCAATGCTCGATTTATACAAAAAAGTTGATGCTTTACCGCAAGTTAAAAAGAGTATTATCAGCAGCGGTATTCGCTATGATTTACTTTTGCACAAAACCGAAAATCAACAGCAAAACGCCGACTTACAACAATATACCGAAGAATTAATAAAAAATCACGTTTCTGGGCGATTGAAAGTTGCGCCCGAACATATTTCGCCGAATGTGTTAAAAACTATTCGCAAGCCAGATTTTTCGGTTTTTGTGGAATTTAAGAAATTTTTTGATAAAATAAACACAAAATATTCTCTAAATCAACAACTTATACCTTATTTTATTTCATCTTTGCCCGAATGTACGCCCGAAAATATGGCGGAACTTGCAGCAGAAGTTAAATTGCTGAATTTTCGTCTCGAACAGGTGCAGGACTTCACTCCAACCCCAATGACACTTGCAACAGAGATGTTTTACACAGGCATAAATCCTTACACGATGAAACCGATTTTTGTTGCCAAAAGTCCAAAAGACAAAATCACTCAAAAAATGTTTTTCTTTTCCTATCAAAAAGAATATAAACAACTTATCCACAACATATTAACAAAATTAAAACGCTTTGATTTGATAAAAAAGTTGTTGTAGAAGTTTTTTATCAAAAATTTTTGTATAGTAAAAAATTAATTGTATCTTTGACAATTATTTTTTTATAACAAAATATTAATTTTTAAAACATAAAATTTATTATGAAAAAGTTCTATTATTTTTTTTTAGTATTGGTAGTTGTGCTTACAACTGCGTGTGATGACATAGGTACTCCTGTTAAAAAGGAGATTTTTAACGGCTATGCTCAAAAAGGACCTTTTATAAATGGTTCTTCGGTAACAATCACAGAATTAGATTCAAGATTGAACCAAACAGGAAAAACTTATCACACAACTATTGCAGACAACTCAGGAAGTTTTGAACAAAAAAACATTGAATTGATTTCTAATGTTGTGGAGTTAAAGGCAGACGGATATTACTTTAATGAAATTACAAATGAAACCTCAGCCTCTACGTTAACGCTTTATGCTTTAACCGATATCAGAGATATTTATTCGGCAAACGTGAATGTTCTAACCCACTTGGAAAAAGCGCGTGCGGAATATTTGGTGCAAAATAAAGGGAAAAGATTTTCTGTTGCCAAAAAACAGGCACAGCGTGAAGTTTTTGCAATATTTGGCTTTGACTCTGAAAATGGTTTGTCGGAGGAGTTGAACATAACAAATAATGCAAAATTGTTAGCAATTTCTTGTATTTTGCAAGGATATCTATCCACAGGCGATATGATGCAACTTATGGCTGATATAATCACAGATATCAGAACAGACGGCACATTAAATAATACGGCATTGGGAACAAAGTTAATGAATAATGCCTCTGCTATCAGCAATTCGCTTGTAAAAATTCGCAGTAATATAGAGGCAAAATATGCTGAACTCGGCATAAATATAACAATTCCCAATTTTGAAAGTTACATAATCTCGTTTCTCAACAACGGAATGTATTCTCAAACCTCTGGAATAATCTATCCAGCAACAGGATTGTATGGACAAAATATTTTGTCTGACGAATTTACAAGATTAGACAAACCTTATGTAAGTAATAATGTTTGTGGTAGTATGAGAGCAGAAGTCCCAAAAGGATTAAGTTTGAAGATTGTAATTAGAGGTCAAGGTTGGGGAACAGAAGGTGGTCCAAATAGTCCTATTAATTGGATAGTATCACCATACAACAATGCTACTCAAAGCGGAGAGTTTACCGTAACAGAGAGCGGAAAATTTAGCGATTTAGTTTTTGTTCGTTTCGGTAACAATCCAATTGCTATTACAATAGAATTTTACGAAAATGGGGCAACAACTCCTACAAAAATAAAACAAATTAATTTATAATACAGTTTTTTTTAATTTTCTGACAAATTAAAAAACTTTCCAACTTTCAAAATTTGGAAAGTTTTTTTTGTACCTTTGCCAAAAAATAAAACAATGCAAAATAATAAACTTCTTTGGCTTGCATTAGCAAAAAATCTCTTATTTGCTGTAGTTCTCACCACCGCTTTGATGTTGGCGATGTGGTTGTGTAGTATTGAAATTAATTTTGATAAAGTGTTGATTTTAAGCATAATAGCAACAATTTCGGGCGTTGCGTATCTGATTACAATTCGTAACCCGCAAAATTATTTTGGTTTTTATTTGGGTATTTTGTCCTCTGCTTGCTTGGGTGTACAGTTTGCGCTTTTGGGTAATTACGACTTGACTTTTTTGTATTTCGCCGTATTTATTCCATTTCAATATGCCGCAATAGTAAATTGGAGAAAAAAATCATTGCAAAAAGCAGATAATGACGTATTTATGCCAAAATTTCTACCGTTAAAAAAACAAATATTTTTCTTTGCAATTTTATTGATAATAATTGCAATTGACTATATTTTTGCCGAAAAAGTTCTCAAAAATGATAATTTTCTGCTAAAAATTGTCTTTGCCACAATGATTTCGTCAAGTATTTTGGCAAACTATTTAATGATTGGAAAGTGGCTTGACACTTGGCTTTATTGGCTTTTATACAGCGTTGCAGCAATTTTTTCAGCGGTAATAATTCAAAATAATTTCAATCTTTTGTTGTTCGTTTTCTTCTTGATAATCAACGCAATAACATTTATTTCGTGGCTTAAAAGTGCCGAAGCACGCAGATGACACGGATAAACACAGATTTTTTATAATAAAATGTAACACATTTTCAAAGATGTGTTACATTATTGTTTTTATCTGCGAAAAATCTGCGTTCTATGGCATCTACTCAACCAACTCTACTTTAAACGAACCAACTTTGAAATTTACCTTTATCAGCACAGGTTTTCGTTTGTAATCGTCTGAAAAATATACAGATACGCCACTTTTTGCGAACATTCCCGTACCTGTAAAAATTGGCGTAAATTTTCGACAATTATAAACTTTTTTATTCAGTTTTACCTGCTCTTTACCGTTGTAAATCACCTTTACGTCAAAAATTGCTTCGTCAAAATAGATTGGAAAAATCAACGTTTGTCCCTCTTTGAGATTTGAAAAATTCATACTTCGCAGCGCAAATATGCCCGAAACTAAGTCATAATAACGCTTGCCTGTTTCAAAACGTCCTTTGAGCATACTTTCAACGTAGGTATCGTAATAAGTAACCTCTTCGTAAGCAGAATATTTTCCCTCTTGCGCCTTGCGAATAAAAAAGTAGGGCATCAACGTTTTTGTGGAAAAAATACTTGTAAAAATATCGTGAAAATTGTAGATAGTATTGACAATTCCAATTGCGTACATATCAATTTTTACCTTGTAGGCATCGTCATTTTTATATTTAATTTTCTGCGATTCTATAATTACTTCTCCGCCTTTGATAGCACCATATTTGGCATTATACATCAAACGTTCGCTGTCAAACACATCGGTAATCTGCTGAGAGTGAGCAAAATAAGCAATGTTTAGAAATAGTAATATGGTTTTAGTTCGCAACTTCATAAGTTACTCTATTTATACTACAATTTTATCGTTTTCTACGAGTTGTCTTTTCATTTCCAAATATATCAGTTTCAGTAGTGACAGTTTCTATTGTTTTACCATTACCATCTTTATAAGTTGTTATTTTACGCCCAAATATATCGGTTTCAGTGATGACAGTTTCTATTGTTCTACCATTACCATCTTTATAAGTTGTTATTATACGCCCAAATATATCGGTTTCAGTAGTGGCAGTTTCTATTGTTCTGCCACTACTATCTTTATAAGTTGTTATTGTACGTCCGAATATATCAATTTTAGTAGTGGCAGTTGTTGATGTTTGTGCTTTACAAATTGTAATCATCATACAAAATACTATCATACAAAACATCATTTTTTTTCTGTTGCTGATTTGCGTTGTTCTAACGCTAATGCCTTCTGCAACCATTGCATTATTTGTCTTTTTACTCATTTTGATAACTTTTTTTTTAATATTTAATCTTTCTATCTCATATCATTAATCATCACATTAGGGTAATTTTTTTGTACGAATGTAAATGTCTGATTATCAGGTTTAATTGATATGTAATTTCCGAAAGTTACAGCAAATTTTTCGCCGTTTTTTTGCATAATTTCAATTTTTTTGACCTCGTTGGTGGTTTGGTTTATTACCAAAATAATTTTGAAATAATCAGCACTTTTTGCATCAATCGGAAATAGGTTTATATGCCAAAAATTATCTTTTGGCGCGTTAAGTTCAAAATTAACGCGATGTTTTTTGTCAAAATTTTTGATGATAAACACAGGACTTATCGCTTGCAATTCCTCTTTTGTCGGCTCTGAAATGGTAACCTCGCTAATTGATTCCATATAAACCCACTGCGTTTTTCCATCAAAAAAACTCTCAAACTCGTCTGTTTTGAGATAAAATTTGTTGCCAGAAAGTTTCAACGTTCCGCTTTGACTCTCTTTTTCACCTGTTTGAGCAGTAAAAACTATTTTTATTTCCGTTTGAAACGCGCCGCTTTGTAGTTTTGCTGCCGCTTTATCAACTGCCGTTTTTGCTTTTGGGTCAGAAGGTTGTGCCGAAACAACCACCGTACACATTAATAATAATATTGCAAAATACTTTTTCATTTTAATTTTTTTTAGTTAATACGTTTTTCAAAATAGACAATTATTTTTATATAAAGTTTAAAGTTAATAATTTGATAAGCAAAATTAATGAAAAAAAATTTAACAGACAAATATTTTTTTATTACCTTTGCAATTCAAAAAAAATTATGAAAAAAACAGCGAAAATAGAGATAAAAAACAAAAAAGCAACTTTCAATTACGAGATAATTGACAGATATACAGCAGGTTTAGTTTTGTATGGAACAGAAATTAAGTCAATTCGCGAGGGCAAAGCAAGTTTGGTTGATTCCTATTGCGCGTTTCAAAATGACGAACTTTGGTGCTTAAATATGCACGTTGCGCTGTGGCGTTTAGGTAATTTTTATAATCATACAGAAAAACGCCACCGTAAATTGTTGCTCGAAAAACGCGAACTTAGAAAAATTGAAAAAGCGGCTCAAAATGTCGGTTTCACTATTGTTCCACTCAAACTTTTTGTTAACGAAAAAGGAATTGCAAAACTTGATATTGCCGTTGCACGAGGCAGAAAAACATACGACAAACGCGAATCGCTCAAAGAAAAAGATGTAAAAAGAGAGATAGACAGAGCAGGGTAGTAACAAAAAATTAATCATTAATATATTATGAAAAAAAACAAAATTTTTGAACAGGCAAAAATTTTTGAGCAAACAGCAATTGCAAAACAATCAAAAGTTTTACAGGAATTTAAGGATTTTGCCGTCAAAGGAAATGTTATTGATATGGCGGTAGGTATCATTATCGGTGGTGCATTTGGAAAAATTGTCAGTTCGTTTGTGGCTGATGTGATTATGCCGCCGCTTGGTTTGTTGATTGGCGGGGTTAATTTTACCGCGCTGAAAGTTACGTTAAAAGAGGCGGGCATTAATGCAAATGGCACTGCTACTGAAGCAGTTACGTTAAATTATGGTAATTTTATTCAAGTTACTTTTGACTTTTTGATAGTTGCTTTTGCAATTTTCTTCTTTATTCGTATGCTCAACAAACTCAAACGCACCCACGAAT
>Ga0209737_10001064_pt1 | contig 20572 bp, 17 predicted proteins | sample TergutCu122P3_FD_187284 | JGI IMG/M metagenome (GOLD analysis project Ga0209737, IMG submission 187284) | Cubitermes ugandensis P3 segment gut microbial communities from Kakamega Forest, Kenya - Cu122 P3 (SPAdes) (version 2) | ecosystem: Host-associated > Arthropoda: Insects > Digestive system...
ACCCAACCACGCACTGCCTGTTTCAGCTTTTCAAGCCGAGTATTCATACTCATGCCGTTGCTTCTTCCAGTCAGTTCACGCAATTTAGACTTAAATTTCTTAATCGACTTCTCATGAATACGAACGGCATATTCGCCTTTTGGTTTGCTGTAATAAAATGAAAATCCAATGCCGTCAACTTAAGGTTTTTCTTGTTCCTTCCGCCGCCTTCGGCGGCGGAAGGAACAACGTAGAAGAGAGCCACCGGCGGTCAAGGGGCGAAGCCCCTTGAAACCCCATATAGACTTAAGTTGACAGCATTGAATGAAAATCCAAGAAATTTCAGTTTCCACGGTCTGTCAACCGCACTTTTATCTTTATTCTTTCAATTTTAAGTCGCACTCAATAAAGTTCGTGATACTTTGTAACTATTCAGTTGTTTAAATGATTTTCGTTGTTTTGCACAAAAATCGGAAAGGGGTTTCGGGGACAGAGCCCCCGAGAAGCGGGGCTACCGCCCCGCAACCCCGTATTTTCGGCGTTGATTGCAGTTGATAAAAAATGTTTTTCGTGCATTATGCAATATACTGAATAGTTACCATTTTTTATTTAACTGATACTGCACTTCCCTCTCTATTGCCAGCACTTTTAAGAGAGTAAAATAGCTTGACAACTGTTAAAAAAAGGTGTATAATATAAAAAGAAATAAAAAACGGCTAAGTCTAACCTATTCTTATACTATTCTTTGATAAAAGTATAGACTAAAATTGCTAAGGATATTTTTCGTCTGCCTAGGATGACGACGCAGACAGGCTGTCGCCTGTCAAGGAGAAAGACAACGGCAGGCGGGCTAACGCCCGTCAAGGAATTTGATAACCGTTGTCGCTGACAGTAGACCGCAAAGATGCCATGATAGGTTTCAGGACAGGTCTATTGTTTTACAGTTCCTTAAATAATGCAGAGGGAGTGTTTCATGTGTTCAAGTAAACATTATTTAATTTCGCTTGCGTCCGTTTTGATTTTATCGCTTTATCCGCTGTATATGGGTATTATAATGCTTTCGTCATATATAACCGACAGCGGGATAAAGACCGCTGATTATCCGAAATACATAATTCCTTATACGCCGATTTGCGTTTCTGTACTTTTATGTACGTTAATATTGCCGCTGATGTTAAAAAAATGCAGGAGTATTGCAAGTCCGATGATTTCAGGTCTTGGGATTATGTTTTTCTTAGTCCTTGAGGTGCTGTTTGAAAGTATCCCTGTTTTTTTAGGGACATCAAACAGACGTGTTTTCGATGAAATCATAAGAGGGAACTTGCAATACCGCATAAGCGATGCTGTTTTTGAGATGAAAGATATGAGATATAACAATGCTTTGGATTTGCATGTATATATTATATCTGTTCTCGCTGTTGTTACTGTGCTGAGAATAATATATGAAATCTGCATAAGAAACTTTCAAGAAAAAAGGGATGATTAAAACGGTACAAATACGAAAAGAAATGCCGTGCGATTTTGCTGCTGTATATGACGTAATTAAAAATGCGTTTGCAGATATGGAATACGCTGACGGAGACGAACAGGATGTCGTTGCCGAACTGCGCAGAAAGAGCGGCTTTGTTTCTGATTTATCGCTTGTTGCGGAAATTGACGGTATAATCGCCGGTCACATTCTCTTCACTCCCGTCACGGTTGGCGGAGAAATTGCGCTCTGTTTGGGACCTGTTTCGGTTATGCCTGAATACCGCAACCGTGGAATCGGTGGCAGCCTTATCACTCGCGGGCATGAAATCGCAGAAAAACTGGGATATGCGGCAAGCGTGCTTATAGGACATAAAGACTATTACCCACGTTTTGGGTACGAACCTGCAAGCGATTACGGCATAACGTTTGGGATTGACATTCCCGACGAGTGCTGTATGGTTAAATATTTTCGGGAAAATAAGAATATTACAGGTAGGGTTAAACTTCCGCCTGAATTGATTCCCGTATCAGATTGGGAGGCAAATAATAAGCAATGAAAACGGATAACAAAATTAAATTTCAAGACCTTGCGGTTTGCGCAATGCTTACTGCACTGACATTTGTAATGTCACATATTAATTTTAAGCTGCCTCTGACCGGAAGCGGCGGTCTTGTGCATTTCGGGAATATCCCCGTTGTTGTCGCTGCTGTATGTTTCGGCAGAAAACAGGCGGCAGTCTGCGGTGCTTTGGGAATGGCGCTTTTTGACATCATGAGCCCCTATGCAACATGGGCGTTGCCGACTTTTATAATCCGTCTTGCCGTAGGATATATTATGGGATATTTCGCTGAAAAAGGGCAAGGAAAGTCGTTCAGGTGGAATTTGACGGGCGTTATTGTAAGCGGAGGTGTTCTGATTGCCGGGTATTTTATCGCTTATGTGATAATGTCTGGCTCTCTTGCCGGTCCAATCGCTGGAATTCCTGGCGACGCCGTACAAGTTGCTTCCGCTGCGTTGATCGGGCTTCCTGTTGCGGCAAGCGTGAAAAAAAGTATTCGGATTTCTAATGATTAGTATACAGTTATGTAGTATATGGAGGCGTTTTGTATGACTCTAAAACAGCAGATTATTGCGGACATAGAGCTTCTGCCTGAAAAAGATTTAGCGTTGTTCAGCGAATTGATTAAAAGATTTCTCAGACTTAATTCACGAACAAACATGAAAAAGCTGCAGACTGTTTTTGTTTCGGATAAGGAAAAGATATGGGAAGCCGACGACCTTGACGCTTTGCTTGAAGAGTTAAAGGCTTATATGGGATAGCGGAGATTACAAGAGTATAGTATAAGGAGGATTTTGTTTTGAGCAACGTTTTAGAAGTAAAAGGACTTTCAAAGCAGTATACAAAAGTTCTCGCAGCCGACGACGTCAGGTTTGAGGTCGGAAGCGGAGAAATTTTTGCGTTAATCGGGCCTAACGGCGCAGGCAAGACGACGACAATCAGAATGATTTCAACGCTGATTAAGCCAACGGACGGAGATGCGACAGTCGCAGGTTTCAGCGTACTGAAAGAGCCTGATAAAGTGCGTGAATCCATAACGTATCTTCCAGACGAGGCGGGAGCGTACAAAACCATGAAAGGTACGGCTTATCTTAACTTTATGGCGGGACTGTTCACAACCGACCATAAACAGGCGGCGGAATATGTTGCAAGAGCAACGGCTATATGCGGCTTGAAAGAAAGACTTAACGATAAGATTTCGACATACAGCCGCGGAATGATTCGCCGTCTGCTGCTTTCGAGGGCGGTCATGACTGCTCCGAAACTTGCAATTCTTGACGAACCGACAAGCGGATTGGATGTTATAAACGCCATCGAAATACGCCGAATGATTAAAAATCTCGCTAAGACTGAGGGAATGTCATTCCTGATTTCATCCCACAATATGCTTGAGATTGAATTTATGGCTGACCGCGTCGGGATTATCGCTAAAGGAAAACTTCTCGCCGTCGGAACTTCAAAAGAACTAAAAGAAAAGTATCAGGCGGAGAATCTGGAAGAAGTCTTTGAAAAGGTGGTGTCGGGCCGATGAAATTTCTTAACTTGCTTAAAAAGGAACTCTCCGAACTTATTACCAAGCAAATGATTGTGGGACTTGTCCTTATAGTGGCGATTCTTGCTCTTGTCGGTAAGTTTACCGAAAGCACTATCCAAGAAGTAATTGAAAATATGGATACTACTAAAGTGAATATCTGCGATAAGGACGGTACGGAATTTACCCGTGAACTTATCAAACTTGCCAAGGATTACGGATGTGAAATTACTTTCATTGACTGCAAAGGCGATGATTACGCCGCAGTGCTGGACGATAATAAAATCGACAGCCTGATTGTTATTCCCGCAGGTTTTACGGAAAAACTTGATGTAATGGATGCAAAAGACCTGCCGAGTTTACACAGTATTTCACGTATGACCACTCCGTCGGCACTCGGAAATATCAAGAATGACAATTCCTCGAAACTGTCTGTACTTCAGGAATGCATAAAAGACCTGAGAATGCAGAAAATGGGACTCACGGAAGACGAGATGGTAAGTCTTAAAATACCTGCCGTTACCGAAGAGACTACCGTCATCAACGGAAAAACGGCAAATATTTCGGCGGCGGCTATAATGAGCGACTTTACTATGAAAAATTCGGTAATCCCAATTATCATTTTTGTGCTGATTGTTATGACTGCTCAAACAATTATCAATGCCGTTTCAACGGAGCGTATAGACAAGACTCTTGAAACGCTCCTATCCACGCCTGTTTCAAGAACGTCTATAATCGGTTCAAAGATGCTTGCGGCGGCAATTATCGCTATGGGCAATGCGGTTGTCTATATGGTATGCTTTATGAAGTTTATCGGCGGTGCGGCTGACGGTGCAATGAAGAGCGAAGCCGTCGCAGGTGCGGTAAAACAAACGCTTTCAACGAAAGAAGCCCTCTCTCAGCTCGGTCTTAACCTTGTTACGACGGATTATATACTGATAGGCGTTCAGGTTTTCCTTACGATAATGATTGCGCTTGCCGTTTCAATAATACTCGGCGCGCTTGTCGACGATGCCAAGACAGCTCAGGCGGTGCTTATGCCGTTTATAATCGTTGTTATGGTTCCGTATTTCATTTCAATGCTTGCCGACGTTAATTCGCTCCCAGGTGTTATGCGTATTATTGTTTATGCAATTCCGTTTACACATACCTTTGCGGCGATTAACAACCTTTCATTCGGCAACGACTGGCTGTTCTATCTAGGCATAGCATATCAGGCTTTTGTGTTTGTTGTCTGTATGTTCTTCGCCTTAAAACTTTACAACTCTGACAAAATCCTGACTGCGTCGCTTAACTTCGGACAGAAAAAGAAGCTTAAGAAACATCAGCACGAAGAATAAAAAACTTTCCCCCTATCCGACAATGGATAGGGGGATTTGATTAATCTTTTGACTTCTCTTTCTGCTTGCGTTCTTCGATTTTTGCTAACTGCTCAACTATTTTATCATTGCGGTCAACAAATCCCCATTTGCCGTCTTTCATTAGCGGAATATACCCGTCGCAACTTGCTAAAAGTCCGTCCATTTCTATGCGACAAGCATCATATTTACCTAAAGGTATAATTTCGTTGCCGCTTCTGTCGAGAATAGCGAATTTATAATAATCCCGCCCACCGTATTCGTTAATTTTTATATCGGTAAAAACTAAAATAAATTCGTATTCACCGCCTCCGTAAGCTAGTTCATATTTACCCGCAGGTATAATTTCAACGCCGTTTTCATCAATCAAACCGTATCTGACGTCACAGTCAAGAAGTTTCAATGGTTTTCTGCGATTCTGCGGCTGAATAAGGTATTTGTTCTCGGGAAGAATTATTGCCGCAATCGGACTTGTTACCGCAAGCTGCGAGAGAAAGGGTGAGTGCGAGGGCAAGCACTCCTGTACTGGCGAATTTCAAACGGTTCATCCTAAATCTCCCTATATGCGGTTACGACTGCAGCACAATCGGCAATGTCTTAATCTTCTCAACAACGAAATCCTGAATAGTAACGGCACAGTTACCCTGAATACTTGACTGCCCTACGATTACCTTTGAATTTGCAATTGCATCATCGTCAAGCGGATAGGACGCACCGTTCAGCAGATACAGACGCAGCTTAACAACGTCGTCAATCGTTACTTCGCCGTCGCAGTTAACATCGCCGTAACGCACCCCGCTCTTTACGGTAGTCAGCTCTGTAACCGTCTCCGTTGTTGTCGCTTTCGTCGTTGCCTCTGCGGTCGCCGTTGTCGGGTTAGTATTTCCGCCAGAGCCCTTAACGTATTCATTAAGCGATATTCCGTTTTTACCGATTGGAACTTCATGGTCAAGCCCGATAAACTTTCCGTCCTTAGTCTGCCAAAGCGCAGGCTTTACAAACTCATACTTAGGCGTATTAAATTTCTGGAAGTTATCGCACATAATACCGCCCGTGTCGGACGAGTTTGCATTAAAGCACCAGAATGTGTGGTGAATACGGTTTTCAATCATAAATTCACGCAGGTATGTCATCCACTGCTCGTTTTTCGGTGTATTCTTGTCAGCGGGACCTCTTTCGTCCAGGTCGTTCATGAGCCAGCCGCCCCATTCGCCTATGAGGAGGGGAGCAATGTTGTTCTCGTGAATAAACATCCAGTTATCTCTCCAGCAGTCGTTGTAAAGCGATTCTTTTGTGAAACTGCTTTTGAACCAGTCCTGTTCCCATACGGCGGGACCGTAGTCATGAGGAGAATAGACGATTTGTTTATTATATTTCGCACTGCCAAAATCGGCGGGGAACTCCTTGACGCCGCGGAAGTTTCCGCCCCACCATGTTCCGTGATAGTTCGGAGGCGAGCCGTATCCGCCAGTCTGCGAATTCCAGTCCGCACCGTTCTCAAACTTAGGATAAACCTCTGTGCCCTCTATAAGTATAAGCATGTTCGGGTTTATATCGAGAACCTTTTTTCCCGCCGTTTCAGCAACGAGTTTCCAGTTGTCGGGGTGAGTTGAATTGTCCCAGCGCGCCATGTGCGGGTCTGTCGCTTTTCCGTGCGGTTCGTTTTTGAGGTCGATAGCGATAAGCGTGTCATCGTTTTTGAACTTAGCCGTGAGCCATTCGAGCGACTCATAGTAGTCTTTGGTCGAAATCTTGCCTGTATACCAAACGGGCTGTTGGTGACCGACAGCGTCAATCTCGGCGCTGTGAATGTCAACCATTACTTTGAGACCGTATTCTTTACACATTTCCATTGCTATGTCGAAAATTTCCATACTGGTTTTAAGCTGAGGATTTGTCCAGTTAGGGTGGTTTGAGCCGTCAACAGGGTCGTTCCAAATATAGTTGTTCTGCAATTCGGGGTTGCGTTCAAAATCAACCATAGGCGTACGGGTATCTTTCTTGCCGTCACGCCAGTTCAGAAGAAGTTCCGCAGGCATAGGCACACGGAGAATATTAAATCCGCAGTCGGCGATTGTCTTGAGACCCTCACGCATACTGTACATCCAAACGCCGTCGAAAACGCCTGAACCCGTATTAAATCCGAACCAGTTGACACCCGTCAGCCACACCTCGTTGCCGTTCATGTCGACAATTTTATTGCCGTTCGTTGTAAGCCAGTCATCGTTGTTTTTGTCTTTGGCGGCAGTAGCCTGTTCAGGGGCGGTTTTTACGGCGCCGACGCCCATTACAAGCGGTATCATTGCCGCTGCCAGAAATTTTTTGAAAAGTTTCATCAATAATAACCTCCTTATTTATTTCCCTTAGCCTGATTATGCACCCTGCATAACATTTGGCAGTTTCTGGTATCCGTTGTACCGCCTTTACTCCACGCCGTAACATGGTCGGCGTCCATTTCTTTAAGTCCCCATATCTTAGTATTATTCGCCGTATCACCCATAGCACAGTATGGACAGTTTGAAATGCCGTTCGCCTTTGCTTCATCAGTTTGTTTTTTATAGACCGACTGCTTTGTCGCCTCGTCAAAAATACGTATTTCCAAAAGCTTTGTATCAGTCTCACCGCCTAGGATATACTCAAAAATTCCGTTACGTTTCTTGATATAAGGGTCGCCGTAGAGCTTTCTCACCGTCTCCGACACTTTTTCGGTATCATATGACTGCGTATGATATGTCTCGTAAAGTCTGCCCCATTCAAGACCGCACATCTCCTTTTCAACATCGTTGAACACGCCCGAAACCCAATCAATAACGCTATTGAAATATGTTTTCAGCTCGCTGATGCTGTTGTTGTGCCTGTGTTCCGCCATGTATTTATCTTTATTCCACCCTTTTGAGTTAGCGACCCACGTTAATGCGGTTGAGAGGTATTCTTGACGGAGAGGTGTGCCTTTAACATAGTGACTCCATTTTTGAATATCAGCATTATTAGATTTACTATACTCTGCTTTAGCTAAAGTCACAAACTCACCCGAATATATTGCATTCAATAATTCTTGATCATTCAGCGGAATACCTGCAATATTAATCGTCTTGAACCATTCTTTAATTTCACTCTCTTCACCCTCACAGTGATAAACAAGAAGTTCGCTGTCCATGATTTTTTTCTGTTTGTCTAGGGACAAAGAGCTGAAATTATTTCTATATCCGTTTTCATCTAATAAAGTAAATTTATTTGTCACAAAACGTCCAATAGAGGTTATACGCTGTTGTCCGTCAAGAACTTCAAATTTATCATCAGTAACATTGTTAAAATAAATCAAACCTAGAGGATATCCTTTGAGAAGAGAGTCGATAACAGCAACATCTCTTTTCCCGTCAGCGTAAATATAGTTACGCTGATATTCAGGTTGAATTGTCAGCTTTCCCGAAAGCCCGAAAAGACCCTTACCCTCAAATTCATTGTAGATGAACCCATTTACGATTTCTTTAATTGTATATTTCTTTAAACTAGCTTTCATTATATTGCTCCTTGCTTCTTATGATTATTCGTCCATATACTGTACGGTGTGTAGGTGTTGTTAATCCCAAAAATGTCATACCTTTACTTATGTGCCCTGTTCCCCCACACTGTCTATATTTCTCAATAAAATCTTCACCTAATGGTTTAACTCCTATTTGGGCTGATATTCCAACATCACTACTAATTCCCAATATCTCAAACTGTTCAGGACAATACTTATCGAGAAATGAAATCGGTACACCCATTATACCGTTATAGCCTAATGGTATAGCGTCAGTAATTGGTACATCAATAGCTTCATAGTTATAATATTCATCATATGCTGTTCTACCGTCGAGTTTCTTTTTTAAGCCTTTATTGTATTTCAAATTGTCTGCCATACTTATTAAACGCATAGGTTGATGTCTCCGTCCATGGTCAAGATTGGTGAACCAACGAACCCCTTTTACCCTTATAAACTTTTTTCCATACTTGTCATATCCGCAACTGGCTGCTTCGAGAGGATAATCTTCAGGCACATTAAAAGCCCTATCTCCGCTTGTAATGCTTGGCCCCAGCCAAACCCTGTTATCCCTAATCAACGGAAATATTTCCTTATAAGTGATAGCGTTCATATTCCCGATAATAAGAAACTGCTTCTCCGCCTCCATAATCCACGCCATAAACTCACGAAAAAGCGAGAACGGCGGGTTTGTGACAATAATATCAGCTTCATCACGCAAAGTCGTCACTTCATCACTGCGAAAGTCACCGTCGCCGTCAAGACGGGTTAAAACATTCTTTTTGTTCGCAATAAGCCATTCAATATCCAAAAAGTTAACAGCACCGTCATTATTATAATCGGCAACCTCTGTAATCTCTATTTTATGCGGAACTCTCGTGGTTTTATTGTCCTCAAGTTCATCATCAAACAGCGATAACTGTGTGTTTGCTATCGGTGAACCCATATAACACGTTGCTATTAACTTCTTCAACCCCAAATTGTTGAAATTAAATGCGAAATATTTAAAAAAATTACTCTCATAAGGGTCGTCACACGGACATAGAACCGTCTTTCCGCGGAATACGTCACAGTCATACTCTAAATAAGCGTTTACTTCTCTTTCTATATCAATCCATTGAGTGTAAAACTCATCGTTTTTAGCTTTTTTAGCCTTTGTTAAATTACTGTTTGCCATACAGTTCACGTTCCTTTTAAATTTTCTCATAATATTCCCTTCAATTATACCACATATTACACAAGAAATCAATACCTTATATAAAATAATTCTCCATAATATCAGTTCCTAAAAAGCGCTCACAGCCCTAAAAATATAAGATTGTTATAAAATTATATAAGAAACTGGTAGAAATGTCAGATAGCGTATGATATACTTAAAATATAGTTACATTAAACATATTTTTATGTATGAATAAGCGGAGGAAGTATGGATAACATCAATAAATCTCTTATGCATGAAGCGTTCCTGCATCGTGAGTATATGCACACTAAAACTCATACTCCTTTGAAAAAGGAAATGGAATTTTATGAGTGCGTAAAGCAGGGCGATATTGAAAAAATACATCGGGTTATGACTCCTTTGGCGAGCAGCGGATACGGCGTTTTATCAGACGACGAGCTTCGTAATATCAAATATCACATGATAATTTCAGTCGCTATGATAACACGTTTTTGCGTTGAGGGCGGAATGGAATTGGAAATGGCGTACAGCCTGAGCGACTTATATATAAACGCAACCGACCGCTGCGTATCCGTAATGCAGGTATCAAATCTGCACGAATCCATGGTTTATGATTTTGCGGAAAGAATGCGGGAAATTGCGGGCAAGCAGCTTACGCAGACAGTCAAGAAATGTTTAGATTATATCTATGAACATCTTCACTATAAAATTGAAATAAGGGAACTGGCAGACCATGTGGCTGTTAATCCGTCGCACCTTGCACGGCTGTTCAAATCGCAGATGGGGGTTTCACCAAGCGAATATATCATAAAAAAGAAAATTGAGGCAGCTTCAAATATGCTTCGGTATTCCGAATATTCCGCAACGGAAATCGGTTATTATCTCGCATTCAGCACACACAGTCACTTTATAAAAGCCTTTAAACGGTATACGGGGGTAACTCCTGGAAAATACCGCTGTTTACATTAATAAATTTCTCGGATTGTCAGAATTTTTATTTAAAAGCATCACAAGACGCAAGAATTGTGCTAAAAATATCGGACGCGTGATATTGCGATTTGAAAATACATGGTATACTTTAAATGATTATAATACTATTCCCGAATAGTATAAAATGAATAAGGAGATATGCTCATGAACTTCAAAAAATCTTTTTTAAGCAAATGTATGGCGACGGTAACATCATTCGTGTTGTTGGCGTCAGTCAGTTCAATCAGTCCGATTTCACCGTCGGCGTCCAGTGCAAAAAATCTTATCAGTAACGGAACCTTTGAAACAGGAATCAGCGGTTGGGGGATGTACAAAGAAAGCGGCGGCAGCGCCACATTGGCCTCACGTGACGGCAAGCTTGCTTTGGACGTTAAATCTGTCGGTACTCTCACTTATGCGGTGCAGATGTATTATGACATTGTTCCTCTGTATAAGAACGGGGTTTACCGTCTGAAGTACGATATTTCTTCAACTGTTCCCCGTCAGGTCGAAGCAATGATTCAGCAGAACGGCGGCACATATCAGGCATATACATGGAAAATGCTTACATTGACGACTGCGGTTCAGTCCTTGGATTACACATTCACCATGGAAGCCGATACCGACATTATGGCGAAACTCGCGTTTAACTGCGGCAATGAGGGCGTTGACTTGCCGGAGCATACCGTCTACCTTGACAATGTTTCGCTTGAACTCATTGACGACAGCAAAGTTAACTATTCCGACGCTACAGGTTATGAGCCGTCTATCATGATCAACCAGGTAGGCTATAAGCCAAACAGCAAGAAGATAGCTGTTTTCAGAAATGTAACTTCGCAAACATCTTTCTCCGTAATAAATGCGGATACGAAACTTGCCGTCTATAACGGCACCTTGTACGGACAGAAATTAAATTCGTCCGCAAACGAAACTAATTACTACGGCGACTTTTCAAGCGTAAAGGACGCAGGAAAGTACTATATCAAATGCAGCGGTCTTGACGATTCTTATACTTTTACCGTTTCGGACAAGATTTACAATAATCTGCTTGACGATTCAGTAAGAATGCTTTATCTGCAAAGATGCGGAACCGCAATTGTTGACAGCAAATTCAGTCACCCCACCTGCCATACGAGTCTGGCAAAGGTGCACGGCACAAATCAAACAATAGATGTCAGCGGCGGCTGGCATGACGCAGGGGATTACGGCAGATACGTCGTGCCTGCAGCAAAAACAGTAGCCGATTTACTCTATGCTTATCAGGCAAATCCCGCACTTTACGGCGATAATACAAATATCCCCGAAAGCGGCAACGGTATTCCGGATATTCTCGACGAGGTTCGTTTCGAGCTTAAATGGATGCTTAAAATGCAGGATTCCGCATCAGGCGGCGTATATCACAAGGTATCATGTGCGAACTTCCCTGGATACATAATGCCTGAAGCCGAAACAGGTCAGCTTATTGTTACGCCTATTTCCACAACCGCAACAGGAGATTTTTGTGCTTCAATGGCGATGGCATATGAATTTTACTATTCTATTGACCGCACGTTTGCAAATACCTGTCTCGACGCCGCTAAAAAAGCATGGGGATATTTGCAGTCTAACCCCAATCTCATTTTCACCAATCCTGCCGATGTTGTAACGGGCGAATACGGCGATAACTCCGATTCGGACGAACGTTACTGGGCGGCTGCTCAGATGTACCGTGCCACAGGAGAAGCTGAATATCTGAACGCTTTCGAAAAAATGACTTCCAGAACGGGTCTTGACTGGTCTACTGTCGGCGACTACGGCAATATTGCTTATCTTACAATGAAAAATGCCGATAAGTCATCGGCTCTTTATACGAAAGTCAGAAACGCCGTAATTTCACAGGCGGATACTATGGCTCTCAGCACTTCAAACAGCGCTTACGGCGTTGCTATATCCAAGTTCAATTGGGGAAGCAATATGACCGTCGCTAATGCAGGAATTATACTCGGTCTTGCATATCAGCTCACAGGCGATGCAAAATACTTGGACGGCGCCGAATCAAATCTGAACTATCTTCTCGGCAGAAATCCGAATGCATTCTGTTATGTTACGGGATACGGAACTGTTTCGCCGCAGAATCCTCACCACAGACCGTCGATGGCTAAAGGCCAGGCAATGAAAGGCATGCTCGTCGGAGGAGTTAATTCAAACCTCGAAGACAGTGCTGCAAAAGCATATCTTGCAAATTCCCCTGCGGCAAAATGCTACGTTGACCATTCTGAAAGCTATTCTACAAACGAAATCACGATTTACTGGAACTCGCCTCTGACTTATTTGCTCACTCTCACAGAAGTGAAGTCCCTCCCTGTTGCAAAGAATGTCGGCGATGTAAACGATGACGGCAAAATTGACAGCAACGATATAAAAATGCTTCAGGAATATATCCTCGGAAAAATCACATCTTTACCGAAATCAGAGAATGCCGATCTTGACGGCGACAGCGTACTCACTGCTTCCGATATTGCTATACTCAGACAAAAGTGTCAGGGCGGCAACGTGACGGTAACAGCCACAACGACGCCTATTCCTCCGACCGCAACAACTACTACAACTACAGCGACGGCGACTACGACGCTTCCCGATATTAATTCAAAACCTAATGTTTTTGCAACACTGTACGCCAATTTCAGAGTCGGGGCTTCTTCACTGTTCGAGGAGGCAGACGGCTGGTCTAACGGAGACTGTTTTGACTGCGTATGGCGTAAAAGTAACGTGACCTTTTCAGGCAATGCAATGAACCTTACAATCAACAAGGATACTTCCGGCACTTACCGATATTCGGGTGCTGAATATCGGAGTAAAAACTTCTATCAGTACGGCTATTATGAAACGTCGATGCAGGCTATCAAAAATGACGGCGTGGTTTCATCCTTCTTTACTTATACAGGACCGTCGGACGGAAATCCGTGGGATGAAATAGACATTGAAATTCTCGGCAAGGATACGACCAAGGTTCAGTTTAACTACTATACAAACGGCGTAGGAAACCATGAGTTCATGTATAATCTCGGATTTGATGCTTCAACGGGGTTCCATACTTACGGATTTGACTGGCAGCCGAACAGCATAACTTGGTATGTTGACGGAAAAGCAGTTCATACAGCTACAAGCAATATTCCGAAAACGCCCAGTAAGATTATGATGAACGTATGGCCCGGAATCGGGGTAAACGAGTGGCTGAAAGCTTTCGACGGAAAAACACCTCTGACAGCTAAGTATGAATGGGTTACATTCAACGCAAAATAGCTTTGTTCGATTCATACGGTTAATTTAACCGATGAAAATAAATTTTCTTGATAATTTGCCATGCTATCGAGAACTGAAAAATCTTATTCACACAAAAAGTCACCTACTCATGTAGGTGATTTTTTGTAACTATTCAGTTGTTTTGGTGTTTTTCGTTGTTTTATACAAAAAATCGGGGGAGGGGTTCGGGGACGGAGTCTCCGAGAAGCGGGGCTACCGCCCCGCAACCCCCATATTTTCGTTACCGATTGCGATTGCTAATCAATGCCGTCAACTTAGAGCATATATGGGGTTTCAAGGGGCTTCGCCCCTTGACCGCCGGAGGCACTCTTCTACGTTGTTTCTTCCGCCGCCTTCGGCGGCGGAAGAAACAAGAAAAATCTTAAGTTGACGGCATTGGATTGCTAATACTATTCTTTGATAAAAATATAGACTAAAATTGCTAAGGATATTTTTCGTCTGCCTAGGATGACGACGCAGACAGGCTGTCGCCTGTCAAGGAGAAAGACAACGGCAGGCGGAAAACAGACCGCAATTTGTCTATGTTTTTATTTGAGAATAGTATGAACAGTTACGATTTTTTGTATAACATTTGACGGCTGTTTTGCATACAATAATACAATAAACAATAAGCAGTTATTGAAAGCTATAATAACGGAATGTTCTACATCGATAAATAATTGTTCATTGTTCATTGTTAACTGTTAATTGCAAAAGGAGATGGTCATAGTATGGATGAAATATGTCATAAGGTGTCCTCGGGATGGGACCACGCTTTGATATTGGATAAAGACGGTAAACTTTACGGTATGGGAAATAATGATTCGGGGCAGTTAGACCCGTCCCTGGCTGACGGTTATATATACACGCCTCACTGTATTGCACAGAATGTGAAGTCTGCGTCTGCTGGTTATAACTATTCAGTCTACGTAACAAACGACGGCGATGTTCATATACTCGGTTCGGGAGAATTTGCGGAAAAATTCACGGGCTTTAAAAATGCGAGACAGGTGTATGCCTTAAAAAATGACGATGTATTTTGGATAGAAGATGATGATTGCCGTCTGTATGCTTTCGGGAATAATACGTCAGGTCAGATATGTAAATCCGAAAGCATGAAAATTCATCAGTACGGTCAGGAATCCTGTTATTATTGTGCCGGGGACTGCTCGGTAAAATGTAAAAGCCGACATAACTACCGCTACCGCAGCTGCTATTACTTTTGCCCTCCACGCCGACGCAAGTGCCGCTGTAAATGCGTTTGTAAGCGCCGTTGCGGACGTAAGAACTGCATAATATGCAAATGCACTTGCTCTTGCGACAGATGCAGCCCTTGCTGCAGCCACAGTTGTCACAGCTATCATAGCTGTTACTGTCACTCAAGGTGTAAGTGGCATCCGTACTGCTGCGGAAATTGCTGCGGACATCATGACGACTCGCTTTATTATAAGCGTGAAGAGATAAAAAGACGCTTAACTGAAGGCGACGCCTTTAAGTCTTTAATCAGGCAGTATGGGTTAAGCAATTTAAAACTTGAGTTGAATTACATTAAGACGGATATGAAACCTAATCCCGACGGAACGGTAAAGGACATTTATGAGCCTTATGTTGTTTTAATTAACAACAAATATTTCGCTCCTGTTCAGTGTGATGAAAAATGCTGGGACGATATTTTCGAACAGGATTACGGTTCAACAGACATAATGAATTGTGCCGATATACATTGCATACCGAATGCAGAAAAATCAGTAAGATATAACGCCGACAACTATGCCGTTATCGGCAATTATGACGAGCTGTATATATTCAGCAAAAAGGAAAGAACCCTCACAAAGGTCTGCTGTAACGTTTGTGATATTTCCGTTAACAGAAGCTCGGTTTTAATTTCGTTATATGACGGTTCGCTTATGTACGGAAGTGCGGACGCTTTTTTTGAAAGCAAGTCAACGGCATGTTTGAAGGAGGTAAGATGTAACCATGCATGAATATTCTGATTTTTTTGACGGTTCATCGTTTTACGGTGCAATAGGAATGGCAAATTTAAGCAGAGAGCTGTCGCCCGTCAGAAACAATACGCCTAAAACCACCGCATATCATGTATTGCTGACTGCCCCTCATTTTGCGGAGTCCCCCGACGTTCCGTTCAGTATGAGCATGACCGACTTGCTCACCGCAAAACTTTCTGCGTTAATGTGGCGTAGATATAACGGAAATATCTACCTTATTACGGACGAACGCGGTGCGGAATATTTTGAAAAGATGGGGATTTCGGATGCGTACAACGGTATTATGCCCGTGCTTGATACACGCAATTTCGGCATTGACAATAAGAGGTACTGGGCGGCGGGCAAATTGCAGGCGTTAACTAAGATAAGCACTCCCAGCGTTATTCTCGACCTTGATTTAATTGTCTGGAATCATATTGATTTTTCTAACTGTGATATTGCGGTGGCTCACAATGAGCATACCAACAACCGATTTTACCCTGGAATGGCTCATTTTAATACAAGCAGCAAATATAAATTCCCTACCGAGTGGAATTCAAATTCTGAACCGCTTAATACCTCAATCCTGTGTTTTAACGACGGCTCTTTCAAATCACATTATACCAAAGAAGCTATACGGTTTATGCAGCATGAATGGGATACACCTGACGACGGCGTTCGCTGCATGATTTTTGCCGAGCAGCATATATTGGGTATGTGTGCAAAGGCTAAGAATATCAAGGTGAAGAAGTTTCTGAATTATGACAATCCTCTTGAAATGCAGAACCTGATAACTCATATTTGGAGTGCAAAGGGATTCATTGATTCGAATGAGGCGGTAAAAGGCAGGTATATCGCCCTATGCAATGCGAAAATCATGCAGTCGGAATAACAGAGGTAAATAACCCAATGCCGTCAACTTAAGATTTTTCTTGTTTCTTCCGCCGCCTTCAGCGGCGGAAGAAACAACGTAGAAGAGAGCCTGCGGCTGCCAAGGGGCGAGGCCCCTTAAACCCCATATATGCTTAAGTTGACGGCATTGGTAAATAATCCCCCCATACAGCACCCAAAGATGCATTGTATGGGGATTTTAAATATCTGTTCAATTTACGGAGTAATACTTTGATGAAATTTTAACAATTTTCAGAAAACCTCTTGATTTTTAGAAAAAAATATAGTATAATTATAATTGACGGTTCCTTACGGAGCGTACCGTTACATAAGCAGACGGGAGATATAATATCTTCTTCCCGTCCACGAGAGGAGTAATTTAAAACTTATGATTTATTCACATGAAGTAGAAAATATGTGCGTTGTAAAGCAAGGCGTCGCACATGGATGTGCTCCCATTCCCGAAGAGGGCAAATGGGTAAAGGCTACGCAGATTACCGATATTTCAGGTCTTACACACGGCGTAGGTTGGTGTGCGCCTCAGCAGGGAGCTTGTAAGCTCACGCTGAACGTTAAAGAGGGAATTATTCAGGAAGCTCTTATCGAGACAATCGGCTGCTCGGGTATGACCCACTCTGCCGCAATGTCCGCAGAAATCCTTCCCGGAAGAACGCTTCTCGAAGCAATGAACACCGACCTTGTTTGCGACGCTATCAATACAGCAATGAGAGAGCTTTTCCTCCAGATTGTTTACGGCAGAACACAGAGTGCGTTCTCAGAGGACGGTCTTCCAATCGGTGCAGGTCTCGAAGACCTCGGCAAGGGTCTACGTTCACAGGTCGGCACAATGTACGGCACGCTCAAAAAGGGCGTTCGCTACCTTGAAATGGCTGAGGGTTATGTCACAGGTATCGCCCTTGACGGCGAAGACCATGTAATCGGCTATCAGTTTGTCAGCCTCGGAAAATTCACCGACCTCGTAAAAAGCGGTCTCACGCCGAACGAGGCATGGGAAAAATCCAAGGGTCAGTACGGTCGCGTCGAAGATGCGGTAAAAATCATCGACCCAAGGCACGAGTAAACGCAACTGTAAACACTCAACTTTCGCACATCAAAAAGCCTATTTAAACGCTCAATTTCTAGCTTCAAACTAATCTCAAAAACCCCAAAAAGGGTTGCGGGGCGGGGGCCCCGCTTCTTGGGGACTCCGTCCCCAAGCCCCTATATTGTGCGGTTTTTTCAAGTTGAAAATTAGGTTATCAACTGCGAAAGTTGAATTAAATATTTTATAAAGGAGGATAGCAATCAACAGTAACACTTTTAGAATTAACCGATGAAATCGGTTATATAACTGTCAACTGTTAATTGTTAATTGTAATTATGGCTTTATTTGAATCATACGAAAGAAGAATAGATAAAATCAACAGCGTTCTCAACAGTTACGGCATTGCTTCAATCGAAGAGGCAGAGAAGATTACTAAGGATGCAGGTCTTGAGATTTATGACCAAGTCAAGAAAATCCAACCTATCTGTTTTGAAAATGCTTGCTGGGCATACGTTGTGGGCGTCGCAATCGCTCTTAAAAAGGGCTGCACAAAGGCAGCAGACGCTGCTGCTGCAATCGGTGAAGGTTTGCAGGCTTTCTGCATTCCTGGTTCTGTAGCCGACCAGCGTAACGTCGGTATCGGTCACGGAAACCTCGGAAAAATGCTTCTTGAAGAAGAGACAGCTTGCTTCTGCTTCCTTGCGGGGCATGAGTCCTTTGCAGCGGCTGAGGGTGCTATCGGTATTGCCGAAAAGGCCAACAAGGTTAGAAAAACTCCTCTCAGAGTTATTCTTAACGGTCTCGGCAAAGATGCGGCTCAGGTCATCGCAAGAATCAACGGCTTCACATATGTTGAAACTGAGATGGATTACGCTACAGGCGAAGTTAAGGAAATCTTCCGCAAGGCTTATTCTGACGGTCTCCGCGCCAAGGTTAACTGCTACGGTGCAAATGACGTTGTAGAGGGCGTTGCTATCATGCATAAAGAGGGCGTTGACGTCTCTATCACAGGCAACTCAACTAACCCGACAAGATTCCAGCACCCTGTTGCAGGTACATATAAAAAAGAATGCAACGAACAGGGCAAGAAATTCTTCTCCGTTGCTTCAGGCGGCGGCACAGGACGTACGCTTCACCCTGACAATATGGCGGCAGGTCCTGCGTCTTACGGTATGACTGATACCCTCGGAAGAATGCACTCCGACGCTCAGTTCGCAGGTTCTTCCTCCGTTCCCGCACACGTTGAAATGATGGGTCTTATCGGCATGGGTAACAACCCGATGGTTGGTGCAACCGTTGCGTGCGCAGTTGCTGTCGAAGAAGCTTGCAGGTAGATTTTTGCGAAAGGCAGTTTGAGTTATGGGAATGACTAACAATCAGTTTAAGTTTCCCATGCGACTTTTACAGGAACACTTTAAAAACCTTAAACAGGAAATTGATACCGCAAAAATTGATGATGCCGACAGGGTAAAAATTGAAACAAAGATGAATATGATTATTCACGCACTTCAAGACGCTCTTGAGGATTAATTTTAACGAAAACTCCCCATCATTGAGAGGGGAGTTTTTTCGGCTATAACTGTACTGGGAAACTCACAGCCAACAAAACTCCTCTGCTTAATTCAGCAGAGGAGTTTAAAGTTATATTAACTCTCGGATTAACCTGCGATTGGAAGGCTCTTAATCTTCTCAACAACGAAATCCTGTATAGTAACGGCACAGTTACCCTGAACAGTTGCCTGTCCTGTGACAACGAGAGCGTTAGCATAACCCTGTTCATTGAGAGGATATACAGATGGCTTGAGGCAGTAAAGTCTAACCGCAACAACGTCGTCGATAGTGACTTCGCCGTTATCGTTAGCATCTCCCCAAAGCTTAGCCTTAAGAGAACCGCTAGTCGTCTTCTCAGTAGTAGCTTCGGTTGTAGTAACTTTAGTGCTGCCGCCAACAGGCATATCGGGATAGAGGAGGTACATGCCGCCGTAACCCATGAGAAGGTCACAAGCATGCCAGAATCTGTGGTATGTGAACTGTGTTTCTCTTGTGGTATCTCTGCCGTAGTCGCCGCCGCTTGTTTTCTCGCCGAGAGAAGCGTCAACGTTGTCATAGTCGGCCTTGAGACGTGCATAGTCTTCATCGTTCTTATACTGCTCACGGAGTGAGAGGAAAGTAGCAGGAGCCTGAATCTTACTTCCGTCAGGCATTGTGCCAGAATAAGTAGCGGGAATGTGAACTTCCTGGTCAAAGAAACGAACGAGGGAAGGGTTAATATCAGGCTGTGAAAGACCTACGTTATCACGGCAGTTTTTCCACATTCTGTCGAGGAGTTCCTTAGCCATGTAAAGACCTCTTGCAGCTGCATCGCCTGAACCCTGATGGTTTGTAACAGCGAGAGCCTGAGCAGATGTAACGCCCTTAGCCTTAGCGTAATACATAACAGCGTTAGCAAGGTTAGCCACACAACCGAGGTCGCCGCTTCCCCATGCTACAGCAGTAGCTTTAAGACCTGAATTAGCACTGGGTGCTCCGTTCCATGTATCAGGTGCGCCTGACCAGCTAACACTGGCAGGGATAGCATAAGAACCGTCGTCGTTAAGCTCTACTTCACTTAAGAACCAGTCGAGCCACTTAGAAAGAATCTTGTCAAGAGCAGCCTCAAGAGTCATGCCGCCGATTGGCTTCTTATACATGTCGCCGTCTGTCTTTACATAGTAGTAAAGCTCAGCAAGACGCTGTACAGACCAAAGCTGGTTACCAATCCAGTTATTGGAGCCTGGATCAACGTAAACAGGGTGTGCA
>Ga0209737_10001065_pt1 | contig 20549 bp, 18 predicted proteins | sample TergutCu122P3_FD_187284 | JGI IMG/M metagenome (GOLD analysis project Ga0209737, IMG submission 187284) | Cubitermes ugandensis P3 segment gut microbial communities from Kakamega Forest, Kenya - Cu122 P3 (SPAdes) (version 2) | ecosystem: Host-associated > Arthropoda: Insects > Digestive system...
GGGGGGGGGGAAAACCTCCCCTGCCATTCAGAGCAAAAGCCCCTGAAAACTCGCCACCAACAACACCGCGCCCAGGGCGATGCGGTAGTAGGCAAAGCCATTCAGGCTGTGGCGGCGCACCAGCCGCATCAAAAACCAAATGGCCCCCATGCCTGAAAGGAAAGCCACCCCTGTACCCACCCCCAGCGCCACCCAGTCCTGGCCTGCACTCTCCCGAAGGAAGGTGCGAAACTCAAAAATGCCCGCAAGGCCCGTCGACGGAATGGACAGCAAAAAAGAATAGCGCGCCGCGTCCGCGCGGTTGAAGTTGGCAAACAAAGCCCCCGTAATCGTCACCCCCGAGCGCGAAGCCCCCGGCACCAAGGCCAAAGCCTGCCAAAGGCCCACCCCCAGCGCGTCCTTCAGCTTCATGCTGGACAGACTCCTTTGCTGCTTCCCCCGCTTCTCCGCAAGCAACAACACCACGCCAAACAGAATGAGTGCGCCGGAAATGACAAACATGGAGCGCGCTTCATTCCGAATGAAGTTTTGGAAGAGAAGGCCGCACAGCCCAATGGGAATGGTGCCCAGCAGCACAAAAAAAGCCGTCTGGCTGTCAACACTGTGGAAGGGGTTTTTGTGCTTTGCCGCCTCCCAGGAAGCCTTGGCAAATTGCACAATGTCCTTCGCGAAAAAGAGGATGACGGCCGCCGTTGTGCCCAGTTGAATGACGGCCGTGAAGGCGGCACCCGCGTCCTGGCCTCCCATCAAAGCGGAGGCGACGCGTACATGCGCGGTGGAGCTGACGGGGAGGTATTCGGTCAGCCCCTGCACAATGCCCAAAACAACAGCTTCCCACAAACTCATGCGCCGGCTTTCGGCTTCCCTTTGAAGCCCACCGCTTCGCGCAAGGCCTCCACCTTGTCTGTCTTCTCCCAGCTGAAAATGTCCAACTCGCGGCCAAAGTGTCCATAGGCAGCGGTGGGTTGGTAGATGGGGCGCAACAAATTCAGGTGCTCAATAATTTGGAAAGGCCGCAAGTCAAACACCTTGGAAACCGCTTGGGCGATTTGGCGCTCCTCGACAGTCGCTGTGCCGAAGCTGTCAACGCTGACGCTGACAGGTTTGGCCACGCCAATGGCATAGGCGATTTGCACTTCACACCTTTGGGCAAGGCCGGCAGCCACGACGTTTTTGGCGACATAGCGCGCCATATAGGCGGCCGAGCGATCTACCTTGGAAGGATCTTTCCCCGAGAAGGCGCCGCCGCCATGCCGGCCCATGCCGCCATAGCTGTCGACAATAATTTTTCGGCCCGTGACGCCCGAGTCGCCCATGGGGCCGCCAATGACAAAGCGCCCTGTGGGGTTGACAAAAAACTCGCAGTCCTTGCGCATGGCCGCGGGGATGACGGGAAAAATGACGTCCTCAATGACGGCCTCGCGAAGCTCCTTGAGTGCAATCTCCTGAGAATGCTGCGTGGAGACAACCACACTCTTCACCGCAACGGGTTTTTGGTTTTGATAGAGGAAACTGACTTGCGCCTTTCCGTCAGGGCGCATCCATGCATGCTTTGTGCGCCGGACTTCAGCCAGCTGCTTCGTCAAGGCATGCGCATAAAAAATGGGGGCCGGCATCAGCACAGAAGTTTCATCGCAGGCATAGCCAAACATCATCCCCTGATCGCCCGCGCCCTGCTCTTTGTCCGCGCTGGGGTTGACGCCCATGGCAATGTCCGGCGACTGGCCTTCAATGGCCACCATGACGCCGCAGGTGTTGCCGTCATAGCCCATGTCCGAGTGGGTATAGCCGATGTTGCAAATGGTTTTTCGCACAATGGCCGGCACATCCACAAAGCCTCTCGTCGTCACTTCGCCGGCGACAAAAGCCAGCCCCGTCTTCACGAGCACTTCAAGGGCCACCTTGCTGTGCAAGTCCTGGCTCAACATGGCATCCACAATGCCGTCAGCAATCTGATCGGCAATTTTGTCGGGGTGGCCTTCGGTTACGGATTCGGATGTAAACAAATGGTCTTCAGTCATAGGAACGGGACTAATGCCCAAAGAAGCCATTCTTGACAAGACAAAACATGCTAGCTTTGTGTCCTCATGACTTCTTGCGACTCTTTGATTGAGCGGCTGTTTGCCGCGCGCAGTGCCCATTGCTTTCCTTCGCAAGTGCTGCCCCTCGTGCAACAATTTGCCTCCCAGGCGATGGGCTTGCTTTTTCCGCATTTCTCTTCCCACAGCACCTGCTCCAAGGCCGCCCTCGAAGAAGAGCTTTTGTCGCTGACACAACTTCTGGGCCGACTTTCGCGCACTGTCAGCCCCCTGGACACACCCACGCGGGCCGCTGACTTTCCGGAGCGCTTTGCCCAGGAGCTCTGGGGGCTGCACCAGCACATGCACGCGGATGCCGAGGCCATTTTCGAGGGAGACCCTGCCGCCCAAAGTTTGGACGAAGTCATCCTGACATACCCGGGCTTCTATGCCATTTCTCTCTATCGCCTCGCCCATGCGCTGTACGCGCACGGCATGCCCCTGGTGCCGCGCATGCTGACGGAATTTGCCAAACAGAAAACGGGCATTGACATTCACCCCGGCGCAAGCATTGGGAACCGTTTTTTCATCGATCATGGCACCGGCATTGTCATTGGTGGAACCGCACACATTGGTGACGATGTCAAACTCTACCAGGGCGTCACATTGGGCGCCTTGACGGTGGAAAAACACATGGCCAACCAAAAACGCCACCCCACCCTCGAGGAGGGTGTCGTCGTCTATGCCAATGCCACCATCCTCGGAGGCTCCACGGTGATTGGGAAAAACAGCATTGTCGCAGGCAACGCCTTTGTGACGCACAGCACACCGCCCAACTCTTTTGTGGACCGCAAAAGCGAAATTCGCCCGAAGAGTGAGCTTCCCAGGCCTTAAAACAGCGTTGTGCGCAACACCTTGCCCTGCTCCAGCGCTTTGTTGAGTTTGCCCAGCAGGGACATGACTTCCAGGCGAGATACCTTCGCCCCTGCCCCCTTCTTTTGCAGCTCCTTGAGACTGGCCCTGGCCAACATCAACGGGAAAGCCACAAATGCCAGAATGCCGCGGTTGGCTTTTCCTTCCTGCAGGGCGTCGACATATTCAACGGCCGCAAGCAAATCCGCCTCCGCCAATGCAAACACCTCGGCCAGCGGAATGCTGGCGGGCAAATAGCTGCGGCCCTCTTTCTTGTCGCTGGTTTGGTCCTTCAAAATGTTGACAAGCTGCAAGCCCTCTCCAAAGAGAACTTCCGTCGCCTTCAGCCTGTCTCTCGTGGCCTCAAGGGTTGGGCACGCCAACAAAAAAAGCTCCGTCAACAACTCGCCCACAATGCCGGCCACCCAATAGCAATAGCGCCTCAAGTCCTCCAGGCTTGAAAGCTCAAAGCTGCCTTTTTCATCCGCACGCTCAACAATGCCATGCATGCCTTCACAGGTACGCTTGGCATGGTGTCGAATAACAGCCTGGGCCTCGGGCGACACCGTCTGAAACACCTTCATGACAGCGCCTGTTTCCGCAATCAGCTGCTGGTAGCCTTTGTGCGCGCTGGGCACCGGGGAAAGCCACTGGGGAATGAGCGGAAGCACCGCTTCTTCCGGGTTGGGCGCCTCCAGCACCTTTTCAAATTGCTTCAAGGCACTCAGGCGCTTGGCCCTCGGCCACGCTTCCGCGTCCTCAAAAGTGTCCGCAATTCGAAAAAATAAATAGGCCAAACCGACCTCTTTGCGTGTAGGCTCCGACAACAAAGGAATGGCCAACGCAAAGGTTCGGCTCGTCTTTAAAAGCAGCTCATCTAACAAAGCCATGAAAACATGGCTACTAAATTCACCCGCCCAGCGCCAATGGCTTTTCATTCAAAAACAATGCACAAAGGAGTTGCGTGCCATTGTAAAATTCCATAAATGCTGTCCTATGTCAAAAATAGATATTGCAATCGTCGGTGGAGCTTATACGGGTTTGTCGGCAGCAGCAGCCTTGGCTGCACAGGGTTTGAAGGTTGCTGTCTTCGACAACATTTCTGGTCCCAACCCTCAATACCGCGGAGAGTTGATTCACCCGCTCGGTGTGCGTGGGCTTTCCAAGTGGGGGCTTTTGGAGCCTCTCAAAAAAGCTGGCGGCATTGATGTGGTGGGCTTTGCGGTTGCGCCTGAAGACGGAAGCGAGGCTGTGCTTCTGGACTATTCTCCCTGGGGCGGGCCCGGACTCGGCATAGAGCAGCATGCCATTGTCCGCACCATGCGGGATGAGGTTTCAAAGCGTCCCAATGTCCAGCTGAACCTTGGCAGGCGCGTCGAGGGCCTGCTTCGGGAAAACGGCCGCATTGTCGGCCTCTATTTGGAGGACGGTGAAGAAGTGCGCGCGGAGCTTACCATTGGCGCGGACGGTCGCCAGTCGCATATGCGCCAGTGGCTGGGGGTTCCGCATAAAATTAGACTCCTCTCCTATTCCGTCATTCTCGCGGTGCCGGAGGAGGCCCTCCCCTATGGGCGTCGAGGCCACGTCTTTTTGGGAGCGCCAGGCACCATTCTGGCCTACCCCTATGGCGAGGGCATGGCGCGCCTGTGCATCGACGTCTCCGTGGATGCGCCCAAGGGCCCTTCCGCCTGGAGAAGCTTGCTGCTCAATGACTATGTGCCCAAAATGCACGAGCCTTTGCGCTCAGCCGTTGAGAAAGTCCTGAAGGATGAGAATTCGCCGATTGCTGCTGCGGGAACGCACTCCATTCGCACGGATGCCTGCGTTGTCCCCGGCGCTCTGCTGGCAGGAGACGCGGCGGGCTGCGCGCACCCCTTGACAGCGGGCGGCATGTTGAATGCCGTCAACGACGTGCTCATCTTCTCCGAGTGCCTGGCCAAGGAAGGCCCCTCGGACGAGGCGCTCAAAAACTTCCAGCGCGCGCGCTACCGCTTCATCCGCTCGCGCGAAATGTTTACGGATGCGCTCTATGAAGTGTTCAGCAGCAAAGCCGAAGGCGCACGCGGTTTGCGCAAGGGCATCATCCACTATTGGCTCGACAGCGAGCGCGCGAGAGCTGCTTCCATGCGCATTCTCTCCGGGGATGAAACCAGCCCCACGGCTTTTTTGAGCGAATATACCCGCGTCATGGGCCTGTCCACCCTGGCCATTCTGAAGAGCGAAAACGACAAATTCACCGAGCGCGCACTGCGCTTGTCGGCGCTGCTTCAAACCTCCCTGGGGCGTCTGGAGCGCGCTGCGGAAATTACGCTCGGACAAATTTATGCGGACCAGAAAACGCGTCTGAGCGCTCTGCCCCCACTCAAAGGCGAGTAGCCCACCGGACGAACGCCCGCGCTGTGGCGCGTGCAGCAAAAGGCAAGCCTTCGCGGCTTGCCTTTTTTTGCTGGCACTTTGCTATTGCTTCCCTTTGAGAAAGTCTTCTTTGCTTTTTATCCAGGAGAGCAAAAATTCTTTCAGCGCCGGCGTGGGAATGTGCAAGGACGGATAGAGCTCCTGTGGCGCAAGCAGATGATCCAACATGTCATAGAGCTCCGTCGTGTCTCTTTGAATGTCGATGGCGCACCTCTCGTTTCCGAGTTTGTCGCGCTCCTGTTTCTGGCTCAAAACAGCATCAATGCTCTGAAGGATGCTTTCTGCGAAGCCTTCTTCTGTGTTTAAGACGTCTTCTAAACACAAACAGCGCTTGTCCGCGAAGTGGGTGATGAGCCTCTTCTTCCCATGGATATTCTTCATCTCAAAAGAGAAATTCATGCTGGTTTCCATTGGCTTTGTGTTTTATTGGAAGATGGGAAATGCCGTGGTGATTTTGTTTTTATTTAAATACATGTGTATTTCTATGCCGCTGGAGGAGATTCCGCTGTATTTGTCTCCGCTGATGAGTTGTCTGTTCTCATAGGCTTCATTGATGGCGTCCACAATTTGCTGCGGCGTCCAGTCTTTGGGGAAAAAAGAAGAAAAACTGTTTTTGCGGACACCCGCCACCTCCACTTTTGCGGTGTATACGCCCTGCGCATTCGGCCCTTTCTCTGTTCCGGGAATTACCCGCCCCTTCTGGTTCGGCATGCCTTCATAGTGAAACCCCACCGCGTCCCCTTTTTTGTTCAACTCACCTTCCAATATATGCGCCAGGCCGCCTGCCTGAAAGTTTTGTGTGTTGTTGAGTTTTGAAATGTCATAGACGACTTCAGCGGCTATTTTTCCCTCCGCGGTGGCTTCTGCGCCCAAAAGCCCCGAGTTGGACATGAGCATCTGCTCTGTCGAAGAAAGTTTGACCTCCTCGAATTTGTCCACGTTTCCGCTTCCTGCAAGGCCAGTGGAGGAAGTTGCCGTTTTCTCCCCCGCAGGTGCATTGGAAGTCGTGCTTGAAGTCGTGCTTGAAGTCGCCTTCGCAGCCGGACTGAGGATGTTGCGGAGGTTTTGCCACAGTGTCGATAGGATGATTTTCATAGTCTTGGGCTTTGTGAAAAGAAGGGAGCACAAGCTGCAACAGCATTTTCTGTATTGTCTATTTCTTCCAGGAAAAGTTGCCAAGGCTCCCCAACAAAGTTGTAGCTGCCTGAAAACCCAAGAGCACAAGTCCGCGCTGCCCCTCTTCGCTGTGCTTGTGCGGGCACGGGTTTTGACGTGCACTTCATTTTTTCTTTTTGGCAAAAATTCATAGTGGAATTGCCTCATGCATGGCACAGAAGGGACTGAAGGAGAGGGCATGAAAGCCAACAACATTCTGGAATTGGTGGGCCGGACGCCTCATGTTCGGCTTGGAAAGTTGTTTCCCGAAGCAGAAGTGTGGATGAAGCTGGAGCGTCAAAACCCCTCCGGCAGCATGAAAGACCGCATTGCGCTTGCGATGATGGAGGCCGCTGAAGAAAGCGGACAGCTCCAAAAAGGCCACGTGGTGATTGAGCCCACGTCGGGGAATACGGGCATAGGCCTTGCCATGGTATGCGCGGCCAAAGGCTATAGGCTCATTCTCACCATGCCGGCGTCCATGTCCGTTGAGCGACGCAACTTGCTTGCCTTGTATGGCGCTCAACTCGTGCTGACGCCCCCCGAAGAAGGCATGAGCGGCGCCATCGCCAAAGCTGCGGCGCTCGCCCAAAGCATTCCCCACAGCTTTGTCCCCTCGCAATTTGAAAACCCCCACAACCCTGCTTGCCACGCACAGCACACCGCCCAGGAAATTCTCGAAGACTTCCCCGAAGGGCTGGACACGCTGGTGGCGGGCGTGGGTACCGGCGGCCATATTTCAGGTTTGGCCCAAACCCTTAAGCAGCATTGGCCCGCCTTGCATGTTGTCGCGCTGGAGCCTGCCGCCTCGCCCGTATTGTCCGGAGGCACAGCAGGCCCCCACCCTTTGCAGGGCATTGGCGCAGGCTTTGTGCCCAAAAATTTGTCCAGCCAACTCATCGACGAGCTGCTGTGCATTGAAGCTGCCGAAGCCTTTGCCTGGCTTCGCAGGGCCGCCCGTGAAGAAGGCCTTTTGTGCGGCATTTCTTCAGCGGCAACTTTGGCTGCCGTCAGCCAATGGCTTTCCAGACAACCGGGCCCAAGCCCAAGCCGCATTCTCACGCTCTGCTATGACAGCGCGGAGCGCTATTTGTCCGTCGAAGGTTTGCTGGCTTAAACGGCACTTCCAGGTTGCTGCGCCAAGGTGTAGCTACACTCATTGAGGGGGAGGCTTGCCTGCGGCATTGTGGCATAAGCTGTTGCCTAACAGCTGAAAACCCGCTAGAAAGTTTCTGACGCCCGCAGGCCGGCGGACACAAGAGGGAATAGGAGTGCACATGCACATGCAAAAAGAAATTTTCCTTCGCAAAGAAATAACATTGGACAAAGAAGCAAAGCTGTCGAAGCGAGGTTTCCCCGCTCTGGTTTTGCTTTTTTTGCTGGCAACCGCTTTGGGAGCTTGCGAAGCAGGAAGAATTGTCATCTCCTCTCAAAGCAAAGCGAGCACACTCCTCACAGACGGCTGCAACCTCGCAACTCAGGAGGGCTGTGAAGAGGGCTATGAGTGCCAGGACTCCATGTACACGCCGGACGGCGTGGGTACCTGCGTCCCCATCGACTGTACCCTGGCCCCCTGCCCGGAGGACTGGACATGCCAGTCCGGCAAATGCGTCCCCAACACCTGCGACGAAGACAAACAGTGCCCCAATGGCTGGTCTTGCCAATTTGGAATATGTGTCCCTGAAGTTTGCACCGACAACGACCAATGCCCCCCCGGCTGGTCATGCTATGGCGGAAAATGCGCCCCCGACAGCTGCGCGCTGGACGAGCATTGTCCGCCAGGCTGGAGGTGCCAGGCAGGAAAATGCGTTCCCGAAACCTGTACCGACAACAGCCAATGCCCTCCCGGCTGGACATGCCATGGAAACGAATGTGTCCCCCCCCTCTGCACGGAAGACAGCCATTGCCCCCCCGGGTGGATATGCCGGGCAAATACCTGCGTCCCCCTCGTCTGCATTGACGGCAAGCCCTGTCCCCCCGACTGGGTATGTCACCCGGATGATGGGTGCCTCCCCTCCTGCAACGGAGGCAAGCTCTGCCCCCCCGGATGGACATGCCACCCGGACGGGCTGTGCAGGCCTGACGATCTCCTGGTGACATGGAAAGACACCGGACTTTCCGGAACCACGCTGCCTTTGGCCTGGACAGGGGGCCGTCTGGTGATTGGAACCTCTGCCGGAAATACCGGCCAAGTCCATTTCTTCAACCCCAGCGGCGGCGCGCTGTCGAGCTCCGCGGATGTGGGCGCGTTGACGGGCCTGGCCACGGTGGGCAACAGCGGGCGCGTGGTTTTCACGAATATGCACCGCATCTCCGGGATGGATTTGGCAAGCACCCTCGGCAACGCCTGTGCAAGAAGCGATGGCATCCTCACCCACAATGCCAGCTTCCCCTATGGCCCCACCCTGCTTTCTGTCGGCAATGACGATGGCACAGGCAATTGGCGTTTTGCGGTGCCCGTGGTGGATACCCAAGGCTTCGCATGGAACGATCACCGCTTGCTGGCTTATCTTCCAAGCGCGGCGGACCTTGCAAACCGGTGCGTGCAAACCACAGAGTTTCAATGGGGGCCTGCCGCTCCGTTGGCATGGCTGCCGGGGGTGAGCACCGCGCAACCGCAACTCGTCGTCTTACAGAGGCAGATTGCGGGTGAGAGGGATGACCATCATTTGGGCTCTGTGCGGATTTGGGACAACACAGCCTCCGCATGGACAGCGAATGTGAGCACCCGCGAATTTGAATTGGTCTTCACCCGAGTGATAGGCATGGCCGTGGACAAGGACAATGTGTGGATAGCTGCCCAATCAAACGACGTCTCACGTTTGCATCGCGGACCCAGGTTGGGTGGCATACAAGGTTTTCAAACCTCGGTGACATTTTGCAGCCCGCCGGCTTTGGGCACGGACGGCAGTGCCTATGTCGTTGTGCAGCCTGCGCCGGACTGTGAGCCGCCTGTAGTTTGCCCGAACAAGGACTATGAGATTCACCGCTATCGCCCCGACATGTCGGGGGGCTATAACCATTTCCCCCTGATAGGGACTTTGTCTCAACAAGCCTTTGCCGCTGTCGGCAGCCCCCTTCTGGGCCAGCCTGTGGGCAGCAACCCTGCGGAGGTTTATGTTGTCACCACAGGCGGCACAGTGCATGCCTTCCGCGCAGACACGCTGGCGCCGCTGTGGGTGGTGAGACTCCTCAACAGTGCGAACCAGCCCATCCGCGTCCACCCCACGGCGCAGCCCGTGTTAAACGGCAACCGCCTGTGGGTGATGGGCACCCAGGGCGAATTGCGCTCCGTGCTTGTCAACAGCAACGGCCTGAGCCGCTCGGCCCGCTGGCCCAAAATGCACCGCGACAATTGCAACTCCAACAGTCACCTGACGACGTCTGCCTCAGTGAATTGTTTTTAGGGTGGTTTGTTTACGCCGTCATTGCGAGCCGCAGGCGAAGCAATCCAGGAATGCAAACCTTCGCTGCACTGGATTGCTTCGTCGCTTCGCTTCTCGCAATGACGGTTAGCCAAAAATGCCTCTTCACTTCGTCCCCTCTCCCAACATTTTCATTTCCTCCCTTATGCTCAATATGCTATATGCACGCCCACTGCGCGAGAGTGCGGTCTGGGTTAGAGCCCAGCATTAAACATACTGGTGGCGAGCAGCCGCCGGTGAATGTGTGGCTTGTCGTCAACGCCACCGTTCCCCGGCGGTCTGGGCATGAGGCCGCAAGGCCTGCCGGCTTTCCAGTATGTGCCGGTAGCTCTAACGTACTCAGGCCGCCCTTTGTGGGTTCCGGATGGTCCGGCCCCATCCGCGCAAAGCGAGGGCTGGCATGCACGAGAACAAAAACCTGGACGAGGACACACGCGCGGCGTTGCGTGACATTAACCACTGTTTAGACTTTTTATGGAGCGCGGGCTTCAAGGAGGCCAGCGTTGTGAGCAAGAAAGCCTCTTCCGTGCTGCAAGTGTGGGGCGAATGCTTCTGCTGGGAGGAGGTTGCAGAAAAGCTGAAGGTTGCCGTCGCCTTTGCCAGGGCGGAGCAGGGGGAGGCTGTGTATCACCGTCTGCTCAGCCTCGATGGCAGTCTGGACAACGCCCTCGCTGAAGCCCGAAAACAACGCGCCCGCGAAAGACGGAATAACCCCTCCTTGCCTGAGGTGGTTTTCCTTCAGGACAAAATCGGGACGCTTGAAATACACAGCCCAGAAACCCACTTTCATGCGAGAAAAACGGACCCCCACCTTCCGACGCTTCCGCAGCCACGGCGGAAGACGGACCCCATGTTCCCTCCGCTGGGGGGGGGGGCCGAAGGCCGCGTCATAAAACCTGGGGCATGAGCCTATCCAGCAGCACCACGTTATGGCCCCACGGCAATTGTGCAAGCACCTCTTGCACAATTGATTCATCCGGCCATGCTTCGGCGAAGGCGCGCATGTACTTGAGGTTGCGAGGCGAAAACCCCTTCATCTCGGGGAAGGCCGTGCGCAGGTCAACTCTCGCTCAATTTGCTCGATGCTTGGCAAACTGGTCTGCAACTCGGGGGGCAAGGACTCTACCAGCTGATACTCCGCCACGCCAATGGGCTGCGTCTTGTCACCCAAAGCGTATTCAGCCACCACCTTGTTTTTGTTTTTGCACAGCAGCAAGCCGATGGTGGGGTTGTCTTGCGGATGTTTGACTTGTCTGTCTACCGCCGTCAGATAAAAACCCAACTGACCCAGATGCTCAGGCTTGAACTTGCCGCCTTTGAGTTCAATCACCACATAGCACCGCAATTTGAGGTGATAGAACAAGAGATCGATGAAAAACTCGTCACCGCCTACGTCCAGCAGCACCTGCCGCCCGACAAAGGCAAAGCCCGCGCCCAGTTCCAGCAGAAATTCGGTGACGTGCTTGACCAGGGCGTTTTCAATTTCGCGCTCCTGCGCCTCATCGGTCAAACCGAGGAAGTCGAAGCGGTAGGGGTCTTTGATGGATTCACGCGCCAGATCAGACTGTGGTTTTGGCAGGCGGGCCTCGAAGTTAGTCACAGCCTTGCCGCTGCGCTCCAGCAAGCGGGTTTCGATATGAATGTTCAGCACATTGCGCGACCAGCCGTGATCGATGGCGCTCTGGGCATAGGTCAAGCGTTGTTCCGGGGTCTTCAGCTTGGTCAGCAGAACCAGGTTATGGCCCCAAGGCAATTGTCCAACAGCCTGTTGGACAATTTCCGCATCCGGCCATGCTTCGGCGAAGGCGCGCATGTACATCAGGTTGGCACGCGAAAACCCCTTCATCTCGGGGAAGGCCGTGCGCAGGTCATGCGCCAGCCGTTCAATCACCTTCGCGCCCCAGCCTTCTGTGGCCTGCCGCGTCAGAATGTCGCGTCCAATTTGCCAGTAGAGCAGCACCAGCTCGCGGTTAACGGCCAGCGTGGCGCGTTGCTGGGCGTTGTGGATGCGGTTTTTGAGTTCAGCCAGCCAGTCGGCGTAGCCTTGTGGCAGTGGCGTCAGGAATGATGGGCTGTCATGTTCCATATCAGTATACACCGCATTTTGCGGGAGAGGGGCGGAGTGGCAAAGTCATTTTATTTTGACAAAAACCGGCGCGCCCCCCAGTTGGAGGGTGTTTCCTGGAATGTGCGTCGGGGCTTCCTTCCAGTCAACACAGCTCATCTCCTGGACATTCATGGAGGCGGGGAAGGTGTAGGCGAGGGAGGCTTCTTCACTTAAGTCCTGTGTGGTTTTGGCCCAAAGTACATAGACATAGTCCTGGGTGCCCTCTGAATAAAAAGCACCCCCTTCAACCCCGGCAGGCAAAACCAAACGCTGCGTCTCCTCCTCGTCATAGCTTCGCCCCCTAAGCCACTTGCTTGTGGTTTTCCACCCCCTCGCGGACGCGTTGGGCCTGAGCGCCCCCGCGGGTGTCTCGGGAAGCGGTTTGTAAAACCCCATAAAGTCATACTCGCCGCCCTCAGCGCTTCGCTCTTTGTTGTCCCATACACCAAAAGGGTATATGCCTCGAATCTGCTGCTTTTGCCCAACCACAGCCAATTTCATTAAATAATTTCGCTGGGCTTCTTCGGAGCCCACAAATTCACCTATGCGCTTGCCAGGGAGGTTGGTTTCGGTGACAATCACCTCTTTGGAGGGAAACTCAAGGCCATAACCATATTTTTTCAACAAGGCCCCATAGGTGTTGCTTTGGTTTTGCACCACCCCCACCGCCCCGTCGGAATGTCGAAAAAAATTCCAGCCCCCCTCCCCCCAATACCTTAGGGAATACATGGGGTAAATATGAAAACTCAGACAATCAAACCATGCACCCCCCTGCAGCGGATGGCGCTCTGTCACCCTCCCCTTGTCCGGGTTGTCTGTATTTCTCAAAATCGCATCCAGAAAACTTTCATAGCCAATGCCTCCCACGCAAACATAGGCTGTGGGGTCGACGGACTTAATCACCTCATAGGAAACCCTTAACATGCGGACATAACTTTGAATGGGTGCATGCCAATTGACAAGCTCTTCGGGCAACGGATCTCTATCCCACCAATTGCACTCACTTTGGGGCCCCGCCCATCCACAGGAAGAATGCGTAAAGTCAGGCTCGTTTTTTATCTCCCAAAATTTGACATGGTTTTTATAGTTTTGGACAAGTTTATAAACATACATGGCATAGGGGTTTTGCTCATTGACGCTTCTCCCGCTTCCCGTGTCTGTCCAAATGGGCGCATAGAGGTTTTCATAGGACTGAGAGTTTAGGCCGGGCGCATATTGCCTTTTTTCGCGGTGCAACTCACAGGGGCCATCGCCGATGAAAACCACGTTGTGCTTGGCGCCTTGCGCGGCATAATGTTGGAAGGTGCCCACTTTGTTGTCATAACCCCAGGTTTCTACAAAATGCTCCGGCAAGGCCGGGCGCAGGCTGTTGGCCCCCACCCCCTCCTGGCCTCGGCTTTCATTGCCTGTCAGTATGTCTGCAATGTCTTCATCCTTCCAATGACTGTTCAACCAGCCCATGTTGGAGCCATACAAAAAATGGCCGGTGTATGTATTTGCAGAGCCATGGGCTGTGTTTCCAGGAATATGTTCTGGAATGTCTTTAGGAATGTCTTTAGGAATGTCGAATATGTCGGGGGGAGGGCCGCTGTTTTTGCAAGAGACGACAAAGAGACATAAACAACAAAACAACCCAAGGGAGCGTTTCATGTTTTATTCCTCCTCGGTCTCGTTGCCTGGGTTAAAGCCATAGAGCAATTGGAAACACTTATACACTTCGGGGTAGGCTTCGCGCAAGCGCCTGGGGGCTACAAAAAAAGTTTCTGACAACACCGCGAAAAATTCCGACGCGTCCTGGGCGGCATAGGCGTCAATGCCCAACGCTTCTTCCGGGTTTTTGCGGCGGCAAAAGTCGTCATAGGCGCGCCTCATCACCTGCTGCCAGCGCGCCAGGGGCAATTCGGGCGGCAAGGGCGGACAGCCATTGGCTTCGCCCTTTCTCATGTCAAGTTTGTGTACAAACTCGTGGATGACGACGTTGACGGGCAAAGCCTCTTCGCATTCCGCTCCCTCGCCCTCGCAGCCTGTGTCCAGCGCGTCCGGCCAGGAGAGCACCACGGGGCCGCCCGGCATGGTTTCTCCCATCATCGGCGCTTCGTCGCGGTGGACAAAGCCGTCTTCGTCCTCCCATTCGGCCTTGTTGATGAATTCATCGGAATAAAGCACCACCGTCCTGAAGTCGTCATAGCTGTCAAGCCCCAGCTTCAATATGGGAATGCAGGCCTGCAGCGCCACCACCACCCGGTGAAAGGGTTGCACCTCAAAACCCTGCGCGCCGACAATGTCCTTCTCGCACAAAAACAGTGTGCTTTGCACGCGCAAGGCTTCCAGCGCGCCTTGGGGCCATGTGGCCAGAAACGGCAGCGCGGCCAGGGCTTCTTGCCACAAGGCGTCTGGAATGGCGTGCCGCCGCAACAAGCGCGCGCGGCGCCAGCGTGAGAGAAAATTCATGTGAGGCCGAAGGCGGGTGGAGGAGACACGGCGGGGCCAGGTGTTGTTTGAGCGTGCCACGAAAACAGTGGCTGTGCAACCGCCGGCGCTCCTTACAAGGACGGAACGCCCTCGGTTTAAATGTATTGGTCGGGGTTTACCGGGGTGCCGTTTTTGCGGACTTCAAAATGCAAATGCGGCCCTGTGGAATTTCCGGTGTTCCCCACTTTGCCGATGACGTCTCCTTGCTCCACACGCTGGCCGACTTTGACGGAAACCGAGGAGCAGTGCGCATAGAGTGTGCTCAGCGTGCCGTCGTCGTGCTGAATGACAACATAGTTGCCATAGCCGCTGTTGGAGTTGGTGACGGCTGTCACCACGGTGCCGCCTGCCGCTGCGCGGATGGGCGTTCCTGTCGGCGCACCAAAGTCCATGCCATTGTGCTGCTTCGTCTGGCCGTTGAGCGTGCGCATGCCAAATTTGGAGGTGATGGGGTAGCCCGACAGGGGGTGGTGGAGCTTTGTAGAACCCCCACCCTTCTGCTGTGAATTCACATTCTCCACCCCCGTGCTTGGCCCACCCCCCCCGGGAATTTTCAGCTCCTGCCCCGGGTAAATGAGGTTTCTGTTGGCAATGTTGTTTTCGCGAACCAAGGCGTCCACCGTGGTGCCATAACGCCGTGCAATGGCCGATAAGGTGTCCCCTTTCTTCACTTTGTAAGTGGAAGCGCCGCCCTCATATTTGTCGCCAGCAATGACAAGTTTGTGGCCCGCAATAATGAGGTTGGGGTTGCTGATGCCGTTGGCTTTTGCCAAAGCATTGACGGTGGTGCCATAGCGCGCTGCAATGGCAGACAAAGTATCTCCAGGTTTTATGGTAATGGAGGTCATCGTTTCTCCTTGGCTGTTTTTTCAAAGGATTCGAACAGAAAGTCTTTATGTATTTGTCGTAGATTGGCCTACAAAAGTTGCTTTTTTTTAGGCATTTCTTGGCAAGGGACAAAAATATATCAACAATGACATGGCATTAGAGCTTCCTGTCCTTTCGTTGATTTTTTATTTCCAAGCTATTTCCTTCCGTTGATTTTTAGCATTTCACACTTATAGATTGTTTTTGTATACTCAATGTGTCACCCACTCGGAGGATACCCACATGCAGCGAGCCGTTTTGTTAGGAGTCACTTTTGCATTTTTGCTGGCGTGTGGCGGCGATGACAAAAAAGAGGAGAAACCGAACACGAGCCCTCCTCCGGGCGGCAGCACCCCGGGAGATCCGCCGCCGCAAAACGGCGTGGTGTTTGGGAGGCTGAAAAATGCCAAGGGCGGCGTTGTTAGCAATGCTCAAATTTCTGTTGGGAGCACCACCCTCTCCACCAACGAAAGCGGGTTTTTCTCCGTGGAGCTGGCCGCCGGCCAGGAGCATCTGCTCCAAGTCAAAGCGGATGGCTTTGCGCGGACTTCACAAAGGGTCCAACCGCAGGTCGGCATTTCCTCTTTCGTTGAGATCTCCCTGCTTCCTTTTGGTGCCACCAAACCGCTCAACGCAGTCGCGGGCGGAAGCATTGACACCGCCGGGACGAAGGTCTCTTTCCCGGCTGGCGCGCTCGATGCTACAGGCGAGGTGACGGCCCATCTGGCTCAGCTGAACGCCGATGAAAGAGCTCAGCTGGCTGCTTTTCCCGGAGGCTTTAGAACCAGCGACGGCGAGCTTCTGGAGAGCTTCGGCGCGCTGGCCATTGAAGTCTATGATGCAGAGGGAGCGTCGGTGAACTTAAAATCCGGAGCGACCGCCGAGGTGTTCATTCCTCCAAGCGACAATTTGGGCGAGGACAACGTTCCGCTCTGGTTCTATGACGAGAACACCGGCCTTTGGCAAAGAGAAGGGACGCTCACCGGGTGTCAAAGTGGCAACGGCTGCACAGCAAACATCCCTCACCTCTCGTGGTGGAATGCGGATGAGGTGATGACAACAACCTGCCTGATAGTTTGCGCGGAAGACGACAACGGCACGCCGTTGCCCGGTGTTTCTTTTGAAGCCAGCGGCGTCGACTATAGGGGCATCAGCACGGCTGTCAGCGGCACAGATGGCTGCGCTTGCCTGGCGGTGCGCGTCAATTCCAAGGTAAGGATTGTGGGCGTCACCTCGGGCGGCGTCACCGATCCTCCCGTGGAAGTCGACACCGGCGACATTCCACTCTCCTGCGGCAGCACAGCATGCCAAAGACTCTCTGTGCCCTTGAAAGTCGCCGCCCCCAAATTCCAAGCCATCCTCACCTGGGGAGAAAAGCCGAGCGATCTCGACTCCCATTTCACCGGCCCTTGTCCGCATGCAGATTGCTCCTCGGAGCGCTTCCATGTTTATTATAGCAGCAGAGGCTCGCTCTCCAGCGCCCCCTTTGCCTATCTGGACACGGATGATATCTCCAGCTATGGGCCGGAAATCACCTCCCTTGCCATCTGCGCCGCAGGTACCTATCGCTATAGCGTCCACAACTATTCGGGAGAGAGCAGCTGGCCCCTGGTCAACTCGGAGGCCAAGGTGCTTGTCCTCCTTCCCAATGGCAACATCCTCAACTATTCGGTTCCTCCTGCCAACCCCGAAGGCCACGATCTCTGGATCGTGGGAGAGTTGACCTGTGCCGGCGCCTCTTGCCAATGCAGTTGGGCACCCCTCAATATCTTCATGAGCCGCAGCGAAGGCGTTCACCCCGGAGCTCCAGGCCCCTGAGCTTCACTTCTCCGTCATTGCGAGGAGCGCCAGCGACGAAGCAATCCAGAGCTGCGAAGGTTTGCACTTCTGGATTGCTTCGCTTCGCTCGCAATGACGGTGGTTTTTACGCCGTTTGAGAGGCTCAGTGTATAAGTCCAAAAATTTTTCACACAAAACAGAGGGGATGTTAGACTGTGGGCGATAGGCCGGACTATCAGCCAGCAACCACCCAGGGAGGTGTCGGATGGACACAAGTCATTCCTCCAGCCATGTTTTCGTGAAGCGCTTTGCCCTGGGCATGTTGTGCGCTCTTGCAGGGGGTGCTTGCACGCTTCCCCCTCATGTTCCCAACTTTGACGACCCTTTTCCGGACTTTGACCACACCCTGGACGAGGTCTCTCAAGACCGCACCGTTGTTTTTGACAAAAACAACCGCACTCCCGGCAGCACGGAGGCCGCCCCTCAAAGCAAAACCGTCACGCCCCCTGCAACAACCGTGGATCGCCTGCCCGAAGAGCCCACGCGGCCGGGGTACACATTCCTCCGATGGGACACAGAGCGCGAGGGAACCGGAAGCCCCTTCACGGAGAACACGCCCATTGGCACAGCTACCTACCTGACAGTTTATGCTCAGTGGGAGTTTCAGTCGCCCGAACCGAAAAAAGAAGGCGTGGTGTTTGGGAGGCTGAAAAATGCCAAGGGCGGCGTTGTTGGCAATGCTCAAATTTCTGTTGGGAGCACCACCCTCTCCACCAACGAAAGCGGGTTTTTCTTTTTGGAGCTGGAAGCCGGCCAGGAGCATCTGCTTCAAGTCAAAGCAAACGGCTTTGCGCGGACTTCGCAAAGGGTCCAAGCGCAGGTCGGCGTTTCCTCTTTCGTTGAGATCTCCCTGCTTCCTTTTGGCAAAACCCAAACACTCAACGCGACCGCGGGCGGAGAGATCGAAACCGACGGGACGAAGGTCTCTTTCCCGGCCGGCGCGCTCGACGCTGCAGGCAACGTGACGGCCCATCTGGCTCAGCTGAACGCCGATGAAAGAGCTCAGCTGGCTGCTTTTCCCGGAGGCTTTAGAACCCGTGACGGCGAGCTTCTGGAGAGCTTCGGCGCTCTGGCCATTGAAGTCTATGATGCAGAGGGAAAGCCGGTGAACTTAAAGCCCGGAGCGAACGCCCAGGTGTTCATTCCTCCAAGCAGCAATCTGAGCACTGACAACGTGCCACTCTGGGCCTATGACGAGGAAACCAGCCTCTGGCGGGAAGAGGGAGTGCTCACCGGATGTCAAGGTGCCAGCGGCTGCACAGCAAACATCCCTCACCTCTCGTGGTGGAATGCGGATATTGTTATGGAGACAAGCTGTCTGACGGTTTGCGCGACCGACACCCACAACACTCCGACGGCCGGCATTTCTTTTGAAGCCAGAGGTGTCAACTATAACAGCATCAGCACGGCTGTCAGCGGCACGGATGGCTGTGCTTGTTTTGCGGTGCGCGTCAATTCCAAGGTAAAGGTTGTGGGCGTCACCTCGGGCGGCGTCACCGATCATCCCGCGGAAGTCGACACCGGCAACATTCCACTCTCCTGCGGCAGCGCGGCATGCCAAAAACTCTCTGAGCCCTTGAAAGTCGCCGCCCCCAAATTCCAAGCCATCCTCACCTGGGGAGCAAAGCCGAGCGATCTCGACGCCCATTTCACCGGCCCTTGTCCGCATGCAGATTGCTCCTCAGAGCGCTTCCATGTCCATTATAGCAGCAGAGGCTCGCTCTCCAGCGCCCCCTTTGCCTATCTGGACACGGATGACACCTCCAGCTATGGGCCGGAAATCACCTCCCTTGCCATCTGCGCCGCAGGTACCTATCGCTATAGCGTCCACAACTATTCGGGAGAAAGCAGCTGGCCCCTGGTCAACTCGGAAGCCAAGGTGCTTGTCCTGCTTCCTGACGGCAACATCCACACCTACGCGGCTCCTCCTTCCAATCCCGAAGGCCACGATCTCTGGGTGGTGGGAGAGTTGACCTGTGCCGGCGCCTCTTGCCAATGCAGTTGGACGCCCCTCAACATCTTCACGCGCCGCGAAGACGGCATTGAAACTTCGGGCGGCTAACGCTTTTTGGGGGCACGCGGTGCGCGCTCAAGCCATGCTTTGCGCGAAAGCTCCGCGGAGGTTGAGAAACGAGGCTTGGAAGCCTGACGCACGGCTTTCTCTCCAGGCACTTTTTCTATGGCCGACTTCTTCGCAGGCACTTTTTCAATGGCCAACTTTTTCGCAGGCACTTTTTTAATGGCTGACTTTTTCGCAGGCGCCTTTTCAATGGCCGGCTTTTTTGCAGGCGCTTTTTTGAGGACAGGTTTTTTCGCAAGGGCCCTGGGCGCTCCGGGGGTTTTGGGGGCGGCTTCGGCAGGCTTCGCACGGGAGGGGGTTTTGGAGGGGGCCGAAGAAAAGCGGCTGCCTTCGGGTTTCGCTTTGAAATAAAGCGCTGTCTTCCCCAACAACTGCACCAGGGCGGACTGGGTTTTGTCGGCCAACGCCAAGGCGCATGCCTTTCGCTCACCCGGAATGTCCTGCATCTTCGCCTTCACCAACTCGTGGTCCGCCAGGGCCTGACTCAAGGCCTCGCAAACCCCTTCGGTGACGCCGGCCCTTCCCACATAAACAATGGCCTCCAGATGATGACCCACGGCGGACAAACGTCGACGCTCTTTTCCACTCAATGCATGCACGCAAGCGCTTCTACATGGAATGGAGCCGCCACGACACAAAAAAAACCCGGGCCGCTCGTGCAGCCCGGATTCCTTCTGAAGCCTTCAGCCCTTTCATTTTCTGGGCTGGTTGACAGTCAGCCGCGCCTGGTTGCTTGTCCCCGCGCTGTTGCTTGCCGTGACGACAATGTTGAAAGTCTGCGTGGAGCGGGTGGTGTTGGGAGGGAAGGTATAAGCGGTGGGGTTGTCACTTCCAGAGTGCAGCTTCCCGTTGATAACCCAGCTGTAGCTTGTGGGGGTGCCGGTGCAGTTGACCGTAATCCGGTAAGTCCCACCGGCAGCGGGGACGGTGGCGGTGGAGCCGTTGAAACTGCACACGGGCCTGCTCACCGCGGGGGGGGCCTGGGTGAGGGTGGTGTGTACAGGCTCACTCCTTCCAGTGTTGTTGGTAGCGGTGAGGGAGAGGACAAAGGAGCGGGAGGCGGCGGAGGTATTGGCCCCAAAGGTATAACTCAGCCTCTGGCCGGCGGCCTGGGGCTCCCCATTGACAGTCCAGGCATAGCTGGAAGGCGAATGGGTACAGTCGGCCTCAAAGACATAAGTCCCACCGGCCTGGGGGATGCTTGCAATGGGCGACTTGAGGGTACAGCTGGGGGGGGGGGGGCCGCCCCCACCTCCACC
>Ga0209737_10001067_pt1 | contig 20529 bp, 18 predicted proteins | sample TergutCu122P3_FD_187284 | JGI IMG/M metagenome (GOLD analysis project Ga0209737, IMG submission 187284) | Cubitermes ugandensis P3 segment gut microbial communities from Kakamega Forest, Kenya - Cu122 P3 (SPAdes) (version 2) | ecosystem: Host-associated > Arthropoda: Insects > Digestive system...
ATACGCAAACAAGTACGCGGTCTGCGCCCCTAACTGCGGTTGGGAAATCTGCAATTTCTACGCCCAACTCGTTTTTTAGTTCGGCAAGTTTTTCTGTGTTCCGGCCCGCGAGAACAACGGTGTCGCCTTTGGATTTGCAGTATTTTGCAAACCAGATGCCCATTTTCCCTGAGCCCAGAACTGCAGTTCTCAATTGGCGGCCTCGCAGATTTTATCCAGCGCGGTTTCGATTTGGTCGTCGGGGGCGGTTAGGCTGATGCGGAAGTGTTCACTGTAGTCGCCAAAACTTGTTCCCGGTGCCACTGCTACGCCTCTATCTAGTAGATTGAGGGTGAATTTTTCTCCGTCTATGCCGTCGCGTTTGGGAAATAGATAGAAGGGGGCATCAGGTTGGGTGAATTTGAAGCCGGCGGCTGCGAGTTTTTTGCTGGCCAAATCGGCGCGTTGTTTGTATTTGGATTTGATGTTTCCCGCGATTTGGGCATGGAGTTCTAAGCCTTTGAGTGCTGCATCTTGGATAAAGACCGGTACGTTGTTTATGGTCATTTGATTAAGTTTGGTGACATTGTCAATGAAGGGTTTGTTGGCAACAAGATAGCCAATACGCCAGCCGGTCATGGTGAAGGTTTTGCTAAAACCATTACTTACAATATGAGGTGTATCGGTGCCATAATCCAAGATGCTCTTGGTTGGATTGAAGCTGATGGCGCCATAGACTTCATCTGAGAGCACAACAAGTCCTTTTTTGTTAGCAACCTCTACAATGCCATCGAGCGTTTTGTTGTCCATGGCTTTGCTTGTGGGATTGTTGGGGTTATTTAGAATAATCATTTTGGTTTCCGCGTCAATGAGATTTTCAAGCTCACTTGGGTCGATTTTCCAGTAGTTTTCCATCTCGGTGCGGAGCAATTTGGTTTTGATGCCTAAGGTTTTGGCTATTAAATCATAGGCTGTCCAGTAGGGAGTTGGGATGATGACGTTTCCGCCGCTTTTTAGCATCAGAAACATGGAGGCAAAAATTCCCCACTTTGAACCGGGGGTAATGACTACGTTTTCTGCTTTGACGCCGTGCATCTCAGCGATTTTTTGTCGAAGCCGCATTTCACCATAAGATGAGGCATACTTGGTTTTGCCGGCTTTCATCGCAGTGTAGGATGCTTCCACGATTTCAGGCGGTGTTGCCATGTCTGGATCTCCAAGGTTTAGTCGGATAATTTTTTTTCCTTCGCTTTCAAGCTTTAGGGCTTTTTCGTTTATTTCATAGAGCAACGCGGTTACCTCTCGTTGAGTCTCTATTGTTGAACGTTGCTGCACATATTAACTATTTCGCGATAAATCCGCTCAATCTGTGCGGGATCTAGCCCGAGTTTTTCTGCTTGGGTTCTGACTTTGCTAAAAACATGGGTTTCTCGCGAGCGGTCTTGGATAGGTTTGCCCTGTTGTTTTTTAAGCTCACCGATAACGCGACAGATCTCAATACGCTCTAGGAGATCTTTTATGATTTGCTCATCTATGTCATCTATTTTTTTACGCATCTCATCAATTTGACTCATTATTTTGGCTCCTTAGCGTTTTGGGGATTTTGCCTGCGCGTATCAGATGATCAATCAATGTTATTGCAACGGTGGCTTCCACAACGGGTACGGCTTTTGGAACTATACAGTAGTCATGTCGGCCTTTGATGCATAGTTGGGCGTTTGTCATAGTTGCCAAATCCACGGTTTGTTGTTCTTTGGTGATAGAGGGAGTGGGTTTGATGGCCACTCGGAGAATAATGGGCATACCGTTTGACAATCCGCCCATGATGCCGCCGGCATTTTGGGTGGTGGTTATCACTTTGCCGTCTTTTATACGCATAGCATCATTGTTTTCTGAACCTCGCAGTTGAGTAGATCTAAAGCCTGCACCAAATTCTACCCCTTTGACTGCTGGGATGCTAAAGAGTGCTTTAGCTAAATCTCCATCTAGGGTATCAAATAGCGGCTCCCCAATACCTGCAGGCATGTTTAGCGTGAGACATTCAATGACTCCGCCTATACTATCGCCTGCTTCTTTAGCAGAGAGGATAGCTTCTTCCATTTTTGTGTCGTCTGCTCTATCTGGGCATCGAGTGGCGGTGGCTTTGCGGTTTTCTCTGATTGTTGTGGGTGTGAATTTTTTTTGACTATTAACTGCGCCGATAGCTTGGGTATAGGCTAAAACCTCAATGTTTTGGTGCGCGAGGAGTTTTTTGGCAACGACTCCTGCTATGATAGTTGCGGCGGTTATGCGGCCTGAGAAGCGTCCGCCGCCGCGGTAGTCGTTAAATCCATCATATCGAATATGTGCGGGGTAGTCGCTGTGGGCTGGACGGGGCAGGGTTTTTGCGGCTTCATAGTCACTGGACCGGTTTTCTTTATTCTCAACGGTTAATGTGAGTGGTGCTCCTGTTGTTTTGCCATTAAACACACCACTCCAAATTTGTACGGTGTCTTTTTCCATGCGCGGTGAGACGATGTGGGGGTTATTTGGAATTCTTTGGTCTAGTTCTTCTTGGAAATCGGTTTCCTTGAGTGCTAACCCTGCTGGGCAACCATCAATTAATACCCCAACAACTTTGCCGTGGCTCTCGCCAAAAGTTGTTACTATGAATTCTCTACCTATCGAGTTTCCCGCCAACGATGTCAGCTCCTAATTGGTTTAGATGAACAAAGAATTGCGGATAAGACTTTCTGATGCATTCTGCATTTTGAATTATAGTCTTGCCTTCTGCACCCAAGGCCGCAATCGAGGTTGCCATAGCAATCCGATGATCATTATGAGAGTCAATAACTGCACCATGGAGGGGGGTGCCTGTTATGGTTAGACCATCCTCTATTAGACAAATATCGGCGCCCATTTTACTCAATTCTACATAAACAGCTTGGAGCCGGTCTGATTCTTTGAGCCGGAGCCGTTTTGCACCCCAAATATGTGAGGTGCCCTTAGCATAGCAGGCCAGAGTAGCAATCACTGGAACCAAATCCGGAATATTTCGCGCATCAATATCAATGGGCTTCAATAAATCCCCTTGGCTATAAATCTCAACACTACCCGGGTCAATTTTGCTCTCAACTCCCATTTCTTTGAGCACCCCAATAATCGCTCTATCCCCCTGCACCCCAAAATAATCCAAATTATTAACCCGGATCTGTGAGTGCGTTATCGCTGAAGCCGCTAAGAGAAATGCTGCTGAGGAGAAATCCCCCGGCACTTGTGCATCTGTTGCTTTGTAGATTTGACCCCCTGGAATCAAAATACTGGTCTCTGCGAGCTTTACTGTCACACCATGGTTAGCCAAAACGGCCTGAGTCATCTCTATATAATCCATAGACTCCACTGGTGAAGTTAGCTCAATTTTGGTTTCTGAACATGCCCAGGGACAGGCAAACATTAACCCCGAGATAAACTGGGAACTAATATCTCCCGCAATTGCGGTCTCGCCTCCAGCCATACCACCACGGCCCTGCACAAAAACTGCATCTACCCCACAATAATTACCAACCTGAGCTTTCACACCCAGAGACTCTAGGGCCAAAAGCAAGGGTTCCACAGGACGGCGTTTAAGTGAACCTCTAAACAACAATACCGAATCCCCCATGGCAAGAGCCGCAATAGGTATCATAAAGCGAAGAGTTGCCCCCGATTCTCCACAATCTATAGGCTCCTTTGGTGCTCTGAGGGACTCAGCGCCCTGAATCCTCCAACATGCTTCGTCGAGTTGGATCTTTGCACCAAACGCGTTAACCGCTCTCAGGGTTGCTTCAGTATCTTGGGATAGAAGTGGATATCTAACCTCTGAGTGACCCGTTGACAATGTAGCCGCTATGACCATGCGTTGAGTATAGGACTTTGAAGACGGCGCAGAAATCTCCCCCGATAGACTATGGGTTTTTTTGACGGTCACGGTCTCTTCGGTTATGGTTTGAGCACCTCCGCTTTTTTGCTGTTAGGATAAGTCAGAATGATTTCGCCTTCATATTTTTGCAGCGCCGCTTTTACGGTGTCGATGGTGTCTTTGGGGGCGACTGCGGTTACGGCGGGACCTTTGCCGCATAAGCCTGCTGCAATTGCTCCCGCAGCTAGGGCGTCAATGGCAATGGTTGGATTTTGATTAGACGCAGCAGAGTAGGCTAAACCGTTTAGTGTTAAGGCTTCCCAAAGCTCTCCGTTTATTGCTTTTTTGAGTGCAATTTCAACTATGGACTTAACGGTTTTGAGCCGAGAAACATCCGAGTTAATGGTGTAGGCTTTCTGAGGCGGTACATAGAACAATACTGCTAAATCTTCTTTTGGCAATACGGTTTGTTTTAGGATTTGTTGATTTAGATTATCGGTTATGACTGCATCGCCAAAATATGATGCACATGCATCATCAAAGGCACCTGTGAGGGTAACTTTTGCCTCAAACGCGGCCTCTACACCAATTTTTATAATTTCCAAATCATCTATTTGCTTATCTAAGGCGGCCACGGTTGCAAGGGTGGTTGCGTTTGCGGCGGTGCTACTGCTCTTCAAGCCTCTGGCGATGGGGATGTTGGATTGAGTTTTGATTTGGGCACCTAAAGTATTCTCTAAACCAAAGCGTTCCAAAACTTTGGTGGTGGTTTTCTCGACAAGAAGGGGACATTCTCCTGGATCGGAGGTTATTTCGGCTTTAACTATACCTGCTTCGTTGGTTAGTTTAACCTCTGCTTTAGTCCACAAATCCACGCCAAATGCGGCGCCTTGGCCCAGTGTAATTGCGTTAACAATTGTTGCGGCGCCATGCGCCACTGCTGAGGCGCTACCTTTCATTTTCTTTTGCCTTCTCTTGGAGATGGTTAAGCACAGTTTTTCTCATAACTCCCACCGGCGCGGATTTTCCTGTCCAGATCTCAAAGGCCGAGGCGCCTTGGTAGATAAGCATCTCTACGCCACTGACTATTTTAGCGCCTACCTCTTTGGCATCTTTTACTAGTCTGGTTTCTATGGGGTTGTAGACTATGTCCATAACTGAAAGATTGGATCGGAGCAGTTTTGGTGGGATGGGGCTTGTGTCTGAGCTATGCTTCATGCCTATAGATGTGGCATTTATAAGAATATCTGAGTCTTGCAGGTTTTGCTCTACATCACTTGGTGATAGTGAACCGAATGCAATTTTTTTGTTAACTGATCTCTCAATCAGTTTAGATAATGTTTGAACATGTTTAACCGTTCGATTGAGCACTGCTAGTTCATCAGCTTCTTTAGCCACCGTGTACGCAATCGCTCGGGCAGCTCCCCCTGCTCCTAGGAGCAAAACTTTTCTGCCCTTGAGCTCCACACCGTTTTCTTTTAGTGCCTTAACTGCACCCGTGCCATCAGTATTAAAGCCCAACAGCAAATTTTCTTTGTTAAGAATGGTGTTTACTGAGCCTACGATCTGTGCCGAAAGATCTGTGCGGTCAAGACTTGCCATAACAGTGGTCTTGTGGGGCATAGTAACATTTAAGCCTCGAATATTTAGCGCTCGTATGCTCTCTACTGCCGCGGCAACATAGGCTGGTTTGACTCTAAAGGCCAAAAAGGCATAGTCCAAACCCAGGGCTTCAAAGGCAGTATTGTGCATAATGGGGCTCAAGGAATGCTCAACGGGGTCGCCAATGATGCCGCATATACGGGTTTTGCCCGATATGGTGGTCATGGTTCTATCTCCAGCACCTCGTAGGCTGTGCGCATATCGGTTATGGTCATCTGACCGGGGGCTGTTTCATCTCCATGCTCAAGGGCGGCAAATGTAAAGTAGGCGCCAAAAGCGGGTGAGAGCAGTCGTGAGGGTTTGCCGGCTTTGCCCATACAAAAACAAACCAGCTTTGCCTTAGTTGAGGCAAACGAGATAAAACTTAAAATAGGTAAATTATCCTCAATATGTTTGGCTGTTAGCACAATTTTACAAACGGTGGCACCTGCTAAGAGCTGTTCGTCAAGTATTTTCTCAAGCGCAAAGACACTCAGTATCCCATCAAATTTATGATAGGATATGATGGGTTGGGTGCCTAATTGTTTGAGTTTAGCAACCGTTTCATCCCGTTTGGGACTAAAGAAATCCACATCGACATATTGGAAGCCTACTTTGGCGGCTTCTATTAGTGTTTGTTGCCACTTGTTGATTGTTGTGGGGTCGCCTTTTTCGGTTTTGGGTTTGTTGGTGGCTATGAGCGGTGTTTTTGTGCTTTTGGTGAGTTCTGAGAGGTTTATTGTTTGTTCTATGTTGTCGAGCCGGATTTCGATGAGATCGGCTTGGTTTTGTTCAGCTTTTTTGATAAGGATTTGTGCTTCATTAATGGTTTTTGGGAGAATTGAGACACAGATTTTTTGGGTCACTTCTCAATCACCGTTTCATCGGGTACTGATATGCCAAAGTGTCTGCCGCCCTTGGTTGATAGGTGCACCATTACCTCGTCATTTACCTTTAGTTCGGTGACGGGTTTTGAGCCTTTTGGGGTAACAACGCGGATGGTCTCAGCGTTTTGGAGAATAACTTTGATTGTTTTATCTTGAGCTTGAGCCTCTACAAGTATGAGCGGACGGATTTCTATTTTTATTCTGCCTACATTAGCACTGCGGGTTTGACCTTGGCGGTTGATGATTATAACTTCATCTCCGGCTTTGAACTCTTGGAGGTAACGAGTGGTTTGGAGATTGCCCAATGTGTACATTGAGCAGGAGCCCGCATTTATGCGAAAGGGTCGTGAGTTAACGTAGGGGTTTTCGTTAACTTCTGCCTCGACTAAGAAGAGCCCTGCACTTTGACTGCCCACAAGCATGCCTTCGCCTTGGGTCATCAAATCACAGGTGTCCACACACACTCGTGCGCCTGTGCTGATGGGTTTTGTGGCAACAATTTTGGCTGTTGTCATTTGTAGTTTTAAAGTTTCGGGTTTAACAATGGCGAGTGTTTTTAGTAGTTCTTCGGGGTCGGAGGTTTTGAGTAGAACTCCATCTGTGCCCAGCTCTAAGGTTTCTATGGCAATTTTTGCATCTTGAGCGTTGACGACTTCGGCGATAAGTTTGCTTTTGCCCTTTATGCGGGCGATTAAGTTTTCAAGTGGAATTATGCGCCAGTTTTCTGTGCCTACAATCAGATAGGGGATGCCTATTTGTGCGGCTCTAACAATTAGATCCTCCGAGGTTTTGTCTTTGATGGTGATGCGTAGAATTTTTGCGTTGCTTTTCTCAACTTCGGCTTGATTATTTGGAGTTAGTATGTCACAGATTTGGGTGTTTGATAGAAAGTGTGCTCTATTTTCTTTGATGATTACATCAACATACTGTGTTGGAGAGGCTGTTTTGTTTGGGGTTTCTATCCAGAGTTCTTTCAATAGTTCTCCTCCAGCATTTTTTGTGCCTGTTCGACTGCGGCGTTTTTGTGTACGATTGCTGAGAGGGCTTTGATAATTGTGGTGGGATTTTCGTATTGGAACACATTGCGTCCTATTGAGAGACCCGCTGCTCCGCTTTGGAGCGCGTCATGGGTGGTTTGGAGGACTTCGTTTGGGGATTTGCATTTGGGTCCGCCTGCTATGACGATAGGCGCAGGGCAACTCTCGGTTATGGTTTTAAAGGTGTCTATACTACCTGTGTAGTTGGTTTTTATGATGTCTGCGCCGAGTTCTGCGCCGATGCGGGCTGCGTGTGCAACTGCATTGGTGTCGTGTTCGTTTAGGATTTTGGGTCCTCTTGGGTACATCATTGCTAAGAGGGGTAGACCGTAGTGTTCGCATTCTTCGCTGACTTTGCCTAGGTTTGCTAGCATTCGGTCTTCGTCTTGTGCACCAACGTTTACATGTACGCTGACTGCGTCGGCGCCTAAGCGAAGGGCTTCTCTAACACTGCAGACCTGAATTTTGCCGTTGGGGACGGGCACTAGGTTTGATGCGCCGCTTAGCATGACAATTAGGCCTGCATCGTCGACGTTGATGCGTTTGGCGATACCTTTGTGTACCAAGATAGCATCCACTCTACCCTCGACTAGTTGGTTGGTTATTTTTTGCATATTGATTATGCCTTGCATGGGTCCAATGGTGACCCCGTGATCCATAGGTACGATGATTGTTCGGTCATCTTTTTGTACGATTCTTTTTAGTCTGCGTGTTTTACCAACGTTCAATTCTCTCCACCTTTGTGTGTTTTTAGTGCATCTTTAATTAGTTTTAGTGCTTTTTCTTGTTCGTTCCATTCTACAAACAGTAAAATGCTCGAGGTGATGGTCAAGATTCCGCTTATGTTTATGCCGTTTAGTCTGAGATCCTCGCTTATCCGCCCAATAATACCTTGTGACTCTTCGAGTCCTACACCGCTTGTTTTAATGAAAACCAAATCTTTTTTGACTGCCATAGCTATTGTTTCTTTGTTGTTTATTGTGATTTGGTGAATTTGATTAAAGAGCTCTTCGATGTTTTTACTTTGGGCTACATAGAGAATAATAGAGTTAGTGTTCATCGACATACCCAAAAGGGTGGTATTTTCTCTGACTCTGCCGATGATCTCGGTGATAACCTGCGGATTAGCCGATAAACCCTTGCCAATAACTGTGATTTCTGCTACGGGTGAGCCGCCCGCAATTTCTACGTTGAGTTCTGAGGATAGGCTACCTGTTATTATGGTGCCTTGTTTGTCAAGGTCGCCATGCTGGTTGCTGATAACTTTGACATCTATGTTTTGAGGTTTATATTTGAGGGCTTTGCTGTGTATGAATTTGGCGCCGCTGTCGGCCAATCCAACTAGTGTATTCACCTCAATGGTTGGGATTAAGCGAGGGTTTTGGATAATTTTGGGGTCGCTTGACATAATACCCTCTGCGTCGGTGACAAGCACTACCTGATCAGCGACTATGCCCTCTGCTAAAATAAAGGCTGTGGTGTCGCTTCCACCCCGTCCAAGAGTGGTTATTTTGCCCTCTTTGGTTTTGCCCACAAACCCTGCGATGACCGGTATGGTGCCTTTTTCTACAAGGGGCAAGATACCTTCTTGGATGTTTTTTCGGCATTCTTTGAGATTTGGATTGGCGTTTTGGAAGGCCTCATCAGTTATGATGGGCCATTTGTTATCCAAGGGGTCAAAGTAGCAGGCATCTGCGCCGTTATTGCGCAGTGCTGTAGCAAATATGCGTACGCTGATGCGTTCACCCATGGAGAGTATGTCATCTAAGTCGTGTTTTGCTAGTTTTCCATTTGAGGTATTTTTTGCCGTGCTTAACAGTGTGTCTGTGGTTTTGCCCATAGCTGAGACTACAACTGCTATTTTGGTTCCTTTTTTTGCTTCATTGACAACTGAATTGACTGCTTTGAGGAGCCGTTCGTGATCAGCTAGACTAGAGCCGCCAAATTTAACAACAATTTTGTTCGCTTTGTCTTGTTTTGCCATTTTGTGTTCCCGCCCATGTTTTGCCCAGAACTGAACTCAAAAGCGCTGGCAGTTCTGGGCTTAAGGAAAATAACTGAAATAATAAAATCCGTAGTCGAAGCTACATATATGTGCTGTATTGCTGACCTTTTTTGCGATTATACTAGACATGCTTCGAACCTGACCAATCACTCAGTACCATAAAAATATAAGCATTTCGGAACCGAGTTCATTTTTGAAAGATTATCTAAATGAACCGTTAGGTTATTTTAATGATTTTGGGTATTCTTCCCCCGGTTCCGACATGTCCTTTGTAAATAATCATAACCCCCTGGATTCCTTCGATTGATAGCCCCCTTTCTATTCCCACTTGGATGGCTACTTTGGTGTTTTCTCCTTTTATCAGATTACCTACTGTTGTTGCTACGGCATCTGCAAGTGTTGCATTTTTGGCAAAAATTGTTGCTGCCTCTGCATCGCCAAAACTTAGTGCATGGCTAAATCGTCCTGAGCTTGTTGCGATGGCTAAGGGGAATTCGGTGAGTCTAAACCCAAAGCGCCTAGAGAGGGGTTCTTCGCCTGCGGCAAGCGCCACATCTATTGGTTGATCTGAATCAGCCATGATTTCGCCGCCATTTTCTACCACCGCTACTCTACAGCCCGTCTGTTTCATGTCTGTAACAGCAAGATCTGCAAGGGCTCCAGCAACCGCTGCCATAGGCCCAACATCTGCTTTGGCTACGGCCTCCGCCATCATTTTTGCAACAAGTGGTTCTTTGGGTGGTGGGATAGGTGTTAGGGTGTGAAGAAATTTGGGGTTAGCTCGAATATAGAGCTCAAGTTCAAAACGGTTACGCCGGATGGACTCTTTGGCGATCTCTATGGCTTGAGAACTCTCAGAGATAAGCACACATTGGGATTCTTTGAGATTAAAATTCTCTTTGATGAGATTATCAGTCAAGTTTTCTTTTTCCTGATTTGGTTTGTGCCGTTGGTTTTTAGGGATTTTATGGCGCGTGCAGGACAGGCATCCACGCAGATGCTACAAGTACTGCCGAGGCATTTTTCTTTGTTAAACTCGACGGTGTCTTCTTTGTTTGTGTTTATAGCCTCAACAGGACAGAGTGCGATGCAGGTACCGCAACTGAAGCATTTTTCTGTGTTGACCTGGATTTGTTTGGGTACGGTTACGGTGACGCCGCGGTGTTGGAAGGCTTCTGCGATTTTGGTTTCCATCTCATCTGGGATTTCAATTAGGATTTCGCCACCTTTGTTGTTGATATGGGCAGAGAGAATAGCCATGGGAACTTTGTACTCGATAATGATTTGGGCGGCTATGGGTTCGGCGGCCTGTTCTTCGTTAACTCGTATGAGTAATCTTGCCATTTTATGTGTTATCTCCCTATGAGTTTTGAGACGTCCTCTGAGGTGATAATGCCTACTACTCTGTGTTCAGTATCGACCACTGGCAGGGCTGAGATATTGTGTTGGGCCATGCGCTTAGAGGCAGTTTCTAGGGGTTCGTCGGGTTTGGCGGTTATGACGTTGCGTGATTCGATATCTACTAAGTCTTTTTTACCCTCTGCCATGGCTCGGGTGATGTCCCAGGAAGTGACAATACCTCGGAGTTTACCTTTGTTGTCTACTACGACGATGTGGTTGATGGCTTTTGTGACTAAGAGCTCGGCTATGGCGCGGATTTTTTCGCCTTCGATACAGGTTACTGCGGGGTGCATCACGTTTGTAACAAAGGGTATTTCTTCGGTTTGGCGCATTGGTTTACATATGGTGTCGGTGGGTAGTCGTTCCACGGGTGCGGTTAGTGTGAAGCTATCTTCTTCAATCCAGGTTTTTAGGGTTTGAGCGACTTTTTTTGCCATCTTGAGGCTTGAGAGTGAGCTGACCCGGACTTTTTTTCCTTGGACGGTGATGGTTCCGGATTTGAGTTCTTTGTAGCTGACTTTGCCCAAGTTGGGTCGATCGCGTTGAGGTGTGCTGTAATCTATAATATCGGTAAAGATTTCTTCGTCGCGGATGGCTGTCTTTTTGACTAATCCTTCATTTAGTATTGGAATTGGTACGCCCAGACCCACATACATACTGGTTCCATATTTGGTAAAGCTGGCTCCCTTCAGGAACTCAGGTGACATTTTTTTTGCATCGCCTTTGACCATGATGTTACCAAATTGGATTTTGGGATTATGCTGGGTGCCCTCTCCAATTATGTACCCTGGTGCGCCGCCTAGAAAAATGCGAGTGCCCATACCCATGGTTTCATAGTCTGGGTCGTTCATAAGCGGGTTTAGTTCTCCTGCTCCGCTGTAGGTGGCATTTCGGAAGTGGGGTAAGAGTTTGCTCATGTAGGTGTAGATAATCTCATCACTGCTGTTAACGGCACAGTTGTAGCGTTGGTAGCAGTTGCGGAAATTGATCAGTTGGAACTGATTGAGATCCTCTTTGGTTAGAGTTGTTTTGAGGGCGGTTCGAGGGTAGCAGTCGGTGCCATAGGCGATGGCGCGTAGGGATACTTCTTTGCCTGCGACCAAATCTTCGATAACATGACCGCCACCATATTCAACTGCATCTTTATCTGACATGTTGGTGGCACCTATGAACAAATCCACCGCAGCTCCAGGATGGCAAACCTCAACCCCGTTTAGCCATGCACGATCAATTTTGATAGGTGGATCAGAGTGTCCTATGTTAATGACTGCTCCTGAAGAACACATAGCACCAAAGGTGCCTGTGGTGACAACATCAACTTCTTTGAAGGCAACCTCAATACCGCTGTTCTCAACAAGCTTTTTCATTTCTTGAGCGGTTAGGACTTGCGCATCGCCTTTGAGGATTTTCTGATTAATTTCCTCAATTGTGCGCGTTTTGCCTTGTTTAGACAATAGCTCTACCTCGAAGCAATCGAACAGTCAAAGCACCCATATAACATTTACGCAAAACTTGACAAAACTATCTTTGATGGTTTATTTTGTCAAGTCTGTTAAGTATACCTTTAATTACTTTTCCTGTTGAACTCAGTGGTAAACTCTCCAAAATCTCGATCTCTTTTATGGCTTTGTAGCTGGCGACTTGACGATTGACAAACTCTTTTAGTTCCCGCTCAGATACATAAACCGCCTCCTTGAGTACGACATAGGCCTTTGGAACTTCACCCACCACAGCATCAAATCGTCCAACAACAGCACACAGCTTTACAGCCGAATGTTTATACAAGACCGATTCGAGCTCACATGGATAAATACTGTATCCTTTATGTTTGATAAGGTCTTTTTTGCGGTCTATGATGTAGTAATAACCGTCGTTATCTTTGTAGGCCATATCACCTGTAAAAAGCCAGCCGTCACGAAGCACAAGAGCCGTTTCATCCGGACGACGCCAGTACCCCATCATTATTTGGGGACCTCGCACAGCTAACTCTCCAATCTCTCCTGTTGCAAGTGTTTTTTCTCCCGTTTGGGTATCCACTATTTTCGCCTCGGTGTCTGCTAGAGGCAACCCAATTGAACTCGCCCGCAAAATCTGCTTTCTGTTAATGGGCATACAATGTGTCACAGGCGAGGCTTCTGTTAGCCCATAGCCCTCCACCAAAACCCTGTCTGTAACATCCAAAAAATGCTTCTGTACATGTAGCGGCAAAGATGAAGCCCCCGAAATGCACACACGAATCGATGTTAAATCACAACTGGCAAAGGCGCTGTCTGTAAGGAGCATCTGATACATAGTTGGGACACCGCAGAAAACCGTGACCCGTTGTCGTTGAATAGCTTCACAGACTTTGCCCGACTCAAACTTAGGTAACAATACCATTTTGGCTCCTAAACTAATAGGCACAATAAGGCTTGTGGTCATACCATAGATATGGAAAAGCGGTAACGCTGAGAGAAAGATGTCTTGTTCTGTGGCATCTATAGCAGAAGCAAAAGACAGCGCATTAGAAACAAGATTACGATGGGTCAACATGACTGCTTTAGCGGTACCTGTGGTGCCGCCTGTGAACTGAAGTACCGCTAAATCCGCCTCAGGATTAACCTCAATATCTGGAACTACCTCTGAAGTAGTCTTCATTAAAACTTCAAAATCGACTACGCCTAGACGTTTTCGCGCTTGCTTGCCTCCATAACTTTTTGTTCCTGTGACTAATGCATTTTTCAGCTGGGTTTTTTTCCACACCGCTTGTACGATGGGATAGAGAATATTTGTGGTCACTATGGTTTGGGCTTCTGATTCACAGAGCTGATACTCAACTTCTTGGTTGTGGGCAAGGGGGTTTAATGCAGTCACAACCATGCCTGCTTTGAGTGCCCCAAAATATGCTATAACAAACTGGGAGCTATTGGGCAAAAAGAGTGCAATCTGTTCTCCTTTTGTTGCACCCAAACCCAACAGAGCATTTGCGAATCGGTTACACAGTAAATCCAACTCAAAATAAGAGAGATATCTATCACCAAAAACAAGACCTCCCTTCTTTGGGATTCTTTGCGCATTTGCTTCAAGTAGTCTCGGAAGCGGAATTTTTGGATATTCGTTCCTATCCATAATGATATTTCCTATTTTTTGTTCTCAATGCTTGTCTGACTGCCAGAAATACTCTGAATAGTCAGTGTTACCCCTTTTGTTATACTTTAGAAAGTGATATTTAACCGCTGGGTACTGTTTGTTTCCTTCCCGTAGCGGTTTTTCTTTGTTTGTTTTCTTAGTTTGATGTTTCGTTGGGGCTTTCGGGTTCGATTAGAACTGCGGTTTCAGTTACCGAGAACAACACGACATTAGATTGGCCTATGCTTGAAGTCTCAACATCTAATCCGACAACGGCATTTACACCCACATGGCTTTTGCTCGGCTTCTTATGCGATCGATAGCTTTCCAACGGACTTTTTCCACCTCTGAGGAAAAAGTTGTCACTTCGCCTCCAATCATCGATTCTATTCCTCCCACAAATTGGCCCCAGATGCCTCTGTGCGGGGAGTTAATCCTGTTACAATACCTAAGACTTTTTTTAATTCTATAGCTGGCAACTGTTGGGGTTGTTACTATGAGAAATGATGCTGTCTCTGCAATCGGGGCACCGCATTTATGGCAGAAGACTGCGTCGTCAGGCAATACTGTTTTCAGAACCTGCCTTCAATAAGTTTTTAACTAGCTGTGTGCGAAAGTTGTTGAAATTAATCATTTATAGTATTATAGTGATTTAACTAATAAAGAACAAAAAATAATTTCACCAATATTTATACATGTAAGAAAAGGCAGACATCTGCAAAAACATAGCAAACATAAACTGATAAACGCTACAAGATACCTAAACAAAACCGGCTGCCAATAACGTATGCTACCTAAAGAACACACAAACTACAAAACACTATTCATTTTATAACCGTGCTATACAAAGCGGTCTATGGAAAGAAATGACCGATTTACTAGTGCAAAAAACACATCTAAATGCTAAACAAGCCCCAGACCCGAGTTATTCTTTAATTGATTCTCAAAGTGTAAAAACTACTTGTACATGCGAGCAAAGAGGATTGATGGCGGAAAAAAATCAAAGGCCGCAAACGACACAGTATAACTGATGTTATGGGTAACTTGTTAAAAGTGGTTGTTGACTCGGCCAATATATGATACAATAGCTGGATGTGATGTGTTTAGGGTTACTTTAGAAAAACATCCATCTATTTTGGGTGTTTGTGGCGAGTGAGGGTTTTAGGGGGAACGTTTTATAGTTTTGTGGAAGAGCTGGGAAGGAAAATGATATTTCTGAGAAAAATTGTGCCTAAAGGGGGTCTGTTTTACTTGCTGTTTAGAAACAAAATGGCTTTCTGCTTCCAGTTTTTAATTGTTGGCTAATAAACCCGGTTATCAGTTGTTGCTGTTTTTGGTGATAGAATCTATGTGTTTTGGTTGATGTTGGAGTCTGTTTTTATTTTATTTTGGGAAAAAACTAAATATGGGTGACAAATACATCATACGCATGTCCTATAGTAAAAAGAAAAATTCTACGCTGATCTACCTTCTAGTTGGCCTTCTAGTTGCTCTTATAATTGCTGGTGTTGCCCTATTTTTTGTGTTGCAACCTGGTCCTCCGGGGCCTGCTGTTCCAGGGGTGAAAGCTGGCGATGTTTTTACTTATTCAATAGTGGGACGATCAACTCTTGGAAGTGAGGCTATTCAACCTGATGGATTTGAGAAATATAATCAAACCGATTACTACCAAGTTGCTATAACAAATGTTGAGGGTAGTGTCGTCTCTTTTACAACGACTTGGCGATTTCTCGATGGGACCGAGATTGTTGAAAACGAATGGATAGACCTATCATTTGGAAATAAAACAGTTAGCACTACCTTTTGGCCTATCTATGGCTCAAATCTTACACCCGGCAATAACCTCCGTCCCCTTGGAGCTGATGGAATCATCGTAGAGCGAACTGATGTTAAAACCTACGCCGGAGAAGCACGCGAAAGAAACTTTTGGCAATTAAATGATGAATTCTACGACTCCACCGATCCCACAATGAGTAGCACACGCAATGAACTCAATTCTGTCTACTTCGACAAACAAACTGGTATGCTTGAGAGCTTGACAAACGTGCAGGACTATAACAGTCCTCCGATGCGCCTTGTTATCACTTGGCAACTGGTCAGTTCTTCAGTTTGGCAAGTCAAATAACTCCAGTGTGGTCTGTCAGTAACTAACAAGTTACTGTACCCTTTCTTTCTTTATTTATTTGGAATAGTTGTTGATTAGCGTTCAAAATTTGGTTTGCTCATATGTTTGCCTCTTTTTTGGTGTAGACGCAGACTTTTGTCTGCTGTTTACTGGGTTCTGGAGTAGTGTAATGTGAGTTGTTGATTGATCTATTCTGGCGTTTTGTTGTGTTTTGGTAGTGTCCTAACTTAGAATAAATTGGCAGTGTACCAATTTAGAGTAGTTATTTGATGTAGTATCAAATTTGTGTTAGTTCTATAGGTGATTGGCAGGTTTTTCAAGTTTTGTAGAGCAAAATCACCTTAAATTCATAGATAGCACATAGAGCACCTGTCCTGTAAAAACTAACCTATATTGACACACTACCAAGTTTTTGAAAGCGTCATGATATCTTGCCACTCACCCTGTTTGTTGCCAACTACTGTGTATTTAACATCGCCCAAAATCACAAGCGAATCGGGTTTGTATTTGCTACACAAAGTGGCGAGTTTAGTTAGAACTGCTGGTTTGACTTGTATGTGAATACCTTTTTGTTGGAGTTTCATTTTCCAGCAGATGTGTGGGTCTGCGATGAGTAGTGTTTTGTTTTTTGTGTTTTTATTATTGCGGCCGGATGGGGAGGAAGCAGACTAAGCATCGCTGTTAATCAGGTTCAAGATTTTTTTATGAATTTCACTATTGGCTGATGCAATGAAATTGAGGGTTTGTTTGGGATCAAGTGCTACGTTTATGGGCCGATTTGTTTGATCGGTTACTGTGGCTCCGGCCTCTTTGGCAATTAAAAATCCCGCCGCAACATCAGTGGTGCGGATTTTACTTCGCAAATCAATAAACCCATCTGTTATACCACTGGCGACGTAGCAGATCTCTAGGGCATTAGCGCCGAAGTGGCGGGTGTGTTTAATGTTTTGGATTATTTTTCTACAATCTATGTTTAGACCGGCTTTGTAGGCGTTTAGATCTAACCCCACACAAGCATCATCTAAGCTTTCAACATTTGAGGTTTGAATATGTTTTCTGTTACAAAACGCTCCTCTGCCCGTAAAGGCCATATAGGTTTGATCATGCACCAAATCAGCAACCATACCCGCATAAACCCCTGTGAGATAGGGTGTGCTAGATACCGCAATCGAGGTGCAGAAAAACGGTAATCTGCGTGTTAGGTTGGTTGTTCCATCAATGGGGTCAACTATAATATAGCACCCCTCCGCTGCCGCGCCATATTTTTTAACCCCTGATTCTTCACTGATCAGTGTGAAAGACATCTCATGGTTTCTTAGAGTTTCAACGATGGCTGACTCGGATGCCAAATCTACTGGTTTCATCAAATCCCCGCCTGCACCTATGCCCAAATTCGGCTGAGGCTCATCACAGGGGTTCAGACAGGGTTCAATAGCTTTTTGAATGTTTACCCTACATTCAGCAAAGATGTTTTGCCAGTCGAGTTCAAGACTCATGCTCTAACCTCACTTTCTATATTTAGCGATAAGCGATAATAACGTATTGATATCCCCCGCTCCAAGATAATTCAAAAACAAAACCGACTCTATAAAACTAGATGGCTATTTTTAGTTCACAACATCCCCTGCCTCTGATAGCCGACTCAAATCTTCATGGCGGTCTTAGTTCACATTGAAACCTGCCCACAATTTAGCCAACCATATATGAACTAACATCGCCAACAAATCCATCCATCAAGCTTGTCTTTAGTTATTTCTGGGTTGTCTGGCTCTTTGTGGTGTCAAGTTGGTTCTTTGGGTTGAAAAATCAGTCGCGTTGAAACCTCAAAATCCATGAAAACTCTTAAATCATACAAAAGCTCTCTGAACTGAGAGGTCTCATTATGTCGCCAAATAATAGTCCGCTTGAAATCCAAAGTTACGATGAAAAAACGCGTATGTATTCTGTTAAAACTGCTTATGGTGTGGTTCAGGTGGAAGATACTTTTGCAGAAATGTTCCCTCTTTGGGTTGCACGAGTACTCATAACCGCCCAAAACCCGAAATGGGCTGAAATCGCCGCATCCATAACCACCGGCTATGCAACAAGCGTCATTGCCGCCTCCGCAGAAGCCGCTATTGAGCGTACCGTACCTGCAAGCGAGACACCTGACAAAAGACCCGGCATACTTATCCAAATCTACAACAAAGACCGCTTTGAGCTCAAGCACTCCCTGATGGGCCGCATCGGACAATGCACCATGACCTGTCCCACAACAGCCGCATTCAACGGCCTTGTAGGCAAACGTGTTTTGCTTATCGGTAGCAGCCTGCGCTACTTTGGTGATGGCTTCCAAAAAAAAGCCCTCATCGGCGGACGCAAATGCTGGAAAATCCCAGTCATGGAAGGCAACTTTTTAGTCGAAGATGGCTTTGGCGCCACCGAAGCAGTGGCAGGCGGCAACTTTATGATCTTTGCAAAAACTATGCCTGAATGCCTCGCCGCCTCAGAAGCAGCTGTTGATGCCATTCGCGCCCAAGTTCCCGACGTGATTATGCCCTTCCCCGGTGGAGTATGTCGATCAGGTAGCAAAGCGGGTTCATTTAAATACAAGCTCAAAGCATCCACAAATCAAGCCTACTGCCCTACCCTGCGCGAAATCGTCCCCGACACCGTAGTTCCCCCAGGAGTTACCTCTGTCTTTGAAATCGTAATCAACGGTCTAACTCTGGATGCTGTAAAGAAAGCTATGGAAGTAGGTGTTGTTGCAGCCATAAACTGTCCGGGGATTGTAAAAATCTCTGCAGGCAACTATGGCGGTAAACTCGGGCCGTTTAAAGCGCATCTCAGAGACACCATAGGTGTTCCTGAAATACCCCAAGACTCTGCTAAAGCGGCACCTAAAGCTATCAAAGCATAACCCGGTTTTAGAGTCCGGAACTTTTATTTTCCTCTTCTTAGCGTAACTATTTGAATTAACTTTCGTGAAACTAGTTGAGTGTCCCTAAAAAAAGCTCTTTAGAACTATTCAGGCTACGAAAAATCATCAATGCCCTAGCGAACAAAGAGGGTAGTCACACTGAGCTCATCACTATTTATGTGCCGCCTGATAAACAAATCAGTGATGCGCTCAACCTGTTGCGTAACGAATACGGCACAGCAAGCAACATAAAATCCAATGTTACCCGCAAAAACGTACTTGATGCCATCATTAAGGCACAGCAAAAACTCAAACTCTTCAAAGACCCCGGCGAGAAAGGTATAGTCATCTTTACAGGTGCTCTGCCACAAGAAGGTGGCGGACCTGGAACTGAACGCATGGAAAGCTATGTTATCGTTCCCCCTGAGCCGATTAAAATTTTCCTCTACCGATGCGACAGCCGATTTCACACCGAACATCTCCAAGAGATGCTTCGTGAAAAAGAAACGTTTGGCATTATTCTTGTAGATGCCTCACAAGCCACCATCGCCACCCTTCAGGGTAAACGCCTCGACATCATTCGACAGATGCATTCAGGTGTAGCAGGTAAAACCCGTGCCGGCGGCCAGTCAGCACGGCGTTATGAACGCCTTCGCGACATGCAACTAAATGAATACTTTACACGTGTAGCCGGTCATGCCAATGAGATTTTGTTGCCCATAGACACCCTCAAAGGCGTCATTTTGGGTGGTCCCGGACCCACCAAGTATGATTTCGAAAAAGGCGACTATCTCAACTATCAACTAAAAAATAAAATCATAGATGTCCTTGATACCGCCTATGTGGAAGAACAAGGCGTTAAAGAAGTGGTTGAAAAAGCGCCCGAGATCATGAAAAAAGTCCGCTACATCGAAGAAAAAGAAATCATACAAAAATTCCTCTACGAAGTTGGCCACGATAGTGGCTTTATCACCTACGGTGAATCCGAAGTTCGACGCCTCATGAACATGGGCGCAGTCCGATTGGTTCTTCTCTCAGAAGCCGTCGATTCAGTTAGAGTCATCATAAAATGCGGTGCCTGTAGCACTCAAGAAGAGTCCACCGTCAAAAGTAAAGACCTACAAGACTTTGAAAAAGGCCTAATCGAAAAACCCTGTAGCTCATGCAAAGCGCCTTCAATGACAATTGTGGACAAAAAAGATCTCGTTGACGACATAGCCGATCTCTCCCAACTTACCAACACAGAAGTAGAAGTCATCTCAACAGAAACCGAAGAAGGCCAAATGCTCAAAAACGCATTCGGCGGCATAGCCGCAATGTTACGCTTCAAAGCATAACAAAACTGGCCCTGTCAACTCGTCAATTCCTCAATATTTCAATTATTGATAACCCTTTAGGCGCTTAAAAAACATAATTCTAATATTAAGCTCTGTCATTTCTATGTCCCACACGTGGGCCGGTCGTCTAGCCTGGTTAGGACGTTGGCTTTACGAGCCAAAGGTCGCCGGTTCAAGTCCGGCTCGGCCCACCAACAATTAACAAGCAAAGCACGATTTGTTATTACTAACTA
>Ga0209737_10001068_pt1 | contig 20523 bp, 19 predicted proteins | sample TergutCu122P3_FD_187284 | JGI IMG/M metagenome (GOLD analysis project Ga0209737, IMG submission 187284) | Cubitermes ugandensis P3 segment gut microbial communities from Kakamega Forest, Kenya - Cu122 P3 (SPAdes) (version 2) | ecosystem: Host-associated > Arthropoda: Insects > Digestive system...
AGGGGATGGGGATGGGGTAGGCGTGGGGGATGGAGTGGGGGTAGGTGTAGCATTAGCAGAATTCTTATATGCTTCAAAATCGTCTCCCCAGTTTGAACCTCCGCCTAAGTCGCCAAAACCTTCGTTATAGTCATACAAGCCTTCAAAAAGCGAAGTATTCTGTTGATAAGCTCTTACGTACGGGTTGCCCATTGATGTTAGCGGGCGGTTGTTTACATTGCCTCTCGAAAGGTCAATGTCAAAGTCGTAACTCATAATTAAATCTCCTATTTAATTCCTCTTCCTATACATTTATAAAGTCTTTCTATTTTTCAAAATTGCTATGTTGTTTAATGTGTTCTTAATAAAGCTTAATAAAATCTGATTGGTTCTTTTTTGGCTCTTGATAAACTTAAAGCCGCTTTCGCGGACTTTAAGTTTAGTTGTTTTTTGAGCATTGTTTGTATTTGGTTTGTATTATAGGGTGTCTATTTTATTCTGCCGGTTTATCTGTAGCATCCAGCCATTCCAGGGCATCGTCATATAAGTTAATAAGATTATCTGTGCCTCTTGTTGTAAGTTCGGCAACTTTTGCGGCAGCTTCAAGGATGTCTTCTAAGTTTTTACTTTTTCCATCAAGATATTGTTCGAAAGCTGCGATTTCTTTGCGGCTTAAACTCTTAAAGGTTTTTATTGCGTTATTTGCCGTGTCTTTGTCGGTTGATTCAAGTCCTGTTTCAAGTTTTTCAAATCTTTTTTGAGTTCCTTGTTTATCTAAAAGTCTTTCAACCGCATCTTGTCTTACTCCGGAAACATCGCCTCTGTATCCATCGCCTTCATTTAGATTTAAAGCTTCTTCATAATCTTCAGCATTTACCCAGGCTTCAGCGTCATCATATTGTCCGAAAACTTTGTCTATTTTCTTTGGGTCGACATCGGTAATTCCTTCAGCAACTTCCAGTATCGCAAATAAGTCTTTGCCTTCATCGTTAACGTATTTCTGGAAGGCTGCAAACATTACAATGTTTTTACCTTTGTATTTATTAAGTTCTTTTAGTGCTTTGTTTATTTGCTCTGCATTACCTGATTCAAGTTTTTCCAAAAGTTTTTTGAAGTCTCTTTTAGGTCCTCTTCTTTGTAAAAGTTCTTCAAGTACTTCTTGTCTTGCTTCGGCAACATCTTCAGGGTCTAAGTCGGCATTGTTGTATTGAGATGAACCAGTTCCAGATGGAGAACCGGAATTGTTTCGCATACTTGCAATAATATTGTTGGCAGCGTTGTAAGCTGCTTGTCCGCCTCTTTCGCCTGCTGCCGCTGTTGCAAGGTCACGATATAAACCGCCTGTTAAAAAACTATCGCCAACAGGTGCATTATATTGTTGTTGTTGCGGGAAAAGTGAAGCATACCGGTCTGCTGTTGATGGGGTATAATTGTAGAAATTTCCACCGTTAACATAATCGAATGCTGCCTGCATGCCGAAGCGATCTGCTCCGCCGCCTAAAACACCTGTCATCCAGCCTTTGCTGCGTCCATCTTGTATAATAGGGTAAGTGTCTAAGAAACCCATAATCTCTCTCCTAATTTATTTTATTCCTCTTCCTGTTCTTATAAAGTTTTTCTATTTTTTAAAATTGCCATGTCGTTTAACATGTTCTTAACAAAACTTAATATAAAAGCCGAAAAGCCTTAACTGTTGGCCAGTCATGGTTTCAGGCAAAAAAGCCATAAAAGTTCAAAGACCGCTTTCGCGGTCTTTGGCTTTGTCTGTTATTAAGCATTTGCACATATAGAGGGTTTACTCTTTAATATCGTAGGCTTCTAACCAGTCCAAAACTTGTGAATATCTGAGGTCAACCTGATTGATTGAATCTTTATTAACTCCGGCATTCTTAGCATTGTCCAGAATGTCGTATAAACTTTTACCTTGTCTTTCAAGATATTGTTTAAAGGCTGCGAATTCTACATCATCCATATTTGCAAGGCCTCTGCTCAATATATTTCCGAGTTCTTTTGCATTTGCTGTTTCAATTTTTTCTAAAAGCATTTCGAACACTTTGTTGGTTTCAAAACTTGTTAGAAGTTCTTCAACGGCTTCTTGTCTTGCGTCAACAACTTCTTCTTTAGTTTTGTGAACCGGGCAAAGGCCGTCTTCAAATTCGGTCCTTTCAACTTTAGCCGGTTCGATACCATAAGCTTCCAGCCAGTCTTGGACCATTGCATCCTGAATTCTTACATTGTCAATTATGTCTTTTTCAACTCCGGCATCTTTAGCTTTTTGTATGATATCGTCTAAACTTTTACCGTTGTTTTCAAGATATTGTTTAAAGGCTGCGAAATATGAATTGTCGTAAACTTGAAGGTCTTCTAATGCTTTTTCAAGAGATTCCGCGTCTGTTGCTTCAAATTTTTCTGCAAGCATTTCAAATCTTACGTTTGCCTCATTGCTGTCTAAAACGTTGTCAACGGCTTTTTGTCTTGCGGCGGAAACTTCCTCTTTGGTTTTGTGAATCGGGCAAGCACCGTCTTCGGTTTTGCTTTTTCCTTTTGGTCCATGAACAGGGCATACGTCGGTTTCTTGCTGGGTTCCGTGAATAGGGCAATTGTCATTCACACTGCGGACTTCTTTTTGGTTGCCGTGTATCGGACAAGAATCGTTTACATTTTTTCCAAATCCAAAGTTGTTGAAGTCATAACCAAGGCCTTGGAATATCCAGCTCAAAAGGCTTACCACTCCGGCTATAAAACCCTGGAAAAATGCTGCGGCCTGGTTTTGGTCATAACCGTTATAATTTTGGTTAGGCATTTGCGGGAATTGGTAACCGCCCTGATTTTGCCCTGAGTTGTAAGGTGCTACATTTGAACCGTTAGGGCCGGTTGTTACAGGCAGGCTTTGTGTTCCGTTTGAATTATTGTTCGGGCCGTTTAAACTAAGTAAATTATTCGGAATAACACCTTCGGGTGGTCCAAAAATTGAATCACCGGAATCTGAAGCGTTGGGGTCAGAAACATTGCTGTCGGAAGTTAACGGTAATGACGATTCCCACGGAGTGTAAGTATAAAACTGTGTGCTGTTAACATAATCAAATGCTCTGTTCATACCCAGACCATTTGCTGCACCGCTGTAAGCGCCTGCTATTCCGCCTTTCAAGTTTGCTTCTGATATCATAGAGTCGACCATGATTTTTTCTCCTCTTTCCTTTCATTATTTTATTTAAAAATTCTATATTATTTGTATAAATATTATTCCTTATTTATATAAAGTGTATATCTTACCTAAAATTGCCATGGCAATTTGCATGCTGTTAACAAAACTTAACACATGCATCTAAAAGCCTTATTCGTTGTATAATCATGCATAGAGGTATATCTATGATTGAAATTAAAGACGTAAAACATGTCGCAAAGCTTGCAAGATTATCATTGATTGAAGAAGAAGAAATAAAATTTTCCAAACAAATGGGCGACATTTTAAGATATGTTGAATTGATGAATGAGGTTGATACAACAGGGGTTGAGCCGATGTACCATGCGATTGATTTTTCAAATGTGATGCGTGAGGATGTTGAAATTTATGAACAAACGCGCGAGGAGCTTATGCAAAATGCAACGGATCGCGAGGGAGATTTCTTTAAAGTCCCCAAAATCGGGAACTAGAGGGGGAGTATGACAAAATATATATTTGTAACAGGCGGTGTGGTAAGTTCATTAGGGAAAGGCATCGTCGCCGCTTCACTTGGGAAGCTGCTTACTGCGCGTGGTTTTAGCGTTGCAATGCAAAAGTTTGACCCGTATATAAATGTTGATCCGGGAACGATGAGCCCGTTTCAGCACGGTGAGGTTTTTGTAACGGATGACGGTGCCGAAACTGACCTTGATTTAGGGCATTATGAGCGTTTCACAGACACTTCTTTAAGCAGAATTAACTCCTCAACATCGGGAAGTGTATACCAAACTGTTATCAATAAAGAACGCGCGGGCGAATACCTTGGCGCAACGGTTCAATTCATCCCGCACATTACAAACGAAATTAAATCAAGAATGAAAAAGGCTGCAAAGCAATTTAAACCCGACTTTTTGATTTGCGAGGTCGGGGGGACAACGGGTGACATTGAGGGTCTGCCTTATATTGAATCAATCCGTCAATTCAGGGCGGAAGAAGGTTACAACAATACCCTTTCAATCCATGTAACTTTGCTGCCGTTTTTGCCGACATCGGGCGAATTGAAAACAAAGCCCTCGCAGCATAGTGTAACTACATTAAGAAGCCTCGGGATTCAGCCTGATATTCTTGTTTGCAGAACGCAAAAAGCAATTCCTAAAGTTGAAAAGGACAAATTGGCACTGTTTTGCTCAGTTGAAAAAGAGTGTGTTATTGAATGCCGTGATTTAGCTTCGATTTATGAAGTTCCTTTAGCGCTTGAGGCACAGAATATGGCTAATGTGGTACTCAAAAAACTCGGTGTGAAAGAGAAAAAGCCTGATTTAAGGAATTGGGAAAAACTTATCGATAAAATCAAAAATCCTAAACGCACGGTTACAGTCGGTTTGGCCGGTAAATACACAAAATTGAACGATGCTTATTTGTCGGTTGTTGAAAGCCTGAAGCATGCAGGTTACGCTTTTGACGCCAAAGTTGAAATTAAATGGCTCGCAAGCGATGATTGCACAAGTCTTGATGAGGCCGCAAAAATGCTTGAAGGTGTTGACGCCATCATTGTTCCGGGCGGGTTTGGAACGCGTGGGGTTGAGGGCAAGTTGAATGTAATCAGATATGCACGCGAAAACGATATTCCGTTTTTGGGAATCTGTTTGGGTTTGCAAGGTTGCGTGATTGAATATGCAAGAAATGTCGCGGGTTTAAAAGACGCGAATAGCACAGAGTTTGATGAGGGTACCCCGAATCCTGTAATAGATTTAATGTTGGAACAAAAAAGCGCGGCAGGGCTCGGCGGCACAATGCGCCTCGGGAAGCATCCTTGCAAACTTAAAGCAGACTCTGTTGTCGCTAAAGCCTATGGCACAACAACAATTGAAGAGCGCCACAGGCACCGCTATGAAGTTAATAATGAATTTAAAGATAAAATCGAGCGCGCGGGGCTTGTGTTTTCGGGCACTTCACCCGACGGTCTGTTGACTGAAATTGTTGAATATCCTAAAAACAGGTGGCATGTAGCATGTCAGTTTCACCCCGAGTTTAAATCACGCCCCGAAAGGCCGCACCCGCTGTTTTACGGATTAATTAAGAACGCGATAAAGTAATATGTAATTGTTTTAAGATGTAAGTTTTTTTTGTTCTTCTCGTTCAATTTTTTTAATTGCTTCTGCATTTGGTAAATTTTCTGGCATCGTGCCACCAAGTTCTTTGATAGTTTTGCGAACCTTTGCCCCTACCTCATAGTGGGTTAAATTGGCTTTTTCTTTACCTTTTATATTATCTCTTCTTAATTTTTCTTCTGTTTGTGTTGCTCTAAATAAATTAGCAGCAAGTTCTGTGCTTCCCATATGATCCAGTATTTGCTGGCTCTTTTTTAAACCCTTTTTTTCATGTATTTCTTTGTTGCCTAATCCGCCATACAATCCTTTATATCCTTTGTCTTGAAATATTGCATGGTCTCGAGGTTCTCTTACTCCTGCACCGGATGCTGCTTCTGCTAATTGTTTATTATGTTTCTTCATTTCATTTCGCAAAAATAAACGTCTTTGATTTTCTTCAGACTTCAACAACTTTTCTGCTTCTATCTCTAATAGTTCTTGCTGTCTTGTTTTAATAGCAAAATACGCTTGAGCCATTGCAACGGTTTTCTTGGAAGAGTCAGCATTTTGTGCAATTAAGTAACAAGCTAATCTTGAAAGTTTGACATCATCGATTTCTCTTTGAGCTCCAGAACCAATTTCGACCATACCGCCCATATGGGCGAAATGGTTTGAAATATCTTCACCACTATTTTTACAAGATATTTCTGCTTTTTCTATGACATTTTTGAATTTCCTATATTCTGAATATCCTAAAAGTAAAGATAAGTCTCTCGCTGACCAAAACTCATATCCTGCTTCATTTAATTTCTTTATTTTTTCAAATGGTGATTTTAATAAATCATTCACACTGTATTTATCTTCACCCATGTAAATCTCCAAAATTTTATAGAGTAATTATATCATGTATTTTCATGCTTATCTTTATTATACGCGTGTGTACCCGGGAAAGCGTGTTCGCCGGTGGTTTTGTAGGTAATAAACTGCTGTAATTTCGGCACCAGATACCCCAGCCCAAAACAGGCAACCACAAGACCTGCAGCCGTGAAACCAGCTGATTTCAAGATGTTGCGTCTTGCAAAATTTTCAACAAACTCTGCATCAATTTGCCCGACGCCTTTTTTGCGCGCAAAATCAAGAAGGTTTTGGGCAAAATTGTCAGCTGATTGTCTGATAGCCTCAACCTCTTTTTTCGAAACAAATTTGGCATTCGTCACGCTTAAACCGTCTGTTGCGGCAATTGTCATTCTGTTCAAATAATTAGGATCACTAAGCCAATTATTCGACAAGACATCTTTAATTTGAACACTTGAAAGAACTCTTTTGCCGTTTATCATCGGCTGCATACGCGACATTTTAAATGCTTTCTTGAAAGTTTCCGCATCAAAAATACCTTTAAGCGTGTCCAATTCTACAATTTTGCTTTTTTTCATAATATTTTCAACGGTTTCGGCAGAAGGTTTACCCTGTAAGAGTTTCTCTCCAAGTTCTTTCACGCTGAATTTACCCTCGCCCATCTGTTTAATAATATGTTTTTGCGTTTCCAGAGCCGCAAGAGGGTTAATTTTCGCGGTTTTTGAGGCTTTGTTCAGCGCCAGAAGCGTGTGCGATAAAGAACCCATATAAAAATACATTGACGCAATATCACGGAAAGCGTATTCGCGGGCTTCGTATTTGTTGCGCGAAGATTTTACACGACCCGTAATAATCCCTGCATCGGTTGAAACCAGACGCCAGATGTTGTGGTTTTCAAGGTTGTGCGAAACGGTCGTCAACCAGGCAGGCGCACTACCTTTAAAATTAAGCGTGCCGCCGCCTGAGCGTGCATTTTTAACATATTCTTCCATTGTGGGCGCACGGCCGAGAACCTTGATATAATTGGCCAACTCCTTCTCTTTTACCTTTTTTGTCATATTTTGTTTAATTTTTGGCAAAATAAAACCCATAAAACTTGTTGTCAGAAGAACACTTGCCGCAATTTTCGAGAATTTGAAAACTTTTGTTGCATCAGGCATATGTAGAGAAGGATTGCGAAGTGCATCTTTACCTACATCGTAATTTAATTTATCCAATTTTAAGTATTTTTTGCCGAAATGATCCCCTAATTTATTGAGCCCTTTTATCCCGCCAAGCCAAACGGCCGCGGTTATACTTTCTTCAAAAACCCTTTCGCGAAGCTCATCTTTGCCGCCACGCTTATACCCCTGATAACTCCTGCCCCCGATTACCGCTGCTTCTATAAGCAAAATCGGCAACATCGATTTTGAATTTTGTAATTTCGAAGTTACCTTTGCAATATCTTGTATCTGGGGGATTCTAAGCATGAGAAATTCTTCGGCTGACTAGTCTAAACATACAAATCAACTGAAGGAAAAAAATTGCCTCAAAGCGAGAAAATTAATCCAGCAGTGATTCCAAAATGCTCGCATTTTGCTGTGCATTTCTCGGAGCTGTCGGCGGAGTCTTTCTTACATAAGCTCTGAGCGCTTCGCGCACTAATTCACTCCTTGAACGTTGTTCATTGTTAGCCATTTTATCAATCGACTTTAAAAACTCATCGGGCATTGAAACCAAAATTCTTGCCATATTTTCCTCCTTCACGCGATATTAATGTGATATACTATGTATAATTATACAACACTTTGGGTAATTATGAAAGTAACACGCGGAAATCGGCTCCACATCGGCTTTTACGGCAAAAGAAATGTCGGGAAATCAACTCTTTTCAACCTGATTTTAGGGCAGGATTATTCAATTACGTCTGTTGTTGCGGGCACAACGACCGATGTAAATATAAAATCAATGGAATTACCGCCTGTTGGCCCTGTAACTTTAATGGACTGTGCGGGAATTGATGATATTCAGGAACTCGGGCAAAAAAGAGTTGAGAAAACCTTAAAAACCTTGGAACGAGCGGATATTGCAGTTTATGTTTATGAAGGGGAACTGGATTTTTGTGACAGAGCTTTTCTTTCACGTCTTAAAGAGATGAAAATTCCTTATTTTATGGTAAATAAAGTTGATTTCTCACACGGCGAAGGATTTATAGAAGAATTTAAGGCGAAATTGGTAAAAATTCTTCCTGAGGGCGACAATATAAATCTTTTGCCCGAAAGCCTTAAAAAAGGTGATGTTGCGGTCTTGGTTATACCGATTGATAAGGAAGCGCCCGCAGGGAGATTGATTTTGCCACAGGTACAGACGCTTCGCGCTATGCTTGATGAACACTGTATTTCAGTTATTTGCCGTGAAGATGAGTTGGCCCGGGCGCTTAAAATGGACCCCAAAATTGTTATAACTGATTCACAGGCATTTAAAAAAGTTGATGAAATTGTACCGCGCGATGTGGCGTTAACTTCGTTTTCAATATTATTTGCAAATTTTAAAGGTAATTTAGGGGTATTTGTGGAGGGTTCAAAAGTACTCGATAGGCTTGATGAACTTAAAAGCGGTGATAAAATTTTGATTCTGGAGAGTTGCACTCACCACGCTATTGAAGATGACATCGGTAAAGTTAAAATTCCGCGTCTGGTACAAAAATATACGGGTATTGAGCCGGTTTTCGAGCATTACAGCGGCTTTGATATGCCAAAAAACCTTTCCGATTATAAATTAATCATCCATTGCGGTGCTTGCATGACAAGTAGAACCGAGGTTTTGAGGCGAATTGAGCTCGCACGCGAAGCTGGCGTTGCAATTACAAACTACGGCGTTGTTATTGCAAAATGTCTGGGAATTTTGGAGCGGGCAGTTACGCCGTTTGCAACTCATACAAATTAAAAACCCCGCTAAGGGCGGGGTTAGCATTGTTAATCTTCGGTATCGTGTTGTTAGGTGTTGTTAATGATGTTATGCTATCGCATCAATTTTTTGTTCGGTACTCTCTAAACCACTTTGAATCTTCTCGGCTCTGGCTTTAACTTTTTTCGGGTGTATCAGATTTTCGATTGCTCCCGCGAAAGCTGAAAACAAATTATTTTCAGCAGGGTTTTTACTCTGCGTAGTCTGAACACCGTAGTTTGTTTGCACTCTGGCTCTGAACATCGGTTGACTTAGTGTACTATTTACATTTGTTACTGGACTTATTTTTAACATTGTTCTTCTTTCGGTTTTATTTTTGTCTTTGATTTAGTGTTTTATTAACACTTTATCTTCTATACTTATATTATGAACTAAATTTTTCGTTTGTCAACCCCTCTTTTGGAAAATTTTTTTTCCAGTAATAATAAGGGTTTTGATGATTTACACAAAATTTATATAAAAAAATGTTCATAAATTGTTAAAAATACACTTTATAAAACATGTGGAAAAGCATGGAACAGTACAGTTAAGCACCATGCTCATAAAAAATATCCCTCTGCCGGAACAGGGTAATGACCCAACAGAGTAATTGTTAACATTGTGCCTATGGGTTTAAATATAGATAATCTTTTTCATACTTCCAGCTATTCTTAATTCCAAACACGGGGCCGTTAAAAGCCCCTTTTTATTTTGTAAACAATCACCCTTTCCGACATGAGGTATTTTTGTATTTTCCTATATAGTGTTTGGGTTTTAGCGATTTCATAGGATGGAGATACACCTGCACTATCGGGATTTTGTCTGCACTTTTTTGCAAATTACTTGCACTAAATTTGTAAATCTTTTGCGTTGATTTTCTCTAAACTACCTGAAAGCCAGATTTTGAGCGAGTTTACAGGGTGCAAGTATTTTTGTATCTTGTTTTTCATGAAAGTCGCTTGTGGTCGGAGATGTGTCCGAATGTGAACGGAGATTGGGATACAGGACTTGACTTTATCTGCACTCAGAGTGATAAATGTGTGTGTAACCCATTCAAAACAAGGATTTCACGCATTCATGGAAAATTTAATTGAAACAGATACAAATAAAATCATTCCTGAGCGTGGAAAGAAAATTGCTCTCGCCAGGCTTGATATTGTTAAAAAATGGCTTGAATATCGCAAGAACAAAATTGATAAACTTGCCGCAGATTATGAATTTGTCCAGCTTCATAACATCTCAAATTCTAACCTATATCAGATTTTAGGAAAAATTTGCAGGGGCAGCCTTCACAGATGGAAAACAAAGTTAGACGGTACCAATGACTTTACAAGATTAGTTCCAAATTACCAATACACAAGCTGTTCAGAATTTCGCACTACTCTGACCGAAGAAGAAATAAAGATATTTATGGGGTTACTGCTTCATCCAAACAGAATTTCAATTGGCAAAGCAATTTCCTACACAAAATATTATCTAAAAGAACAAGGGTAGAATTTTGTTCCTGCTGATATGACCTTTCGTCGCTATGCAAAGTGGTTTAAGGATAATAATTACGATAAATGGGTTCTGGTAAGAGATGGTGAAAAAGCCCTTGCGGACAAGGTTGAACCATATATCAAGAGAGATGCGAGTCTGTTGGAAGTCGGAGATATTTTGGTTGCCGATGGGCATAAATTAAACTTCCAAGTAATAAATCCGTTTACTGGTAAGTCTTGCAGGGCAACAATAGTTGGGTTTTTAGACTGGGCTACAACAGCGTTAGTCGGCTATGAAATTATGCTTGAAGAAAATACTCAATGTATAGCTTCGGCACTCCGCAATGCCATTCTGAATTTAGATATGATACCAAAAGTAGTTTACCAGGATAACGGCAGAGCGTTTCGGGCTAAGTATTTCACTGATGATAAAGGTTTTAATGAACTTGGATTTAGGGGTTTATACGGAAAACTTGGTATTGAAACCGTCTTTGCCAAGCCTTATAACGCAAGAGCCAAAGTGATTGAAAAATTTTTCAAAGAATTCCAGGAAGGATTTGAAAAGTTGCTGCCGAGTTACATCGGGAGTTGTGTTGCTGAAAAGCCTGCGTATATGCTGCGGAACGAAAAAATCCATAAAAATCATCATAACGAGTATATTCCGACAATTGCTGAAACACGCAAAATGATTGACATGTGGCTCTCTTTCAAAAATTCTCAACCCTGCCCTAATTTTCCAAACCTAACAATAGCAGAAGTTTTGGAAAACAGGAAACGGCAAAGCATTGACATCGACTTGCTTGACGATTTAATGTTGGCGAGTGAAGTCAAAACTATTCAACGCAATGGCATCAGATTTTAAAATTGTGATTATTTTGACGAAAGATTATATGGCTTGAAAAGCCGTGTGCTAATTAAATATAGTATGTTCGACTTATCGGACATCAAGGTCTACACGACAAAAGGCGAATTTTTATGCAGAGCGGAGCGGATTACCGAAACTCACCCGATGGCAAAAATCCTTGGCACGGTTCAGGATTTAGAGGATTTCAAACAAAAAATTGAAAAACAGAAAAAATTAAAACGCAGGACTATAAATTCAATCAAAAATTACCTGCCGCAAGAAGAAATTAAATTTCTTGAAGCGCAGATGTTTACAGAAGATGAAAATTTAAACATTACTAAACAGGATTTAAAACAGCGTTTAATCGGTGATAAACCGGTGTTTAGAAATAGTTTAGAAAAATACGAATGGCTATGCAAAAATGACCCGCAAAATCAATGGCTGCAGGAATTCAAAAACAGCAGGGAGTATAAATTGATATATGAATAAAGTATTTGTCAGAACAAAAAATGTAAAAAACTTCATCGGGTTGATTGAGAATTTACTCAACAAGCCAAAACAATATTCCTAAAATGGGATTGGTCTATGGCGAACCCGGGCTCGGAAAATCACAAACTGCCTTGTGGCTTGCCGCAAAATATGATGGCATTTATTTGCGATGTACAAATTATAATGACAGGATGTTGGTTTTTGAAAGAACTTGCAAAAGAATTGGATGAAATTCCGCGCCACCTGACATCCGATAATTTTAACTTGTGTGTACAAAAACTATCAAAAGTCCCGCAAATTATTGTGATTGATGAGATCGATTACCTTGTGAACGACACTAAAACAATTGAAACCCTGCGAGATATTCACGATAAAACCAATTGCCCAATAATTTTTGTTGGAATGGGCTTGGTTCACAAAAAACTTGAGTGCTACAAACATCTCTACGACGGGTTTTCTGAAATCATTAAATTTGAAACCTTTGAAGTTGCCGATGTAAAACAAATCGCGAATGAACTTTCGGAAATTTCTTTCACGGTTGATGCGATTGAAATCTTATACAAGAAACATAACCGTTTTCGGCAAATTGTTCAGACGATAAATCAATTTGAAACGATCGCAAAAGAAAATAATTTAACTGAAATTACACAAGAAATAGCGGAGGCAATACTATGAATATTTTAAAACTTGCAAAAAACCTGAAAGAATTTACACTGGACGAGATTGAAATGTTAGCGGAACGTAATGTTGAAAACGAAGTTAAAACCTTATTAAAGGATGGTTTATTGGAGTTTAAAAATGGGTTTTATAAATACCGTGAAAATGATAAAGTTTTGTTTCTCGAGCTTAATCAAAAGCCGGAGCTAAAAAAGGTGAGCGCACTGTCTTTAAAGACGCAGTGTGTGGTTATTATACAAGCCTGACGGTGACGCACAGAACTTTTTTGAGTTATCGCTATCAGTTTAAAAATAACATTTTGCCGTATTTTAACGAGAAATTTTTAGACGAAATCACACCGATGATGATTAATGATTTTATGATTTTTCTTAAGACGCGGTATAGTTCAAAAACTACTGAACACGGGCTTAAATTAGTAGGAGGTGTTCTTAATTGGGCTTTTTACGAAGGACTGATAGAGCGCAATCCGTATTATGGGATGAAACAAATTAGGAAAGGAGTGGCGCGATGAACAAAATGCACTTAGCCCTAAAAGCAAAAGAGCTTTACCAAATTGAACACCGGAGTGCTGATGAAATTGCCGAACGGCTAGGAATTTCAAGGCGGACAGTTTTCAATTGGATGAAACAATTTGACTGGAAAAAGCCTTCACCAAGACCACTTCAACTTAGGGAATTGCAAAATGCTGCATCTGTGATGTTGAAATCACTAGATAAAAATCCCGACAAATACAACAACCGCACTGTAAGTGAGATGTTTAAATTTTTCAGCTACGTTCTAGAAGAAGAAAAGAAGCAAGTTAAACGACAAAAGGCTGAGAAAAAACCCAAATCCATTTCCCCTGAAGCCCTCCGCCAGATTGAAGAAGAGATATTAGGGCTTCATCGGAATTGATGCTATTTTTAAACAGTTTTTGCCTCGGCTAAAATAACTTCTGTATCTTCATCTAATACGCTTGCAAGCCAAGTCACAGGTTCTAAAATGGTCGGGTTGATTTTGTTTACTATAAAAACAATAATATTTGCCTGAAACGCTCCGGCTAAAACAATCATTTCACCAATGTTTTCAGGCAATGTATTTTCGGAACCGTAAAATAGGATTTGTCGTTCTGTAACAGCTTCTTTCCCGGTAATGCAAAAAGGACGAGCAATTAAACCTTCTTCACCTATTCTTATCCCGACTTTATTCTCAACAAAATCAATATTATTCATCATAAACCGATAAAATTCATCAATACTCTTAAATTCTTGTTCAAATTTAAACGTCTTAAGCTCAGTATTCATAATGTATTCCTCCTTTTATTTACATGTCGAGGAACACATTACACCGAAAGACGCCGAAGAAGACCAAAACCGAAGAAAGACGAAACATTTGGACATAATGAGAATAATTAATGCCGATACATAGATACTATACGGAGTTTTTTCCACATAAAGTCGACTGTTTAAAGGAATTCAAACCGGGCGTTTTCAAGTAATATACAAATGGAGAATTGTAAAGAAATATTAACAGGAATTAGAGGCTTTGACAATAAATTTTCAAGAAAAGGCAAATTTTATATGGAATATTGCCAATCTCCTAAGAGGAGACTACAAGCAAGCAGATTATGGTAAGGTAATTTTACCTATATCTGTATTGAGAAGATTGGATTGTGTATTACAAGATACAAAAGAAAAAGTTTTAGAAGAGTACGCAAAACTCAAATCGAAAGATATACAAAACATAGATCCTATTTTAAATCGTTATGCTGGACAAAAATTTCATAATAGAAGTAAATTTGATTTTAAAAAATTAGTTAATGATTCAGACAATATTGCGGACAACCTACGGGATTATATAAATAATTTTTCTGCTAATGTTAGAGAAATTTTTGAAATGTTTGAATTTGATAAACAAATTGAGAGGTTAGACAAAGCTAACTTGCTGTATTTAGTTATCAAAGATTTTTCAACTATTGATTTGTCTTTCAGTCAAATTAATGCAGATGAAATGGGATTAATTTATGAAGAATTGATTCGAAAATTTGCCGAACAATCAAATGAAACAGCTGGAGAACACTTTACACCAAGAGAAGTTATCACTTTAATGGTTAATGTTCTGTTTAATCCTGACCGAGAAGTTTTTCAGCCCGGTGTAATAAGAAGCTTATATGATCCTGCATGTGGAACCGGAGGAATGCTCTCGATAGGTGAAAACTTTATTAAAGAGTTAAACCCAAGTGCTAAAATCAATGTTTTTGGACAGGAAATCAATCCGGAAACTTATGCAATTTGTAAAGCTGAAATGCTATTAAAGGGTCAGGACCCAGATAATATAAAATTTGGTAATAGCTTTACCCAAGACGGCTTATCTAACGCAAAATTTGACTATATGCTCTCAAATCCTCCTTTTGGAGTTGAATGGAAAAAATATGAAGAAAAAATAAGAGATGAAGCAGATACATTGGGATACGGCGGGCGTTTTGGCGCCGGTTTGCCAAGGGTAAGCGACGGTTCTTTGTTGTTCTTACAGCAAATGATTTCCAAGATGAAACAAAATGAAGAAAAATCAAGAATAGCAATAGTTTTTAACGGTTCCCCTTTATTCACCGGTAGTGCAGGTTCAGGGGAAAGTGATATAAGAAAATGGGTAATTGAAAGTGATTTTTTGGAAGCTATTATTGCACTGCCGGATCAATTATTTTATAACACTGGAATATCAACTTATGTATGGGTTTTGACAAATAGAAAAGAAAATAAGCGTAAAGGTAAAATCCAACTGGTTAATGCTGTTGATTTTTATGAAAAAATGAGAAAAAGCTTAGGTAATAAGAGAAATATAATTACAGAGGAGCAAATACAAAAAATTACTCAGACTTATGGCAATTTCCAAGATAACGGATTGACTAAAATATTTGATAACGAAGACTTTGGATATAACAGAATCACGATTGAAAGACCATTAAGATTAAACTTCCAAATATCACAAGAAAGAATAGATAATATAAACTATCCAAAATCTCTGGAATCCTATAAATCCAAAGTGAAATCTGTTTTAAGCGCTAATATTTCAGAAACTATCTACAAAAACCGACCAGAATTTATAAAAGTACTGAAGAATTTATATAAAAATGCATCTATAACCTATAATGCCGCCCTTGAAAAAACTTTATTATCCGGCTTATCTGAAAAAGATGAAACCGCTGATATTTGCGTTGACAGCAAAGGTAATCCTGAACCGGATACTGATTTAAGAGACTATGAAAACATTCCTTTAAAAGAAGATATTAATGAATATTTTGCTCGTGAAGTGACGCCGCATGTTCCGGACGCCTGGATTGATTACAGTAAAACAAAAGTTGGCTACGAGATTCCATTTACCAGACATTTCTATAAATATCAAGAATTAAGACCGCTTGAAGTTATAGATTCCGAAATTAAACAACTTGAGTGTGAAATACAAGAGTTGTTAGGAGTTCTTGTATAGTGCAAACTACAAAAAAATATAGGCAATATCAAAAATATAAATCTTCTAATATTGAATGGATTGAAGATATTCCAGAACATTGGAATAGAACAACTCTGAAAAGACTTACTTATATTAAAATTACTGATGGACCACATGAAACTCCTATTTTTCTAGACGAAGGAATCCCCTTCGTTTCAGCAGAGGCCATTCAGAATGGAACAATTAATTTTAATGATATTAGGGGGCATATATCAAAAGAACAAGATAAAATATATTCTAGAAAATGTAAGCCTAAACAAGGTGATATTTTTGTAGTTAAATCAGGTTCAACAACAGGAAAAGTTGCAATAGTTGAAACAGATAAAGATTTTAATATTTGGTCACCAATAGCCTTAATAAGATTTAATAAAATGAAAATGAATAATTTATATGGCTTTTATTTCTTACAAAGTACTATTTTTCAGACTCAAGTTCAACAATTTTGGTCTTTTGGTACCCAACCAAATGTAGGAATGAATGTTCTTGAAAATTTATGGTTAGCAATTCCTAATATTGAAGAACAAAAAGATATAGCTAATTTTTTGGATAAAAAAACAGTTTATATTGATAATATTCTTGATAAAAAACAAAGATTAATAGAGCTATTAAAAGAAAAACGTCAAACTCTTATTTCTCATGCTGTAACCAAAGGATTGGATGAAAATGTTAAACTTAAGCCATCTGACATTGATTGGATTAGCAGCATTCCAGAGCATTGGAAAACAATCTCGGTAAGCAATTTAATTCGTTCAAATGTAATGGAAATACAAGACGGAAACCATGGTGAATTGCATCCAAAAACCGATGATTATGTAGAAAGAGGGATTCCTTTTATTATGGCTAATGATATAAGGAATGGACGAGTAAGCCTTTCTGATTGTAAATTTATATCAAAAGAGCAAGGAGATAAATTAAGAATTGGTTTTGCAGTAGAAAACGATGTGCTGTTGACACATAAGGGAACAATTGGAGAAGTTGCAATATTAGAAAAATCAACTGTGCCATATGTAATGCTTACTCCACAAGTTACATATTACAGGATGAAGACACAAGATTTATTTAATAGGTATTTATACTACTATTTCCAGTCATTATACTTTAAAAATCAAATGGATTGCATTTCTAGTAATCAATCAACACGAGCTTATGTGGGCATTATTGCTCAAAAAGAATTCATTATTATTTTGCCTATACTAGCTGAGCAACAAATAATAGCTAAATTTTTAGATGAGAAAACTGAAAAAATCGATCAAATAGTTTCCAAAATAGAACTCCAAATAGAAAAACTTAAAGAATATAGACAAACTCTTATATCAAATGCAGTCACCGGAAAGATTGACGTTCGGGAGGCTGCATAATGCTTAAAATTAATCAGGAGTGAAGAATATATGGCACTGACAAAAGAAATAAATTTTGAAGATGCAATTGAAAAGCATTTAGTAGAAAAAGAAGGCTATATCAAAGGAGATAACGATAATTTTGACAGAATTTATGCTCTGGATAGGATTTTGCTGTTTGAATTTATAAAAGCTACTCAGCCTAAAGAATGGGAAAAGTTAAGCAATATTCATAAGAATAAAATTGAAGATAATTTTTTGCATAGATTGGATCAAGAACTTTCAAACAGAGGAATGTTAGATGTCTTAAGAAATGGAATTGTGGATTATGGAATAAAGTTTAAACTTGCGTATTTCAAACCTGCCAGTGGAATGAATCAAAGTATTTTAGAACTTTATAAAAAGAATTTGCTGTCTGTCACAAGACAAGTTCATTACAGCAAACAAAACGAAAATTCTTTGGATATGGTTGTGTTCATAAATGGATTACCTTTTGCAACGATTGAACTTAAGAACCAAATGTCCGGACAAACTGTAGAAAATGCAAAAAAGCAATATATGTTTGACAGGGACCCAAAAGAATTAATATTCCAATTTAAAAAACGAGCACTTGTCCATTTTGCAGTCGATACAGATTTAATCTTTATGACGACCGAGCTTAAGGGCAAAGACACTTATTTTTTGCCTTTTAATAAAGGTGATAGGAATGGAGCAGGCAATCCTATAAATCAAACAGGAGGGTACAAAACAGATTATCTATGGACAGAAATTCTTGCTAAAGATAGCCTGTTGGATATAGTTCAAAGATTTTTACATCTTCAGGTAACCGAAAAAACAATATCTAATGGTAAAAAAATTAAAAAAGAAACAATGATTTTTCCTCGATATCATCAATTAGATGTGGTGAAAAAGCTTGAAGCTGACGCAAAACAGGTCGGTGCAGGCAAAAATTATTTAATTCAACACTCGGCAGGCAGCGGAAAAAGTAACTCAATTGCTTGGTTGTCTCACCGTTTAGCCAGTTTACATAATGAACATGATGAAGCTGTATTTGATTCAGTTGTAGTTATTACTGATAGAGTCGTGTTAAATAAGCAGTTGCAAGATACTATTTATCAATTTGAACATAAGCAAGGTGTTGTTGAAAAAATTGAAAAAGGCTCTAATCAATTAGCAAAAGCACTTAAAAATGGCTCTAAGATAATAATAACCACATTGCAAACGTTCCCATTTGTAATTGAAAAAATTGATGCTGCACCAAATAAAAAGTATGCAGTAATTGTCGATGAAGCACACTCTTCTCAAAGCGGAGAAGCTTCCAATAAGTTAAAACAAGTTTTATCACAATCTGATCTTGAATTGGCGGCAAAAGAACAACTTGAGGAAGAAGAAAAAGAAGCAGATTATGAAGAAGAATTAATTAAAGCCATGTTATCTCGGAAGCAACAGAAAAATTTAAGTTTCTTTGCTTTTACTGCTACTCCTAAACAAAAAACTTTAGAAATTTTTGGACAAAAATCAGAAGATAGCAAACAAAGACCCTTTCACCTATACTCTATGAGACAAGCCATTGAAGAAGGTTTTATTTTAGATGTTCTAAAAAACTATACGACATATAACTTGTTTTTTAAATTATCAAAAGAGATCGTTGATGATCCGACTGTAAATAAAAAGAAAGCCGCTGTTGCTATTGCAAGATTTGTAAGTCTACATCCATACAATCTTGCCCAGAAAACCGAAATAATAATTGAGCATTTTAGAAATGTTGTTAAAAATAAAATTGGTGGCAATGCAAAAGCAATGGTTGTCACAAGTTCCAGAATGCACGCTCTTAGGTACAAGTTTGAGTTTGACAGATATATAAAAGACAAAGGTTATACCGACATCGGAACCCTTGTCGCTTTTTCAGGTGTACTAAAATACCACGGGGTTGAATATACCGAACCCGATCTAAATATCAATAAAAATGGTAATAAAATTAAAGAAAGCGAATTGCCAGCACATTTTGCTACTGGCGAATATCAAGTATTGCTTGTGGCGGATAAATACCAGACAGGTTTTGACCAACCTTTATTACACACAATGTATGTAGACAAGAAATTATCTGGAGTTAAAGCCGTACAAACTTTGTCTAGATTAAATAGGACTTGTATTGGAAAAGAAGATGCTTTTGTTTTAGATTTTGTTAATAAGCGAGAAGATATAGAAGAGTCTTTTCAACCCTATTACGAAGGCACAACGCTGGCAGAAACAACAGATCCAAATAAACTGTATGATTTATATGGCAAAATTAGCACATTCCAAATTTGTTGGGATAATGAAGTTGAACAATTCGCTAAAATATTTTATAAGCCAAAAGATAAGCAACAGGTCGGAGATCAAGGCAAATTGAATAACCTCATAGACCCAGCCGTTGATAGATACAAACAAAGGGAGGAAGATGTCAAAGACGAATTCAAAGAATTGTTAACTAGTTTTGTAAGAATGTATTCATTTTTGACGCAAATTGTACCTTATTTTGACGAAAGTTTAGAAAAGTTTTTTGTATATGGACAATATTTATTGCGCAAGCTGCCAAGAATCCACCAAGACGACAAATATGTCGTAGGCGATGATGTAGCATTAAAGTATTATCGATTGACTAAAGCAGGTACCTTTGATGGTCAATTAAACCCAATTGAAGGCGAATTACTAGGAATTAATGATATAGGAACAGCAGGTGAAAAAGAAAAGTATACTGAATTATCAAAAATTATTGAGGCAGTCAACAAAAGATTTGAAACAGAATTTACTGAAGCCGATCAACTTTTCTTTGAGCAAGTTGTTCAAGATTGCATTAATGATGATACTTTGAGGCAACAAGCACAGAATAATTCAAAAGAAAATTTTAGATCAGGCTTGTCAGATGTACTATATGATAAAGTAATTGACCGACAAAATCAAAATGAAAAAATGTTTAAAATGATTATGGATGATTCAGAATTCCAAAAACTTTTTGAAAACTGGATGTTAAATGAAGTTTATAAAAGAGCTCAAAAGATGGATAATACTTAAGGGGGCAATTATGCCAAAGAAAAAAGATAAAAAAGAAATCACAATACACAGCAGTGCAGCGGAGTATTTAACCTTTGTTGCTGCGACTGGCACGGATGAAAAAAGCATTGAAATACGCTATGAAAACGAAAATATCTGGCTGACA
>Ga0209737_10001069_pt1 | contig 20477 bp, 26 predicted proteins | sample TergutCu122P3_FD_187284 | JGI IMG/M metagenome (GOLD analysis project Ga0209737, IMG submission 187284) | Cubitermes ugandensis P3 segment gut microbial communities from Kakamega Forest, Kenya - Cu122 P3 (SPAdes) (version 2) | ecosystem: Host-associated > Arthropoda: Insects > Digestive system...
TGAATTCATGATTTTGCCCCCTGTTTTTTCATTCAGCATAGCATGGGTTGTTCGTGAAATCAGATTGAAATAATTTCTGGTAGCACCGGCTGGGATCGAACCAGCGACCTCGAGCTTATGAGTCTCACGCTCTAACCAACTGAGCTACGGTGCCGCACCGTAGCTCAGTATAACATAAATCTTCTATTTCGCGTACTCGGTGGCGCGGGTTTCACGGATAACGTTTACTTTAATCGTCCCAGGGTACTGCATAGTTGATTCGATTTTATCGGCGATGTCGCGGGCGAGTTTGATGGCGGTCAGGTCATCGATTTTTTCTGGCATGACAATCACACGGACTTCCCTGCCGGCGCTGATGGCGTAGGCTTTGTCGATACCGTCAAAGCTGGTGGCGATATTTTCAAGTTCACGCATACGTTCGCCAAAGTTTTCGGCGCTAATATTGCGCGCACCAGGGCGGGCGGCCGAAATAGCATCGACGATACGAATCACCATCGCCTCGGGCGTGGTAGCTTCGGTGTCGTCGTGATGGGCCTCGATAGCGTGGACGATTTCGTCGCTCATGCCGTATTTCTTAGCAATTTCACCGCTGATATGATGGTGCTTGCCCTCGATGCGGTGGCTAATAGCTTTGCCGATATCGTGCAGCAATGCAGCGGTTTTTACAATGCGGGTGTCGGTGCCCAGGTCATCGCTGATCATACCAGCTAACTGAGTCATCTCGATGGAATGCTGCAGGACATTTTGCCCATAACTGGTGCGGAATTTTAACTCACCGATTAGGTGAATTAACTCTGGCGGCAAGCCAACTACGCGGACTTCACGGGCGGCATCTTCGCCGGCTTTGACGATTTCTTTATCTATCGCTTTTTGGGCCTTTTCGACAACCTCTTCGATGCGACCAGGGTGAATTCGGCCGTCTTTCATTAATGTTTCCATAGTTAGTCGGGCGACTTGACGGCGAACTGGGTCAAAACTGGAAAGCACTATCATACCAGGAGTTTCGTCAACCAGAATGTCTACGCCAGTGGCGCGTTGCAGCGCCTGAATGTTACGACCTTCCTTGCCGATGATGCGACCTTTCATTTCTTCGTTTTCGAGCGGTAAGGCCGTTACGGTGCGCTCGCTGGCCACATCGCGACCCAGTCGTTCCATAGCAGACAAAATCGCTTCGGTAGCGAGTCCTTCGGCATTTTTCTCGGCGTCTTTCTTCAGCTTGGCAACCAGTGATAGTAAGTCATTTTTAATATCTTTTTCGGTGATTTCTAATAGTTTCCCCTTAGCTTCGTCGCGACTTAATTTGGCGATTTTTTCCAATTTTTCTTGCTGTTTGGTGCGAATATCACGAATTTCGTTTTTTAGACTCTCTAAATCATCCTCGCCTTTACGGAGTTTTTCGCTTCGCTTGTCTAAATCATCCAATTTCTTATCGAGATTGTTCTCGCGTTCGGTAATGCGGGCCTCGGCTTTTTTAGCTTCGCGACGTCGCTCTTCTTCGTCGGCTTTGGCGTCTTCGGTGGCTTTAAGCAGGATATTGCTGGCTTCCTTCTTGGCATCGGCAATAATCTTATCTGCCTTTGTATTAACACTGTTTTTCTTCACCTTGCCAACAACGATTACCCCGCCAGCGCCGGCACCCACGCCAACGACAGCCAAAATAATTGGCACTAAAATTGTTTCCATATTTTCCTTTCCAGCCCCACACCATCTTTTGCTAAAAAGTGGTGTGTGGGTCCTTCTTCTGTTAGCCCTTTCTCGCCCCAGGAAAGTTCAGTTCCCGAAGTTATCTTTCAAACGATACTTTGGCTAAAATTCAAAATTTATTGTTCAAATGGTGATTAACCGTCTCTATTATACTTCATTTCACAAAACTTTTCTATACAAAAAGGGTGCCTAAAGCTCTCACCCCTTTTGCGCAAGAAGCACCCCTGGCGTTATTCCGAAAACGGTTTAAGAACGAACACCCAAACCCACGGGTTAGTGTCATAGCCAAGACCGTCCGCAGCATGATATTTGTCCCATATTTCCTTGTATCCCCGCTGGAAAACTTCGTAATCGTGACATTGTCTTATATAGTCAGCCGTGGCTTTGTCTCTAATCCATTCTTCCTTCTTATCATCAAACCAGCTGCCGAAACCGTCTGGGAGTTCTCTCTGACCAGTAATTGCGATTTTGTCGCCCAAGTGCTCTAAAATCTCTTCCATCAGACCACTGTTACACATAGCATCATAGGTTATATCGTGTAATCTTTCGGCTTTTATGCTTGCCACCCGTAAAGATAGTCTCGAAATCCCGCATGGCATTTCTTTGGCTGATAGCCATGACCCATTAATACTCGGTACAGCCAATATTTCTTCGAAAAGTATATTGTCGCCACCAGCTTCGTATGCTATCTCGCAACCCTTACCGAGGACAGGACCTTTGTTCCAAGACGTGATACATCTCCATTCCTCTGTGATATAAAAAACTTGACCTTCCTCATAGATAGGCTGACCCAAAATTGGCATTCGTATTTCCATTACTTTTGCTTTCTGACTCAGAAAACTCATCACATCATATGGGCTAAGTTGCATTGCTGTTGCTGTCATATTGAGCTCCTAACTCGTATACCGGAATAATATCAAAGTACGCCAGCAATTATTCACATAATCTACTGGACCTTTCGTAGCACACATCATATGACACTAACAAAACAATTGCAAGCAATAGCGTTTTACTTCTTTGGTTTCGAGATATTGGCTTCGGCGCCGTACTGGGGTGTAATTATTCGGTCGTTTTCGTTATTTGCCAGGCGTTTTAGGCCGCTCTGCAGCCAGTTTTCGCCATTCGTACCAATGATTGGGATGTTTAGACCATAAGTCAGCGTGTTCATAGTAGTGATGCCGATGCGTAAGCCCGTAAAGCTGCCGGGGCCGGTGAAAACAATGAGTCCTGTCAGGTCCGACCTAATTAGGGGCGATTTGATATCGCCGCCTCTTAGGTCGGACCTGGTAATGCTCGCGATGATGGTTTCGATTTCGCCCAGTAGTTCTTTGGCCAAGCGCCGCTCGGATTGCCAGATTTTTTCGGCGATGATTTTGCCTTTCTGATCAAGCAAGTAAATTTCGGTGATTGGGTTGGCGGTTTTTAAAGCAAGAATCATTCGCTATCTCCATTGTCATTCCGGATTCGTTTCGGAATCCAATCGGATGATGAGTCACCTCTGGCGACATTTAATTTATTGGATCCTGAAACAAGTTCAGGATGACCTGCGGCCAGTTCATGATGACGGATGACAACTTCGCGGCCGTCGCTATCGGGTAGATAATTGATTTGAATAATTTGGCGGTTTTCGGGCAATACGCCGGCGATACTATCGGCCCATTCGATGATGGTGATGTTTTTTGAATCTGCCAAACTTTCGGCGATTTCGGTTTTCATAATTCCTGGGTCTTCTAGGCGGTAAAAATCATAATGATTCAGGGTTAAACCATCCCTGGCTGGGTATGAATTCATCACTACAAAACTGGGGCTAGTAATTTCGCTGTCGATACCCAATCCCCGCGCCATACCCCGCACAAAAGTTGTCTTGCCAGCACCAATGTCGCCAACCAGTTCGATGACTTCACCACCTTTTAATTTAGCACCGAGCTGCCTACCCAGCTCTACCAATTCTTCCACGTTATTAGCTTTCATACTGAAGATTGTACCAAATTTAAGAGAGATGTGCGATTAAACACATCTCTCTTTTTTCTACTACCGACATTGTAGCCAGCGAATCATGATATTTTCAATTTGGGCAAAAACCTCATCCTCGGTTTGGTTGGCGTTAATGACGTAACAATCAAACTCCCTGCCCAGATCATGATGAATTTTTGCCGCACGACACGTCAGTTCATCATCGGTCTCATGCAAGTGACCAGCTTCAGTGGCACCCAAGAAAGGTTTGCCCTCGAACATGAACATGATGTCTGGTTTAACTAAACCATAATTGATCTCGTCCAATACTTCCCTTGGCACACCATTGGCTAAGCCCCAGGCGATACCAGTGATGACATAGTCTTCGGCCACCACCCAGACATCGTCTTGAAGCAACTCCAATAGGTGCTGCTCGTAATCATGGCGATTCTTGGCATATTCCTTTTGAGCCCTTAGTGGAGTCCAGTTCTCTGGGTTGCCTCCCCGAAGGTAAGCGTTTATCCTCGGCCCGGTCGGCTCTAAATCATAGATCGGGTATTTGATGCGCTCAGAAATAGCCTGTACGCCGGGTTCTTGTAGCCAACTGACCAATCGCCTCACTTGCGTAGTTTTGCCTAGCCGATTGATACCGGCAAAAACGATGAGGTCACCCAAAAGAACTTTCTTCACAATGTCACCTCCTAGATGATACGAGTGCAGTTAATACCGTCCGCAAAACCACAGGGCTGAATACATTTGTAGCCAAACTGCAGACAACGCGAGCCCTTGAATTCGCCCAGGTTAGGAAATTTTTGAAAAGTCTCGGCCGTCTGCAACATAGTCTCAGGCTGAGCCGCAGTGCAGAGGCGTTCTTTGCATTTTAGTAAGAACGCCTCGATAGTACCGCGTTCGTTGATATTTACTTTCATACCTTGCGGATAATCACGCGCAACAATACCCATATGGTAAAGCCAGCGGTTAACGAGCTTAGGATCGGGACGAATAATTTGCGGGATATAAAACTCCTGTTCTGGCAACAGTATTATGTCATAGCTAATTGGACGACTCCGATGAGTCTGAGCCAGTGTCGCAAATGAGCCTAAGTAGTTTGTTGAATATACGTCACCAAAGTACTCATCGACAATATAGTCGCCAAAAAGGCTTAGTTTGCGCTCTTTACGATTGCTCATCGCTCGTTCATCCAAAATATTGAGTCGCCGAAGCCCTGCTACAAACTCAGCAAGACACCCGGCTATTCTCACAAAGAAATCGTTACTATCGCCATTATCTGCAGCGACGGCGGCAATGAAATCTTCCATATACGCAGCAATTCTGTTTAGCTGGATCCATGGAACGGTGTGAATCATCTCTGTTCTGGTAAACACAGATGTAAGATAGCGTGCATTTTCTTGTGCCAGCTTGGTTATCCTGAACCCACTCATATAGGGTTCACCGGGATACCTTTCCTTGATCAGCACTTCGAAGGTTCTAACCCATTCTTCGTATAGCTTGAATTCTAGTGGTGAAACAAAATTATCGAGTATTGGTTTGGTATAGCGCAATGACCTTTCGGACGTAGTATATTGTTTCTCATTGTTCAACACCATCATAAGTATTTTTGGGGCAACGATGTGTAGTCCTAAGCTGATATTTTCGAACGGCGAACTGTGCTCATTACTTTTCCCAGAACCATCATCTGGCCCGAGTAAAGTCTCGATGCGACGCGCTGTCTTGGCTGGATCTTCATCTTGTAGGACACCCCACCCTTCTTCGCTGTAACAAATGCCTGCTTCTTTGGCGCATTGCCAAATGATAGCATCTTTGTCGACAAGATAACTTCCGTCGTCTTGCCGAATCAAAAACTTTGCGTTCGTGTGCTCTGGTATTACAGTTACTTTTACAGACATGTTAATCACCTTCTTCCAATGTAGTAGATTTGAAACGAACTGTTGCTTTTAGTATTCTTTCGAAGACTGAAGGCTTGCTTGATTACAAGCAAGCGCATGTACATGCGCCTTAATACGCACACGCTGCCAACTTATTAGTACCATTAAACTTTATTAAACTCTACGGTGCAAGCACGAGCACTTTTTGATACAATGATAATATGTTGATCACAATTTCGAGTATGGCAGGAGCGCCGGTGATGAGTTTGCAAACTGGGCAGCGTTTGGCGACTGTTGGGCAGCCGATTATTAACCCGCATAATCTGCATATCGTCGGGTTTTTCGTGAATGGACCACGACTAGATTTTAACCCGGCGGTTTTGTTTAGTGAGGATATCCGTGAATTTGGTGGCATGGGTGTAATCATCGATTCATCGGACACGATTATGAGTCCCGATGGTTTAGTGCGGCTACAGGAAATTTTGGACTATCATTTTTCGCTAATTGGTTTACAGGTTATAGACACCCATAAACGCAAACTCGGCACCGTCGAAGGTGGCGCCTTTGATTCGAGCAATTTCGTCATTCAGCAAATTTTTGTGCGCCCGACTTTTGGTAAGCGTATGTCGCTAACTCATTTAACTATTAACCGCAGCCAAATTGTGGAGATTGATAATCAAAAGATTGTGGTTGAAGCACCTGATAATAAAATAGCTAACGTAGCGCAAAAGATTGTTAACCCGAACGAAATCCCGTTTGAAAATCCATTTCGAGCGCCAAAGCCGGTGGATTAAATCTTTCGGGATATTTCAGGTTCGACCTGATAGGTCCAGCTCCAGTTTTACTGAACTGGGGCTGGAGCCTACTCAGGTCGAACCTGTTAGACTCAAATAACGTCGCTTTTTATTTCGGCAAAGGCTTTATCGTGACCGCAAATCGGGCACTTTTCGGGCGGGGTTTTGCCAATGTGTAAGTGACCACACTTGCGACAGCGCCAAACCACTTCATCGTTTTTGCTAAATACTTCGCCAGCTTCTAGGGTCTTTAAAATCATATTGTAGCGTTCTTCGTGAGATTTCTCGACATCAGCGACTTCGTCCATCTTGTCGGCAATCGCATCAAAGCCTTCTTCGCGGGCTTCTTTGGCCATCCTCTTATACATATCAGTCCATTCAAAGTTTTCACCCGCTGCTGCACCTTTCAAGTTCTCGGCCGTGGTGCCAATACCGTGAAACTCCTTAAACCATTGCTCGGCGTGTTCTTTTTCGTTATCAGCGGTTTCCTGGAAAAACGCAGCGATTTTTTCATAACCTTCTTTTTGGGCTTTTACTGCATAAAATTCGTACTTATTGCGCGCCTGTGACTCGCCAGCAAACGCCTCCATTAAATTCTTTTCTGTTTTGGTGCCTTTTAGATCTGACATAGTAACTCCTTTTGTTAACTGATCCCATCATATCACAAGCACTATCAACTGTAAACTTGACTTATTCAGCAAAGTGTGCTACTATTATTATGCCCCGTGAGGAGGATCGGGGTTAGTTAGGTGTTAATTTAGTTCCAGTTAATTAGTTAACTAGTTCCAGCCCCCCAGCCTAGATTCCGGATCGGAGTCCGGAATGACGATATTACTGATTACTGATTACTGATTACTGATTACTGATTTAATATCATCATAGCGGAACCCTTTACTCATCAGGTATGCTATCAATTTTCGTTCGTCGTCGTAAGACGAGCGTTTTTTGTTTATCAACTTCTTTAGCGATTCGATTTCGTCGAACTCTTGACTTTCATCCAGCACTTTTTCAATAAGGTCGGACCTTATTCCCTTTTTGATGAGTTCTACTTTCATTTTTTTGGTTGAAAAGTCCCTGGCTGAACGTGAGCTAACAAAGGCACGGGCAAACTTTTCATCGTTTAAATAATTATATTTATACAATCGTTCAATGACTCTTTCTAAATTTTCGGGTGTCCATTTTTTACGCCAGGCATAGTCTCGGATTTCTTTTTCGCTGCGCAAACGTCGGCTGATTAAATCCACCGCCCGAATGTAGTTTTTGCCAAAATCACTTTCGCCCTTTAACTCCGTCAATTTTTCTTCATCGATTTCCTGACCAGTTTTAAGCCCCAGATTAACCAGCTGTAGTTCGTCCAGCGAAAACGAATACGCACCATCGACGAAAACATTGTATCGTCCTTCGGTCTTCACCGCTGGGGAGATTTTAGTGATTTTCATATCATTATTCTAGCACGAAAAACTATTGACTTTTGATGCCCCCCCCCAGTACAATCAGTGTACGTCAGGGGTGGCTCGCTGAAATGCGATGGCTGCTCTTTTAAAAATACCAGATTAGAACTCGACACTAAGGAGGCATAAGATGGCTGGATTATCAAATACGGATATTAATGTAACAGTAAGTCTTGAAGAAATTCAAAAAAGGCTTGAGGAATTGAATGCGAAAATGGATAATTTTATTAACAGCTTAATAGAAAGCGGGGCTCAATACAGGGACGCGGAAACTAAAGAAAAATTTGCGACCATGTATAGAGCAATTGATGAAGAGTTTACGGCCCTAGAGCAGGCTCAAAAGATTTGGGTGTTGGAAACAAAAATAACTTTTCTCAATAAACTATATTTTGACAATAACACAGGTAAGCCTTTGGTGAACGTTAGAGTGTGGTTCTCGTCAAACGACAGACTGGAGGAGCTAACAAGACTCTATAACAATATGCTGACAGCTATCATCTACCTAAAATTTGGCTAGTTAGGCTAGGTCAGTATATTCGTCATGATCTGGTGTTGAACCTAAAAAGCCTCCCCCTAGCTTAGGGCGAGGCTTTTTAAATATGTTAATCGTCTTTTTTCTTAACAACTTCGCGGACTTTCTTGTCAACTTCGGCTAGGACTTTGGGGTTGTCTTTTAAGTATTGTTTAGCAGGCTCGCGACCCTGGGCGATGGTTTGCTCGCCGTATTTATAAAACGCGCCAGATTTGGTAATTACATCGTGCATAACCGCTAGGTCTAACAAATCGCCAGTGGCAGAAATGCCTTCACCATACATCATGTCGAATTCGGCTTGGCGGAAAGGCGGGGCAATTTTGTTTTTGACAATTTTGACTCGAACGCGGTTACCTGTGACATCATCGCCGACTTTGATCTGACCGATGCGACGGATGTCAATGCGCTGCGAAGCATAGAACTTCAAGGCGTTACCACCGGTGGTGGTTTCGGGGTTACCAAACATTACACCAATCTTCATACGGATTTGGTTAATAAAGACTACGGTAGCTTTGGTCTTGCCGATAATGCCAGTTAGTTTGCGCATAGCCTGGGACATCAGGCGGGCCTGTAAGCCCATTTGGGCATCACCCATGTCGCCGTCGATTTCGGCCTGTGGGACAAGTGCAGCGACGGAATCAAGCACAATGATATCAACTGCGTTGGAACGAACTAAAGTTTCAACGATTTCGAGCGCTTGTTCGCCATTGTCGGGTTGGCTAACCAATAAGTTTGCGGTATCAACGCCCAGCTTCTTGGCATAAACTGGGTCGAGTGCATGCTCGGCATCAACAAAAGCCGCCGTGCCACCCATTTTTTGAACTTCGGCTACGGCGTGCAATGCTAAAGTGGTTTTACCAGAACTTTCTGGGCCATAGATTTCGATAATACGCCCTTTTGGATAACCACCGCCCAACGCTATATCAAGTGATAAAGTACCAGATGGGATCGTCTCGACATTGATCTTATAAGCATCACCGAGCTTCATAATCGAACCGTCGCCGAATTGCTTGGTGATTTGATCGACTGCCAGGCCTAAGGCCTCTGCCCTGCCGTTGTTATCAGTTTTCTTTTCGCCCACCACTTTATCGACTTTTTTTGCCATTTTTTCCTCCAAATTAATATGCTACAATCATAGCATGAAGAAAGTTAATCGGGAAGCAGGATTTACGGTGATAGAGCTAGTGATTTTCTTTGCTATCCTGGCGGTTTTAGCGGTTTTCTTTGTGCTGCAAAGAATGGACCTCGAGGATAGCTTTGCTGATCAAGAACGAAAGACTGCAATAAACGCCATGTATTATAGCTTAACAGAGGTATATTATAAGGAACATAAATACTATCCGGCACAAATTGAAGAAGGAATGTTAAGTGGAATCGACCAGGATCTGCTATTTGACCCCTGGGGTATTATGGTTGGCGAGAGTGATAGTGATTACCGCTACGAAGGCCTGGACTGTACAGGTGATGGCCGCTGTAAGGACTTCCGCCTAAGTTCGGCCATGGATAAAGAGGACACTTACGTCTTGAGTAGCTTAGAAGAATAAATTATTTGTGATATCTGGTTGGTTTTTGCTCGTCGACGGCATTGACCACTTTTTTGACTACTCTGACCTGATTCGCAGGATCGCTGACAAAAGTTAGCGAGTAGGTATGCTCATCGCCGACGGTGCTCATCCGAAGCGACCCATAGTCGAACACGATGGGCAGAATGCCGTCTTGTGTATAACTGACGTCTTCGATATGCTCGATTTCTAGGGTTTGTGTGCGTTGGGAAAACAATGTACTTTGGACACGTCCAAAAACTCGTTGGTTAGTTAAAATTAGCTGGTTGTGGTTATAGACCCAATGAAAGGCTAGGCCGACCAGCAACGAGATGACGACACAGAACAAGCAAGTGGTGGCGATTGCAATATCACTTATTACCTCATCCACAAATATTATTACCAAGGCGGACGCTATAAAGAATAAACTCGCGCCGATTGAGCAAAACCAAACAAAAAACTTGCCCGCTAGGCTTCTTTCGATATCAATTACAACATACTCATCATCTTCCAAATCTAACCATGGATAGTCGAAAACCGAACGTTCATGATCGGCTTGTTCGGCGGGTGATAATTTTGTTGATTGATCTGATTCACTCATATGATGCCTCCTAAATGTTTTATGGCCTTGGGTGTGATACGTCGCCCACGAGGTGTGCGTTCAATGAACCCAATCTGTAACAAGTATGGTTCAAGATGGTCCTCTATGGTATTTGCCTCATCGCCCGTTAGCGCTGCTATTGTTGTTAGGCCAATCGGTCGATCCTGATAGTTTTCATACATGGACTTCAGCATTTGCCGATCGGCGGCATCGAGGCCAAGGTTATCAACTTCCAACATAGCCAACGCATCGGTTGTAACTTTGGTGTCAATGATACCATCGCCATTCACGTCGGCATAATCGCGCACTCGTTTGAGTAATCGGTTAGCAATACGTGGCGTTTGGCGACTGCGCTGGGCTAGTTCTTTGGCTGCTAGCTGGTCAATTTTAGTTTCTAAAATCTTAGCAGCGCGGGTGATAATTTTTTGAATATCGTCTGGGCTGTAAAATTCTAGTCGATAAATATGACCAAATCGATCGCGCAACGGTGCTGCCAGCGAACCAGTGCGAGTCGTTGCACCAATAACTGTGAACTTTGGCAAATCGAGTCGCACCGAACGAGCAGCTGGACCCTTGCCAATCATAATATCTAATTTGAAATCTTCCATCGCAGCGTATAGGACTTCTTCGATAGTGCGGCTGAGTCGGTGAATCTCATCGATGAATAGAATATCGCCGTCCTGCAAGTTGGTTAAAATCGAGGCCAAATCACCAGCTCGTTCAATCGCTGGGCCAGCGGTGACACGAAATCCCACGCCCATTTCATTAGCAATTACTCCGGCTAATGTTGTTTTGCCTAAACCTGGTGGGCCATAAAGCAAAACATGATCAATCGGTTCCCCACGTTTTTGTGCAGCAGCGATTGCTAACTGCAAATTATTTTTGATTCTGTCCTGACCAATATACTCCTTGAAACGCTGCGGTCGCAAAGTCACTTCAATCAGCTGTTCGGTCACATCGTCATCGTGAGTAATATTGTCTATAATCCTCTCAATTGCCATTACCTAACACTCCCTCTTCAACTTATGATTCATGTATATGATTATACAACAAATCTAAGGTATCATCGAAGAGTGGTTGAGGATCATATTACTTTTATATTACTTTTATCTTGCATCGCTTGGATATTTAGTTTATACTGCTAGTGTTAATAAAATTAGTCATAGGAGGAAAAATGGCAAAGAAAAGTGAATCAAAAGGTTTCGGTATAGCCGCATTAATATTGGGTATTATTGGCTTCGGCCTAGCCTGGATCCCGGTTGTTAATTTGTTCTTTATACCACTTGGTATTTTGGCATTGATTTTTGGTATTGTCGCAATTGTCAAAACTACTGCTAAAGGTCTTGGTATCGCCGGAACTATTTTGGGTGGTGCTATCATCATAATTACTATAATTATGAATGTGGTTGTTGGTGCTTGGGTCATGAACGAAGCCAATAACAGCCTCAACCAATACAACAACGAATTGAACGAGCTAAATAGACTGCTCGAAAATTATTAGGACTGAATTTAGAGCTAGAACCACAGCACCAGTTTCTGCGAAACAGGTTCTGGGCTAGGTCTGAATTAGAATATAAAAACAATAGGGGCGTTAACCGCTCTTGTTGTTTTTATTGCTTGAGAGCTAACTTAACTCGTTCGGCGGTTGATAAGTCATTCGGCACATTCGACAAAGCAGTTGTAGCGTCAGCCAAGTTAAAGCCGAGTGCCATTAGCGCATCTAGTGCTTCGTCACCCGCCAGATTGATTTGCGCGCCTGTTTCGCCATCACGCGATGGCACATAAGTTGGGGCGCCGACTTTGTCGCGCAAGCTAACCACCAATTTTTCGGCGGTTTTTTTGCCCACGCCAGTAGCGGTGGCAATATATTTTACATCTTCGCTAGCGATAGCGCTGCGTACGGCTTCGGCTTCGCCTAAGCTCAAAATAGCCAGTGCTGCCTTAGGACCTATTCCCTGCACCGTAATCAACATTTCAAATAATCGCTTAGCCGTTAGTGTTGAAAAACCGAATAGTTCCTCTGACTGCTCACGAACATGATGGTGAGTATAAAATTTCACTTCGGCGCTTGGTGCAGCTTGATTATAATCATTGGCCGGGACTTGAATCTCATAACCGACCCCAGCGACATCTACCACAACGGAGTTTCTAAACTTTTCGATAACCGTTCCTCGGACCAATGCAATCATAGCACTATTATATCAGGTTCGACCTGATTAGGGACACTTTAATGGCATCGCCCCTCAGGTCGAACCTACTAATCTCCGGCGCGATTCATTAGGTCGTGCGTGATAGCTGTCGCCAAAGCATCGGCGCAGTCATCGGGTTTGGGAATGGTTTTAAGGCCGAGATGTATCCGCACCATTTCCGCCATTTGTTTTTTATCAGCACGACCGTAACCAGTTAGAGTTTGTTTAATCTGGAGTGGTGTATATTCGAAGATCGGCAAATCTGCCTTTGCGCCAGCCAACATAGCCACACCACGAGCGTGCGATACGGAAATTGCTGTCGTGATGTTTTGGGCAAAGAATAATTTTTCGATTGACATGGCATCCGGTTTGGTTTCGCTGATAATTTCGGTTAGGCTATCGAATATATCAAGTAGACGCTGATCAAGCGGAGTATTGGCTGGTGTGGTGATGATACCAGCATCGATCAGTTTGGGGGTTTTGCCGGGTGTAAAATCAATCACGCCGAAGCCAAGACGGCCGGTTCCTGGGTCAATGCCGATTATCTTCATATAACTAATTTTATCACAGCAATGATACTACCAGGTCAAACCTAACTAGGGGCGACTATGTGTCGCCGCTTCTTAGGTTTGACCTGTTATTCTCTTGGGTTAGACCCGCTACAGTTCTAACGTCTAAACAATCGTCTGAAAAAGCGACCGATTTCGGAGTGGAATTGCCAAGCCATCAATCCGCCGACGAATGCCAATCCGCCAGCACCAATCCAAATCCACATTTCGCTCGAAGAAGAATTCCCCACCACTGGGTCGATGGCATATTGGGCATCAAAAGTGCTGACAATTTTGCGACAACGATTGGTCTCTGGATTACGTTCCCAACCTTCGGCACAGGGAACCAAATCATCTTCAGTGGCGATTTTCTTGCAACGATTGGTCAAAGGATTTCGAAACTGCCCCTCGGCGCACTCCGCCAAAACCGGCTCGGTAGCGATTTTCTTGCACCGTCCGGTTTCAGGATTTCTGAATTGGCCTTCGGCGCACTCGACTGGCGGCTCGGGGTCTTTAACGCAATTTCCAGTTGCTTCGTTGATATGTTTGCCGACTTCGCAAGTTTGCCAACGTTGGTAAATGTTTTCTTCGCCCGGTGTTGGCGCATAGGTAACTTTCCAGCCATCCGCAAAAAGTGCTAGCGTAGTGTTGGCTTTTTGAGAGCTATACATAGCGTCATCGTATTCGTGTTCGGTGTCAATTATCACGATGGTTCGATCTTTCACGGATTTAGGCAGCGATAATCCATCTGCGGTAGCTATATCGATTACGAAATAGCTATACGACGCGATGATGTTTGCACCAATATGTTGACCCAGATCAAGTTTGTATCTGTTAAAGTTCATTGGCAAGCTGTCGCCATATTGCACTGCCAACGTGCAATCTTCTAAGTTTTCGGACGAAATTGTGAAGTCAGAGTCGTTATAAATTTCAATCCATTGGTCATTAGTCGAAATTTCTGACAGACGCAGCGCCGAGCAGTATTGTGGGTAAATTGGCGTTTCTGGCCTGGGCCGATCAATAATGCCGCCGAACTTAGACTCAGCACCAAACGCACCACAGATTGCGTTCTCTAAACAATTCTGTGAAGTGTAAACTGCACCGACTATAGAAATAACATCTGTGCAATCGGCGTTGGTATTACTATTGTTTGCCACAGAACCCCAACATGTGTTAGTAACCTCTTCGTCATCGATTGTTAGGATTATTCTGCCACCATTTGGAGTTAATATATCTACTGATGCTGCCCAATATCCATCACTGTTCTTTTTGTCACCAGTCGTGATTCCACCTTGTTTGATTAGCACTAAGCCGTTTGCAGCCAAGCGTTTGTTTTGGCTCAAAAACTCTCGCGACGTAGTCGCAGTATTAAACCATTTGATGTGTAATGTATCAAAATCAATATCGACCCCCGTACCATTAAAAATCTGAATATATTCAGAGCCGTTAGTTGTATCAACGCGAGAAATAATAACACCCGAATTGCCAGTCGAACCGCTAGCATCGGCCATGGCTGTTGGCGACAACCAGACCGCTACCCCCACCCACAACATTACTAATGTTGTGAGAATTTTCATACGGGCATTTTAGCACGACGTTTTTTATTAATGCAAGCATCAGCGTGTTCCAAATAAAAATTCCAGCCACTTCTCAAAGTTAGACCGTGTATCAGCTGCGATTGCCGCTACACCAGTTTCGACTTTATTAGAATTTTCGGTCGCTGGTAAAATTACTAAGTGTTCACCGGGCAGGGCCAAGTTTAGTTTCTCGCGAGCCGACAGCTCCAAGAATTCATCAGTGCCATAGTAAACCTGCTGCAATCGTAGGTTTTCGTTTTCTATTTCTTGGATTTCGTTTTCTAATCGGCCTTGTTCTACCTGCTTTTCGAGTTCGTAGTTTTTGTTCAATGCTACTATGGTTGCCCAAATCCAAGCTAGCATGGCGATGATAATTACTATGACAATAATTCTGCTCAAATTGATCTTTGCTAAAAAACGCGGTAAGAAGTTGTTTATATCTGTGTCGCCCATACAGTCAATTGTACCACGGATTATGATACAATGGTCGTGACCTACTCTTGCATTGTCATTCCGGACTACGATCCGGAATCCAGTGCGTATCACACAACGAAACCAGTGTTTTAAGTTGGATCCTGAAAGAGTTGAAGAATATAATTGATTGGATCCTGAAACAAGTTCAGGATGACCTGCGGTCAGTTCAGGATGACAGAACGGAGTGGATGTAGGTTCATTGGGGGATTAGCTCAGTGCCTGTCCGAGCGAAGCGAGTTTGAAAACTAGCAGACACTGCTCTAACCACCGATAGCACAAAACGCACCTTTTAAAACTGCTGGTGATTTGTAAAGAGTCAACACATGGGGGATTAGCTCAGTGGTTAGAGCAGTCGGCTCATAACCGATTGGTCCCTGGTTCAAGTCCAGGATCCCCCACCACGTCGCAGCACATCCTTTTACCTTGTTTTGTCTGCCAGGGGCAGACAAAAGCTTCGGTTTATGGATGGCTGCTCCTTTTCGAAATTACAAACGACCCTTCGGGCACTGGTTTGTAATTTCGGGACAATCACTGACGTGATTGTTTTAATAACTACCGTTTGGTGCTTGGCTGAACCATGTCAAAACTCGATTTAACTACTGTTAGTAACTTTGGTCAGGGAAAACACATTCCGATGGTGGGTGCCCAGTGACTTCCAGACAAATTTCATTAAAATTTCTGCCGCCAAGCCTGTCCAATCGGTCAATCGCCGCCATTTGCTCGGGTGACACAATATGTTTTGATCCTGAGACGTTTCTGTCTGGAAAAACTTCACTAAATTTATTAAACAGGCTATCCGCTTGTTCTTTTGAAATCTTTCCGCTTACAACAGCCTGGGTGGTTCTCGAACCAGCTATGTTCAACGCCTGATTTATTGTGTATCTTTTTTCGTCGATGAAACGATTACCATACTTATCAGGAGTCCTTAGCAATTCCAAAGTAGCATCGATAGCCAAATAGGCCGGAGACAGTGTGTTATCTTGGGCTTCTGTGTTTGTATCGAGGCCTGAATCTTCACCAAACTCTATTGGTATCTGGCCAGACAGTTCATGCTTCATACCCTCATTATAGCACACTTTATACAAAAAATCAAGCCCAATCTTACGATTGGACCCGATTTCCTCTGTAGCTTAAACCGAAATTATCGCTTTTTGCGAATAGCTAAAAAGCCGTTTCGTGGGTTTTCTACAACTTCCATGCCGGCTGGTAGTTCACAAGGTGTACCCTTGCCGCCTTCTTCCTTAGCGAACCAGTAGATTCGTTGTACGCGACCGCCCTTGAGCGTGACGTCTTTGTAGTGCAAGTAATATTTTGTCCCCTTAAAGTTGGTGTGTTGATAAGCTGCCATAGCTTTGTTTCCTCCTATTAATATCTTACATCTATAGAGACTACAGGTTATGTCCCCTGGTGTCAAGAGGTAAATTTATTATTGTCGTCGGTACAGAGTAAAATAAATAATCACCTCTGTTAAAAGTTTGATAAATATTGCAAAAAACACAACAAAAGTCAGAATTACGAATACCCCGGCAACGTCAAAACTAAGGATTGGCGCTGCGAAAGAAAGGTAAAATAGTGCCGGATTAGGGAGCTCTGGGGTCTTGAAGTTGGCCCCATTAGCACCAACCACGTCTGCCACGCAGGCCGCATACCCCTGGTATCCGCTAACTGCCAGCACTGATTTACATTGTTCGGTGGCTATCTGATATTTGCTGGAATCAATATCGTTGTTAGCCTGACGAAAAGCTGCTTGGACTGCTCTGTTGTAGCTGCTTTGTAGGGCAATTTGCCCCGTGTCGGTGTTCATGTGCTGCCGGACAAAATCTCGCAGTTTTGTAGCAGCCTGTTCTATGGCCCGACTATCGCCGCTGGTGTCAGCAACCAGAACCTGATCGCGTAACTCGACCATCCTTACATTATTCCATCTTAAAAACAATACGGACGAGATTAACAAAACAATCAGAACCAAGACCAGATGCCAAGTTTTGATTCTTTTTAGCCGGCGCCATATAAATGCGGCTCTGTCTTTCCACCCGTTCATAGGCTAATTGTATCACACCAAGCACCAATTGATTCGACTTGTCGCCAAGGCGACAACTTCGCAGAACGAATCATTTGGTGCTTGGCACAATTAGCCAGTTTTAAGCGGAGCGAAGCGGAGTCCAGAAATCAAAGTATGGATTCCCAGCGTTTCGTGGGCTACGCCCACCCTCGCCTGCGGCGAGGCGCGGGAATGACACTAGTTTGCTATACTAATTACATGCACATATATTTTTGTGGTATTGGTGGTGCGGGGTTGGGGCCGCTGGCCGAAGTCGCGCAGGATGCCGGGTTCAAAGTTTCAGGGTCAGACTTGAAAGAATCTTTGGTTAGCCTAGAGCTAGAAAAACGCGGTGTTGATGTGGTTTATGAGCAAACTACTGGTAGTATTGCCGCTGAACACGCTGTTAACCCGATTGATTGGTTTGTATATACTTCGGCACTAGCCGATAATCATCCGGAACTACAGTTCGCGCGTGCGAACAATATCAGAGTTAGCAAACGTGATGAATTTTTGGCAGAGTTTCTGCGTGAACGCAATTTAGAACTAATTGCTATCGCTGGCACGCACGGCAAAACTACTACCACCGGGATGATGATTTGGGCGGCGCTGGAACTTAAGCTGCCGATTTCCTATTCGATTGGTACGACGATTTCGTTTGGACCGAGCGGAAAGTTTGATCCGACGGCTAAATACTTCATCTATGAATGTGATGAGTATGATCGTAATTTCTTGCATTTCTACCCGAAAATCGCGATTTTGCCATCGGTTGACTATGACCACGCCGATATCTTCCCAACTGTCGATGATTACAAGTCGGCTTTTCGACAGTTTATCGACCAATCCGATCAGGCAATAATGTTTAAGAATACTTTTGATTACCTGCAGCCGCTTGGCAACGATGACTTATTGGTAATCGATCACCAAACCAGTTACGAAGAAATAAAACTAGCTGGGCAGGCCAGGCGTGATGATGCCTATTTGGTAGCGCAAGCTTTGAAGCTAATCAACGATTACGATGAGTCAGAAATCAATAAAATCTTAGGTAAATTCCCCGGCACCAACCGTCGTTTCGAGCAATTAGTCCCTGGATTGATCAGCGATTATGCACATCACCCGACTGAAATTGCAGCGACCATTGAAGCCGCTCGTGAAGTCAATCCGAATATCATCGCGATTTATGAACCACACCAAAATATGCGCCAACACGAATTGCGGGATCAATACCGTGACGTGTTCATCGGCGCAAAACACATTTATTGGCTACCGACTTTCATACCACCTGGCGATCGTGAATCTCTTCGTCATTCCGGGCTTGACCCGGAATCCAGTGATAAACTAGATTCGCCGATCAAGTCGGCGAATGACAAAATCCTAACTCCACAAGATTTAATCTCGAAGTTAAAGAATCCTGAAATCGCTGAACCAGCCAAGATGAACGACGATTTATGGACGACCATCCAAACCCACATCGCCACCGGTGACCTGGTCGTCGCTATGTCTGCTGGTGATTTGGATGCTTGGTTACGAGAACGAACCCGTGAGTGACCTGCCTGTCATTTTGCGAACAAATGAACTATATAATTCCCTATCGCCCATAACCGACAAGTTGCCGACCTTAAAACGCCAAACCATCGGTCGGCGACTGGAAGATTCGGTTCTAGAACTACTTGAACTATTAATAATGGCGAAAAATGCACCAAAATCCCATAAGGCGGTCTATCTAATCAAAGCCAGTGCTAAAACCGAGATCATCGAATTTCACCTGCGCACACTTATGGAGCAAAAATTCGCCAACGATACTACCCTGCACCAACTCCTAGCCAAAACGGCTGAAATCGGCCGGATGAACGGCGGGTGGTTGAAATCGGTGCAGTAATGTATAATGGTGCTAAATGGACGATTCTAGATTTATAAAAGTGTACGCCAACCTGCCGGACAAATTGCGCGAACAGATTGTCGTAGTGATCGATGATAAACCGATGACGTGGAATGCAGCTTTTATAGAAGTAAAAAATCAAACATTATTAGGAAAACGAATCTTAGAAAAATTAGAAAAAATGGAGATTGTATGACAAGCGAATTAGAGAGAGATTTCCAAGATCTAGTTCTGTACCGCATACGAGCGCTGCCACCCGGCACAGAAATATCGATTGGTAGTGTTGGCGATCTATCAAAAAAAGAACTGCTCGAGCATGTTCGTAAAATGGACGACGTTGGCAAGACCATCATTAGTGTTGAAAAAGAATTTTTCGACGCTTTGAAAAGCGGAAGATTACACAAAATATATGAAACCTAGCCTGCTTGCCACCTGCCCAAATTTTGACCGTGTGACCAGATACCTATCGACTTGGGCAGGCGACATATTAAGCTACTGCGAACAGCACGGTCACATTACTTATGTTTTACCCGATAAAAAAGCAACTCGTAGTAACTTAGAAGGATATATCAAGAAAAATTCTCCAAAAATTATCTTCTTGAATGGTCATGGCAGCAATAGTCAAGTTGCCGGTCACGATAATGAGATTATTCTGGATAACAAAAATATCGGTATCGTCGCCAGTGCTAATGTCTATGCCCTGGCATGTAGTTCTGCAGCCAAATTGGGACCACTGGCAATGAAGAACAGCGCCGATGGCTATATTGGCTACAATAAAGAGTTTATCTTGTCGTCCAATTCTTCGAAAACAGCCCGTGGCGGACGAGACGATACGGCAAAACTGTTCTTAGATCCATCAAATGTCATTGTGCAATCGCTGTGTAAGGGCAACTCTGCAGATATCGCTGCCGAACAGGGCCGTATAGCTTTTCGTAATAGCATAAAGGAAGCTATGAATAGTGACGTCCAGTCTGACGACCATAAGTTGATATCCTATTTACTTTGGGATATGGACTGTTTGGTTAGTTGTCATTAATCGCCGAAATCGCCCGTATGAGTGGCGGGTGGTTGAAATCGGTGCAATAAAGCCCCTGACAAACAGGGGCAATATATATTAAACTTCCTCATCGACAGACACACCATAGTCCGAATTGTCGTTGCCATCATTCGCGTTCAGATTGAGCGCCAAATCATCGTTGTTCACGTAAACGTAGCCAACGTTCGAGTTCGGGTCGCGCCGACCAAGCAAGAGCTTTGCTCTTTGTGGCTTCGTGATTAATATATTCGCAAATATATTGCTAAGCCATTTT
>Ga0209737_10001070_pt1 | contig 20470 bp, 21 predicted proteins | sample TergutCu122P3_FD_187284 | JGI IMG/M metagenome (GOLD analysis project Ga0209737, IMG submission 187284) | Cubitermes ugandensis P3 segment gut microbial communities from Kakamega Forest, Kenya - Cu122 P3 (SPAdes) (version 2) | ecosystem: Host-associated > Arthropoda: Insects > Digestive system...
CCGCTCACTGGCATTGCACCGAAAGCCCGCTGCAGATGATGTACAAACCGACGGGACAAAAAATATACTTTCGCGGGCTTGACGATCCGCTCAAAATAACGTCGATTACCGTAGAGGTCGGCGCACTGTGCTGGCTGTGGGTAGAGGAAGCCTATGAGATCGAGAAGGAATCAGATTTTGACACGATCGACGAATCGATACTCGGTGACATACCAGAAGGGCTCTACCGGCAAGCGACGATAACGCTCAACCCGTGGCATGAGAAGTGCTGGATCAAGGGGCGCTTCTTCGATATCAGCGACGAAGAAGCCGAAAAGCAGTCGGTGTTTCGCGCCACCACCACGTATCTGTGCAATGAATGGCTCGACAAGACTGTGCACGAATACTTCGAGCGGATGCGAACGCGCAACCCCCGGCGCTATCAAGTAGCAGCGTTAGGCAATTGGGGCGTGACCGACGGGCTGGTCTATGAGAACTGGCACGAGCAGAAGTTCACGCTAGACGACGTATCTGGGCTGATCCCGATAACCGGGCTCGACTTTGGCTACAACAACCCGGCAGCGCACTTCGTGGGATACCTCGACAAAGCAAACCAGCGCCTATACGTCTGGGACGAAATCTACAAAAGCGGGCTTTTGGTAAAACCGCTCTACAACGAAATAGCCACGAAGGGATACCAGAAAAACGACACCGTCGCCGACTGTGCCGAGCCGCGCACCATCGACGAATTGCGTGCTTACGGGATGCGTCGCATCCGCGGATCGAACAAGGGCGGGGCGAAGGCGAAAGACGTCCGTAAGAACGCGATCGCGTGGCTGCAAAGCCTAGAAATCATAATCCACCCGCGCTGCGAGAATTTCATCAACGAGATTTCGTGTTATACTTGGGCTGTCGACCGGCAAGGAAACAAAACTGACGACCCGGTCGCAAAAGATGACCACCTTATGGATGCGATGCGCTACGCGGTCGAAGAACACGTACCCTCCGGCAAAGGATGGGTGTATTAGGGAGTGAAACGCAGCATGGACGCAAAAGAACTACGCGCCTTAATCGACCTAGACAAGACCAGCTCTGCGAAAGCAGCGGCACGGCAAGGGCAGCACTACTACGAAGCGAAGCACGACATCCGCTTCTATCGAATGTTCTACTTCGATGATCAAGGACGCCCCCAAGAAGACACAACGAAAAGTAACATCAAGATAGCGCATCCATTCTTCACCGAACTGGTCGACCAGCAAGTCCAGTACATGATCGGATCACCCGATACATCGTTTGTACGCAGCGCTGACACCGACCAGCGCCTAGACGACAAACTCGACCGATACTTTGGCGATCGTTTCCGCTCACAGCTTGCTATGTTTTTGACCGCTGTGGTAGCGCAAGGGTTCGGCTACCTCTACGCTTTCAAGGACGAAGGTGGGCACACGCAGTTCATAGCAGCTGACGGGCTGGGCGTTATCGAGGTACGGCGTAAAAGCACGCAGTCAGAAGCCGATCACATCGTGCGCTACCTCACCGTAAAGGTACTCGACGGCACGCAGTACAAGGACGTTACCTACGCCGAAGTGTGGGATAAGGAAAAGACGACGTACTACGTCGCTGACGATTCCGGCGAGTTTAAAGAAGACAGCACCGAGCCGCTCAACCCGCGCCCGCACATCATATTCACCCGAGAAGACGATAAGACCGAAGACCTCTACTACGAAGACCTCGGCTACATTCCGTTCTTTAGGCTGGACAACAACCCCAAGCGCATGAGTGGGCTTGTACCGATCAAGGCGATTATCGACGACTACGACTTCATGAGCTGTGGGCTTTCCAACAATCTCACGGATCTGGTCGAGGGCGTATACGTCGTAAAGGGCTTCCCGGGCGACGACATCACACAACTCGTCGAAACGATCAAGACGAAGAAGGCGGTAGGCATCGACAGTGAAGGCGACGTTGACATCCGCACGATCGACATACCGCACGAAGCGCGGATAGCGAAGCTCGAACTCAATGAAGTGAATATCTACCGTTTCGGCATGGGCTTTAATTCCGCTCAAGTCGGTGACGGCAACATCACCAACATCGTCATCAAAAGCCGCTACGCGCTGCTTGATCTGAAATGCAACAAGCTAGAGATTAGGCTAAAAGCGCTCCTTCGCACGCTCGTAGACATCGCGCTATCCGAGATCAACGAGGAACTGGGTACAGCCTACTCCACCGAAGACGTCGAGATATGCTTCGAGCGCGAGATCATGACGAATGCAAAAGACAACGCCGAGATCGATAAGCTCGACGCTGAAACACGCGTCATTCAGCTAAACGCGCTCATGATGGCAGCGCAACAGCTCGGCGATGAAGTCCTCGCTGAACGGATAGCAGACGTCCTCGGGCTTGACTGGGATGACATCAAGAACAACACGCCACTCGGTGAGCTCGAAGCAGCGCAAAAGGCGCTCGAGGGTGCGACCGTTGAATGACCGATCGTGAAAAAGAGCTGATCGCTAAAGCGCTCGCCGACGAAAAGGCGGTAGCTGATGCACTCAAACGGCAATACAGCGCTGCGCTCAAAGACATCAACGCCGCGATAAAGGAACTCGACCGCGAGATACTACGCCTTGGCGGTGCGGGTGATGAAGCCGCACGCTCGAAGGTCTACCAGAAGCAATACCAAGAAGCGCTCAAGGCTCAAGTCGGCGAGATAACCGGCAAGCTCAACGCCATGAACGATAAGCAGATGCACGCCTATCTCACAAACGCCTATGAAAATGGCTTTGTAGGCACGCTGTACAGCCTACAAGGGCAAGGACTACCCCTCTTGCTACCGATAGACGAAGCGGCGATGCTGCGGGCTGTGACGACGTCTGGTGCGGGCTCGAAGGTCAAAGCGCTCATAGGCGAGAGCACGGCAAAGCTCAAAAGTGCCATCACTGACACCGTATCGCGCGGGCTAGCGTCGGGGTTAAGCTATACCCAGATAGCCCAACAGCTCCGCGGGGTGTTCGGGTCTGATTTCAACCGAATGTTTCGCATTGCACGTACCGAGGGCGGGCGCGTTGACAGCTCGGCACGCTACGCTGCACAACGCGGCGCTAAAGACCTCGGCGCTGACATCATCAAGGAGTGGGATGCAACGCTTGACAAGCGCACCCGCCCCGAACACGCAGCACTCAACGGGCAGCTACGTGAACTCGAAGACCCCTTCGAGGTCGGAATGTACAAAGCCGAACACCCCCACGCATTTGGCGTAGCTAGTCAAGACATCAACTGCAGATGCACAGTAACCAGCCGGGCACGGTGGGCGTTAAGCCCCGAGGAACTAGAACGGATCGGGCAACCGATAGACGCCGAAACCTACGAGAAGTTCAAGATCGTCTACGACAAGAAGGCGAAGGGCGACGGTGACTTCCTTATCCCGAGCGTATCGCAAGACCGCGCCATGTGGCGGGCAAAAGAGTGGAGCGAAGCCGACAAACGGGCACACGAGCAGCTCCTCGGTAAGCTAGACCCCACGCTACGCGATGCGCTGCGAAACTACACAGGAGAAGATTACAGCTTGATAAACGATCACTTACGCGGACTTATGACGTTGAGTAAGCACGATAAGGATCGCGTACTGGATACGATCCGGGCGATGGATCAAGCGTTCGCAAATGCCTCGGGACTAAAGCACGCCGTGCAGGTGTACCGAGGTACTAACTTATTCCCGGGGTGGGGGCTCGAAGATACGAACCGGGTGGCGGCTGCCATGCGAAACGGGAGTGTGACAGAAAAAGCAGAAGCGCAAGCCGCCATAAGCAAGCTCAACGGACAGCGATTTACTGATGCCGGATATTTAAGTACGAGCACAGACAAGTCCTCATTTGCAGGCGGAACAGTACAGTGGGACTTGGTCGCGCACAAGGGCGCTAGCGGCATAGACGTTCGGTCGATATCGGAACACAGCGAAGAACGCGAGATGCTATTCAACGCCGGGAGTGGTATCGTAATAGATAAAGCATTCTGGGATGACGTAAAAGGACGACTGCGGATAATAGGAAGGATCGTGACACCGTGAGTGAAGTAAATAACACCAACAATCGCTTCGAGTGGAAACCCGGCGATCTTGTCCCCGTAGACACTCCCGAGCAGCGCAAGCTCGAAGCCGAAGCACGTGAAGCGCTCGACAAATTACACGCGCTTGGGCAAGACCCCCAAAAATAGCCATTCGTAAAAACAATTCAAACGTGTTACACTAACCCCATCAAATCGCTTTTAGCGGTAGAGCGTAATAATTATCGCTTCTGTACCGACCCCGACGGTCGTAAAACACGTAGCAGACGAGTGCGAAGGAGTGTAGGGCATGAAACTGATAGACATCTTGAAAGCGAACGGGCTCGACGATGAAGCGGCGCAAAAGGTTCTCGACGCGATGAAAGAAGGCAAGATTTTCACCGCAAGCGAGGAAAACCTCGACACGCGCTACGGCAAGCTCAAGGGCGACTTCGAAGCCAAGGACGGTGAGCTGACCGAAGCTACCAAGCTGATCGCGGAGCTGAAGAAAGCTACCGAGGGCAGCGAGGAAGCGCAAGGTAAGATCAAAGAGTACGAGGAAAAGATCGCCACGCTTGAAGCCGAGCTGGTCGAAACGCGCACCGATGCAGCGCTTAACCAAGCACTGCGCGACGGTGGCGCTGACCCCGACGCTATCGAGTTCTTGACGTTTAAGGTCAAGGCTAAAGGTGAGGTAAAACTCACCGACGAGGGCAAGATCTACAAGATCGACGACACCCTCAAAGAGCTCAAGATCGAATGTCCGACACAATTTGCCAACGACGGCGAGGGTGATAAACAGGGCAAGAAGTACGACCCTAAAACCCTCAAAGGCGAAGGCGAGAGCGGTGCGGGCGATGCGCCTTCCAAGGAGAAGTTCGAGAAGATGAACTTCTCGGATCGCTACAAGCTCGCGCAAGAAAACCCCGAAGCCTATGGTGCGCTTACCGGGGGCAACACCGAGTAATGAAAAGGAAGTGACACAATGGCAGACCAAGTAACTCGATCCGCTGACGTTCTTATCCCGCAGGTATTGCAGGATATGGTCGACGCGATCCTCCCGGGGCTTTTGCTCCACCGTCAGTTCGTCGCCACAGACGACACGCTGGTAGGCAAGCCCGGTGACACCGTCACGATCCCCGTGTGGGAATACGTCGGCATGGCTGACGACCTCACTGAAGGCGTCGGTATCCAAACGCGTAAGCTCTCTTACGTTGACCGTGACTACCGCATCAAGGAAGCCGGTCTGGGTATCACCGTAGGTGAACTCGCAGACCTCGTCGGCGCGGGACGACCGATGGATCAAGCGGCACGCCAGCTTGCTATGGCGATTGCCGACAAGGAGAACTTCGACACCGTGCGTGCGCCGCTGTACGCACAGCGCCGCTTCAACGGTGCGACCGACGTTCTCGGCTACGAAGGCGTTGTCGACGCGATCGACCTCTTCGACGAGGAGATCAACACCGACAAGGTCATGTTCGTACACCCCAAGCAGCGCACACAGCTCCGTAAAGACCCGATGTTCTTGTCAGCGGACAAGTACGGCACGGGTCAGAATGTGATGCTTACCGGCGAGTTCGGTCGCATCGCAAACACGCGCGTGGTTGTGAGCCGTGCACAGACGTTGTTCAACTTCTTCTACGTCTTCGATCCTGCGGGAACAGACGTGACGAACGCGAACATCGACGAGGTACGCCTCTCGCTGCCAAGTGCTCGTGCGGCAGATGCCGAGCGCGGCATCGCAGCTGATAAGGTACGTCGCATCAACACGCCGGTTTACCTCAACCCGATTATCCAGCTTCAGAAGGATAGCGGCGACGAGGATATCGCAGCAGTCACGCTGTTTACCAAGCGCGGCACTCGCGTAGCGATCGACCCGCGTCCGAAGTTTAGGGAAAATGACCTGTACGCGAACCAGTACTACACCGCGGCGCTCACCAACGACGCCAAGGTTGTCGTGGCTGCGTTCGGGCAGGGAACACCGACGGCTTAAAGCCGACACCCGAGAGGAAGGTATCACAATGGCAGCAAAGAAGTATCATGTAGTCGCCCCATTCATCTGTAAGGACACCGGCAAGCAGTATGCCGCCGGTGACGCCTTCAACACGGTGGGCGTGACGAAGAAGCGCGTGGGCGAGCTTGCAAGCGATGCCAACGCCGCTGGCTACGTGCTTATCGCCGAAGTCGTGAAAAACCCTGTGGACACTGGGGAAAGTTCAGACGAGGGTAACGACGGCAAGGGCGAGGGTAACGACTAGTGATCCTCTCGGCGACAGAAGCGGTCGCACTCGCGCCGGATCTGGCAGACGTTGACACCGACGTCTTGGAGCTAAAGCTCGCCGCGGTTGAAATGACGGTGAGGGGTTTTACCAACAACCCCTTCACCGTCACAAACGCGACGGTTACCGCTCCTATTGAAGACGGTAGGGTCTTCGGACGCCACGGAGCGATTCGGCAAGGTGATACTGTCGTAGTGTCGCGCTCACAGCTCGACGACGGGCTCTACACCGTAGAGGAAGTAACGGCAGTGAGCACCGTACTCGATCGTGTGCTTATGGGTCACGGAAAGCTTCGTATGACGCTCGTGCGCTACCCGGCAGACGTAAGAGCCGGAGCGCTTGAGCTTTTGCGTTGGGATGCACTCAACCGCGGTAAGCAGACGAAGAAAGCTGAAACGCTCTCGCGTCACCGCGTAGAGTACGCGACGCCAACCGATGAAGCGATGAAGTCGGGCTACCCTGCCGATCTGCTCGCGTTCTTGCGACCTTACCGAAAGGCGAGGTTTTAGGCGTGGACAGCATCGGTGGAAACGTAACCGCACAAGTGCAAGTCAAAGCCGCGACGCAGAAAATGAATGCGATCGGTGGGCGCGAACACGAGTGGTTTACCATCGCCGAGCTTACCGGCTTTCTCGACCTAGCAACGAGCGGCGGTAGTTATTCCACTCTCGCACAGAATGCGAAGCTGCAAGATTCAAGCCACGTGTTCATGTGCGACTACCAATCGCTCGATGTGACAACCGCAGACGCCCGGCTCGTTATCGGCAAGCAAATCTACGCGGTGCAGCTATTCGACAACCCGATGGGGATGGATAAGCACTACGAGATTTACTGTAACTACTTGGAGGGGGCGGTGATTGAAAATGAGCAAGGTTGAGTTCATAGATAACACCGCAAGCGTTATAGGCGCCCTGTCGGGCTCTGTAACAGCTTTCCTGCTCGAAGTGGGGGCAGAGGTCGAACGCGAGGTTATAAAGGGCTCTCGCGTGGACACAGGCGGCACAAAACGCAGCTGGGGGTTTAGGCTCAAGGGCGCTGACGCGGTAGCGATTGGATCAACCGACCAAAACGCTATCTGGGAGGAATTTGGCACGGGCGCATACGCAGAAGGCGGCAAAGGTCGCAAGAGCGTACCGTGGTTCTTTACCAGCCCGCGAAAGATACCCGGAATGACGCCACTGAATAGAAACAAAAGGGGCGAGTACGTATACCGCACCAGCGGTAAGCGTCCGAACCCCAACGGGCTGCGTAAGTCGATGGACAAGCTCAAGCCGCGAGTGCAAAAAATCGCGACATCCACCATCGGCACACTAGGGGGCGAGTAGCGTGCTACTAGAGTTTATGGCTCGCCAGATGCAAGCCCTCGAGCTTCCCTACGAGTACTGGCGCTGGACGGATGCGGATATCCCGGACGTGTATTTCACCGGGGACGCAAGCGGTACAGCGACGGGCGACGAAGACCGCAGCGTCGACGGCACGTTCACGCTGGCAGGGCACTCGTACAAAGGTGAACTGCCGCTAGAGCAGTGGCATCGCAAGATTCGTACACACTTCGCGGACTGGGTGCACGGCGGCGGCGTAGCAGCAAAGTATGCAGGCTTTCGCTATGTGCCGACAGACCTTGAAGGCTTGAGCCGTATTGAAATTGACATCGAAACGAAGGAATGGGGGTAGCGACATGGGAGCTATCGACAACAGCAACATCCCGGCGAGTGGAGTACGCAAGGAAACACGCGCCAACGTAGTCATCGGCGCCGGTACGGTGCACTTCGGGTTGAAGTACAACCCCGAAGATGTGCCCGCCGTAGGTACGCCGGGTGACGCGGACTATGAGCCCGCCGTAACAAAGGGCTGGAATGCACGGGAGAGCCTTGCGTTTGCCACGGGTGACGGCAACACGTTCAAGATCGAGCAAGACCTCTACGACATCGAGCCAGACGGCGCGAAGGTCAAAGTCAAGGGCATGATCTCCAAGATCGGTGAAACGGCTACCATTACCGCCTCGCCCATCGAGATCACTGCCGAAGTGATGAAGAAGTCGGCGTTCTTGCGTGAGGGCACGCAGACCGACGGCGCGGTCGAGGGCTACGATCTGTTCGTAAGCCGCGACATCATCCGCGACAACGACTACGTCAAGGATCTGGGCTTGATCGGGCGTACCGCTGACGGTCGCTTGTTCGTCATCATATTCGACTGGGCGTATTGTTCCAGCGGTCTTGAGCTTGCGCTCAAGAACAAGGACAAGACGATGCCCTCGCTCGAGTTCGAGTGCGTGCAAGATTTCGACGGTAACCACAACGTGCTGCCGTACAAAATCTACGTACAGCAAGGCGATGACTTCGAGCAGGTCGACCCGAGCGATCTGCCAACAGCGTAAGCAACGCGAGAAAAGGGGCGCATGACAATGGAGCAACAACCACAAGACACCAACCCGGGCAGCGTAGAACCTGCCTTCGTTGAAGCGGTAGAAGTGCATCCGGGCAGATTCACGCTGCGAAAGCTGCACGCTACCGACATCAAGTATTTGACGCGCATCGTATCCAAGATCGGCATACGCGAGTTTTCTGCGGTGTTGCAATCAGAAGACGTGATGGGCGTGTTTGCGTCGTTTAGCCAAAAGCAAGACGCGGGCGAGGAAGTCGACGTGTCCTACGTCGGCATCGTAGCCATCACCGAGGTCGCAGGCATCATCGTAAACAACTACGAGAAGTGCGAAGACGATCTGGTCAGCTTTTGCGCTGCAGTGTCGGGCATGAGTGCAGACGAAGTACTCGCGCTCGATCTCGACGAGTTCGTCGAGCTGGTGATAACCATTGTCAAGAAGGACGACTTCAAGCGTGCTTTTACGGTTGCGTCGGCATTGTTCAAGTAGGTGAGTTCGAGTTCTACGATGCGCTATACAGACGCTACAACGCACCGGCAGAATACCTAGAAACGATAGTCGACGCGGGCAAGTTAGCCGAGTTCGTACCCAAGCTGGTCGAAGCGGTAGACGACGAAAAGCTACGTGAGGTCTGGCTTCACAAGATCGGCGGCTGGTCAGATATTTCGTTTGAAGACTTCAAGAAGCAGTCGATGCAAGTTAGCCCGCGAGATCAGAAGCGCGATGCAGCAACGGTGGCAGCGCGTGTAGATGATACACTCGCAGCCCTAGAAGGACTACAACCTGCCTAGGCGGTGAGAGCATGGAACTATTCAAGATATTCGGCACGATCGGGATCAAGGGCGCTAAAGACGTCGAGCGCGAGCTTAAAGGCGTGTCTGCTAACGCAGACAAGACCCACAAGACGATGCAAAAGGGGTTTTCTGGCTATGCCGCGTCCATAGGGGCTGGGCTGACCAACATAGGCAACAAGTGGACGAACTTCGGCGGCAAAGTAGCAGACTTCGGCTCGAAGATGACACAGCGGATAACCGCGCCCGCGCTCGCTGCCGGAGCAGCCGTGGCAGGTATCGTAGCGTTTAAGGGTTGGGGTCGCCTACAACAGATAGACGACGCCAAGGGCAAGCTGCTCGGCTTGGGTTATACCGCCGAGCAAACCAACTCGATCATCAAATCGGCTTCTGACGTTACCGCGAAGTCGATGTTTAATACCGCCGAAGCAGCGGGCGTAGCAGCCAACATGATCGCTGCAGGCGTAAAGCCGGGGCAAGAGCTGGATCACACCCTCAAACAGATCGCCAACGCCGCCACGATCGCTGGCACAGACATGGACGATCTAGGTTACATATTCGGCAAGGTCGCCGCCAACGGTAAAGCGACCGGGCTCGAAGTCAAGATGTTAGGTGATCGCGGCATACCGATGCTGCAGTGGATCGCTAAAGAGTATGGCGTGACCACCGAAGAAGCGTCCAAGATGGTCGCTCAAGGCGAGATCGACTTCGAGAAGTTCAACCACCTCATACAAACAAACATCGGTGACGCTGCCGAAAACGGCGGCGCAACCTTCACTGGGGCTATGAAAAACATCGGGTCTGCGGTAAGCCGCGTCGGTGAAAAGATATTCGGTTCGTGGCAAGAAGAAACCGGGATATTCTACATCATCAAGCAGCAAGCCGGAAAGCTCAACGACTTCTTACGATCTGACGCGATCCAAAACGCCGCGAAGCAGATCGGCGAAAAGCTCTCCGAGGTTGCCAGCTACGCCATTGAAAAGTTCGGCGAGCTCGGCGAAATATTCGGGTTCACCGGAATGAGCGCTGATGATGTAGGCGGCAAGATCGAAAGCATGGGCGAAGCTGCGAAAGCAGGTATCGACAAGCTGGTCGATACCATACGCAGCTTGAAAGAATGGTGGGATGGGCTCAACCCCGCCATGCAAGAATTCATAAAGAAACTCCCGCTCATTTTGCTGGTAGCCGGTCCGATAATCACGGTTATCGGCAAGGTAATTATATTCGTAGGCGCGGTCATGAAAGCCGTAGGTGCGATAGCTACCTTCGTCGCAGCCTTCAACCCCGTAACCGCGATAATACTCGGGGTGATCGCCGTCATCGTTGCCATTATCGCTATCTGGATACTATGGGGCGACGAAATAAAAGCATTCGTTGGAAACGTGATTTCGTGGTTTAAGGAACTGCCCGGCAAGCTGAAAGCAGTGTGGGATAAAGCGACGCAAGCCGTCGCCGATTTTGTCGTAGGCGTAGTGACCTATTTTTACGAACTGGGATACAAAATCGCGCAAGCCGTACTCGATCTCAAAGACGCTGCTGTCGAGAAATTCAACGAGCTCAAAGACAGCGTCATCGCGGCGGTAACGTGGCTCAAAGATAAAGCGATCGAGCTCGTCGTGCTGCTGGTGACCGGCTACATCAATTACCTGCTCTGGCTCAAAGATAAAGCGATCGCGGCGGTAACGTGGCTCAAAGATAAAGCCGTGCAGCTTTTTACCGCGCTGAAGGATCGGGCGATCTCGGTCGCTACCGGGATGCGCGATGGGATAGTCGATCGCTTCACCGCCGCCCGAGATAAAGCAGTAGCGATTTTCACCGCGATCCGCGACAAGATAAAGAGCATAATCGAGGGCGCTCGCGATGTCGTGAAAGGCGCGATCGACAAGATAAAGAGCTTCTTCAACTTCAGCTGGTCGTTGCCGAAGCTCAAGATGCCGAAAATCAAGATCGACGGCAGCTTCAACATCATGCCGCCGAGCGTACCGAAGTTCTCAATCGACTGGTACAAAGACGGCGGTATTCTCACGAAGCCTACGCTGTTTGGTCAGCAAGGCAACACGTTCATGGGTGGCGGCGAAGCCGGACACGAAGCGGTGCTGCCAATCGAGCTGTTGCGTCAATACATCGCTGATGCAATGGCAGAAAACGGTGGACGCAGCGAGGAATACCTCGCACAGCTCGTCGGGTTGATGGAGCAGTTCTTGCCCGCCCTTATCGGTATGCAGGTCGTCATGGACGGCGGGGCACTCGTAGGTGCAATATCGCCGGGCATGGATAAGCAACTCGGCAGTATGGATACAACGCGTAGTAGAGGGGGCACGACCTAATGGCTAACTGGGTAGTAGGCGGCGAGGTAACACTCGACGGGTATCGGTTCGCGGTTCTTGCACGCCAGACAGTCAACGGTGAGCCAGTGTACTTACTCGAAATGCGAACAGCGGTACTTACCGCGATCGGTCACTTGTCGGGATCGGCTAATACCTATCCTAACGATACGACGACCGCAGGGCGTGCCCGAAAAGTGACCGATGACTGGTTCGCAAGCCTACCAGCAACGGGTCAGATCAGAACGGGCGCGTATATCCCCAACACATTGGCGGCAGGCACGACATCCGCTACTACCATAACAGGTACAAACGTTACGTCGCCGACTGTCCCGGCAGGCGCAACAACATCGGGTGTGGCGTTTCCGTTGAGCACGTCGGAGATAAACACGTACTACCCTCAATTGTTGCAGCGTGCCGGGCGTGTGATAGTAGTGCAAACTCCTCCGGCTAATGGGTGGATCACCCGAAGCGCGGCAACAACGACACAGCCGTGGCACGTAAATAATGGAACAGGGGCGATTACGGGTGTATCGCAGAGCAGCATCTACACGCTGTTTCCGGCGCTATGGTATAAGCCCGATAGCACGCCGACGAAACGTGCGTGGTTAAACGGGGGTGACCCAGACAATGTATCGTTAACTGACTACCCGACGTCTATCAGCGGAGCGCTGGTATTCGACGACGGGGAGTTTGGGTTGCTGCGCCTAATCTATGCGCGCGGCAGTACGGTAGTAGCGACATCGTCAAACCAGTCGTTTCCGAAACTAGGTGAAAACGAAAAAAGATTATCTAACACGGTTAGCACGGTAGTAAACGGGACTGTTGACCGCATAAGCATATATATGGACGTGCAGCACGATGACGGTGCTGTAACTGCATACCTTCCCAAGCCGCTAGAGTTATCAGGAGTCCAGCAATTCAAGACATGGTTTGTGAACGGAGCGACGGGTAGCGGTCAGCAGGCTGGCATATTCTGGTCGAGCGACCACGATTTCACGACCGACTGGAACTTCCTGTTTTCGCTCGCTGAGACCACTACTGAATCGCGCACGGTCACATTCAGCGAGGGAGATATACCGCCGCGCACTATCGTTGATGGGCAGCCGATAGGCGAGCTGCCCGAACTAGAAAGCACCGAAGCCCGCGAGTTCTTGGGCTGGTCAGTCGGCGGCACTATCATCGACGGCACATTCATCGTCACAGAAGACGTAGAGCTGATAGCCGAGTGGCGCGAGATACCACTATTCACCGTCACGTTTTCCGAGGGAGCTGACCCGCGCGAGATACGCGAAGGGCAGCCGATAGGCGAGCTGCCAATACTCAATCGCACCAGCTTTGACTTCTTGGGGTGGAGCTTTGACGGGGTACTTATCGACGAGTTCTTCATCGTCATCGCCGACATAACGCTTACCGCCGAGTGGTACGAGCACCCGCCGCCCGAGCCCGATACGTTTACCGTGACCTTCAGCGAGGGGCTACCTCCACGTGAGGTTGTAGACGGTGATCCGATCGGGCACTTACCGGCTTTGCAGCGCGACGGCTATGAATGGCTCGGCTGGACAGTAAACGGCACGCTAATAGACGAGCAGTTCATCGTGACTGCCGACATCACGGTAGTGGCTAACTGGCGCAAAATACCCGAGCCCCCGCCACCACCTGCGCCGTCAGACTTCCAACGATACCTAATCGTTGACGACGAGCATATCAGCTTTGCGATCGTAACCGACAAGCGCATAGACGCGCCGAAGCAAAAGACCGCATTCGTGGACGTGCCCGGCGCACACGGTTCGCTTGACCTATCAACGGTTCTTACAGACGGTGCGCCGATATTCGATCGCCGCCCCGTCGAGTTCGACCTGTTCTTCAAGGATCGGCGCGGCGAAGACTTCTTCGCGCTGCAACGCGAGTGGGGGTCGGTGCTACATGGGAAGATTCTGCGTGTGAGCTATACCGGCGCGGGAGATGTGTACCTCACCGGGCGCTGCGCGATTTCAGACTGGAAAGAAACGAAGGCGGGCACGACGTGCAAGTTCAGCATCCTCGCTGATCCGTACTGGTATGACGATGATGAAACGATTGTCGCAACAACAGCAGAAACAGGCACAGGGGCGACTGTGACGCTTGCTAACGGGCACAAACAGGTAGCCCCTACCATTCACCCATCTGATGCGATGGAGATAATCTACGGCGGCAAACGATACAGCGTGCAAGCCGGAGAGCAGCGTGCGCCGTGGCTCGTTCTCAAGCCCGGATCGAATACGCTGCAACTTATAGGTGAAGGTACGTGTTTATTCCGATGGAGAAAGGCGTGGATGTAGGTGAGTTACTACGTCATCACCATAGACGGACGAACAGTCCACGACACGCGCCTAGACGATATCAGAGTACTCAACCCTCGTCACGCCCAAGAGGTAAACGCAAGCGATCTGCTGACGTTCTCGCTTGAGCCCAAACACCGATTCTACGGACTGCCACGCAAGCGCAAGAGTACCGTGTGCCTGTTTCAAGACGGCAGTAACCAGCCGCTGTTTAGGGGGCAAGTGCTCGACGACGAAATGGACATGAGCCGCGTCAAGAAGATTGTGTGCGAGGGCGACCTCGGGTTCTTAAACGACAGCATACAGCGTCCCTACCAGTTCGATGCTGAAAACGAACCAGAAGGCGAGAACACCGTCCGCGCTTTGTTCGAGCGCTTCATCACAAGCCATAACGAACAGATGAACGGGGATCGTAAGAAGTTCCGCGTAGGGCTCGTCGACATTGAAACACCGTATGAGGGCTTCTGGCGGGCTGACACGACGTATCTAAACACCTTCGAAACGCTGAAGGCAAAGCTGTGGGGCAGCGCGTTAGGCGGCTTTGTGTGGACGAGTGGCACGGAACACGTGCGCTACATCAACTACACGAAAGAGCCGGGCGGGATCAACACCCAAGAGATACGGTTCGGTGAAAACCTACTCGACCTAAAACGCTTCGTGCGCGGCGCGGACGTGATAACCGCGCTGATACCTCTCGGTGCTACCATCGAAGATGAAGAACCCGAGCTAGAGGAAGACTGGGACTTCGATGTGTCCGGCGGTGGCTGGCAACCCGATGATCTGCCGGACTGGGAGCCGGACGACTACCTAACAGGTGAGGGGGGTGCCCCCATTGTCTAACGGACGCGATCTGGTCGATGAAAAAGCCCGCGTTACTATCGCTGACGTAAACGATGGGCGCGACTTCATCATTGATAGAGAAGCTGCGCGGATATTCGGCATCATCGTCGGCGTGCAGACGTGGGATAACGTCAACAAGCCCGAGGTGCTCATGGAGCGCGGATGGGAGTACTTGGCGTCGCAAAAGATGCTCGGCGTAACGCTCGAGCTATCCGCTGTTGATCTGCAACTGCTCGGCGTTGACGTAAACGCGATTCGCATCGGTAACCGTATGCGCGTCATAAGCGAGCCGCACGGAGTAAACGAAATGATGACGGTTGTTAAGATAGAGCGCGACCTCGATAGAGCAGACGCAACGTCCATCACGCTCGGCGCAAGGCGTGCCACGCTGATAGATTCGGGCAACGACAAGCTCTCGAACATGGCAGACGAAATACACCGATCCACCGAAGCCAACTACTCGACGACAGGTCAAGTGCGCGAGGTAATCGAGCACACCAGCGCAACCCTTTCGAGCCAAATCGACCAGACCGCAGCACAGATACTTCTCGGCGTAGCCGAACAGTACGTGACGCGATCCAACATCGGCGAGTACATCGAAGAACGTGCAGCTGAACTCGCGCTCACGAGCGATCAGCTCATGTTGCGCTTTGAAGAACTGCTCGCCTACGCACAAAACATCGACGGCGAGATAAACCAGTACCAGCGCGAGCTATCGACGTGGATACGCTTTAGCATCGACGGCATGACGATGGGCAAGGCTGACAGCCCATTCAACTCGACCATCGACAATGAACGGCTGGCATTCTTGCAAAACGGGCGTGTGGTAGCCTACATCGCGCACAACAAAATGTACATAACCGACGCCGAGGTAACCAACTCGCTAATCATAGGCAAGTTCGCCTTCATACCGCGAGCAAACGGTAACCTCTCGTTCACGTGGATCGGGGGCTAGCAATGGCAACAAGTGGAGCGTTTAATACCACCGGCTATCAAGGGCGCTACCTTCAATTCGAGTGGCGCCGGGTTGCCGTAGATACAGCAGGTAATACCTCGACGATCGAATGGACGTTGACTGGGCGCGGAACAGCACAAGCAACGTGGTACATGACAGGTGACGTGGCAGTAGAGATACTCGGAGTGCGCCGCTTCACACAAGCAGCACGCTTCCGGCTCACCAACGGTATGCTCGTAGCAAGTGGGCGCGTAGTCATCCCACACCGTGCAGACGGAACTATGGACTTCGGTGCATACGTCCACGCCGCCATATATACGTTTGCGATAAACTCGCACGGTGAATCTCGGTTCGCGCTCGACCCGATCCCGAGGGCGTCGACCTTCACCCTTTCTCCGGCGTCTATCACCTGCGACGGAACAGCATCAACGACGGTAAACATTACGCGCTTTGTACCGACGTGGACGCACGACGTGCGCTTTGCGATCGGAACGTACTCGCACACCGTAAACAACGTAGCGACCTCTACGGCTTTCGCACCGCCACGTGAGTGGATCAACGCGATACCGAACGCGGAGCGTGGAGCTTGCACGGTAACGGTCACTACGCGAAACGGCAACACCGTGATCGGGTCAAGGAGTGCCACGCTCACGCTGGCTGTGCCTGCAGACGTCGTACCGACAATCGACGATCTGGTGTTTACGCGCATCAACAACCGTGTGCCCGCCGGGTGGAATGAATACGTGCAGAATCAAAGCGGTGTAACCGCTACGCTTGCAGGCGCTGCCGGAACGATGGGCTCGACCATTCAAGCCCGCCAGATTCGTGGCGGCGTGATGCTAGGCGCTCCGTTTATGACAGATACCGCAACGCTTACCGTGCAACAATTACCCCACGCTGGATCTGTACCGTTCACGGCAACCGTGACCGACAGCCGCGGGCGCACCGCGAGCTTGACGAAAAACATAACCGTGCAAGCGTGGCAACCCCCGGGCATAGGAACGTCGACGGTCGATAGAGCGCTCGTAAACGGCACGCTTGACGACAACGGCACGTACCTTCGCGTCAACGCCACGACGACGACATCGAGTATCAACAACCGCAACGTGATCACGCGATCGGTGCAGTTTCGCCGGGTCGGTGTAAGCTCGTGGACAAGCTCGGGTACGTTTACAAGCGGCACGGTGGTGACCACTGGCGCTAACGCGATCAACACCGACTACGCCTACCAAGTACAGCTGATCGTAACCGACAGCTTCGAGAGCGCGGTACGCACCTACGAAATACCGACGGGGTACACCACAGTCGACTATCGGGCGGGCGGTCGCGGCATGGCGATCGGTAAGGTATCAGAACGCGACGGGCTAGAGCTCGCCATGCAGACAACGACGGTGCAACCGATTCGCTTTGTCGATCAGTTCGGCGCATCGCAGTCGCGCGGCTTCGCCCCGGGGCTTTGCCTGTCGAGTGCAAACCCCGCAGGATCAATGGACATACACAACAACACGACCACCGGGCAGCTGATAGCCGGCAACACATATCGCGTGCCACTTAACGCGGCGACCATAAACACCGGGACGTTCGTAGAGCTCGAACAGGTGGCAGCGCGGACACACCGGCGCATACTTCGCAGTGGTGTTTATCGTGTGCGCGGTTGTATGCTCGTCGAAAACCTCACGGCTGGTGGGGCTGCGGGAAACTTTGTGTACGCCTGCCTTGAAACGGGATCGCCGACGACTGTGCCGGTGGGGTCATCGAACAACGGGACGATAACGCGCTACGCGATAGCAGCTAACAACGCCAGCGGGTATGTCGATCTGGCGTTTGATACGATCGTAGCGATAACCGCTCCGCAGTCGATCATAAACCTCGCCGTACTTTTCAACCCTGTCGGGCAAAGCGGTACGATAGCAACACCGCGCATAAACCTCGCCAGCAATTACACGAATCTGGTCATAGAGCCGGTCTATTTTACTTAAAGCCAATATGTTACAATAGCCCCGAGCAGGAAGGCACTACCTTGCAACTGACCGCTGAAATCATCGCCGTATTATCGCTTTTAGCGATGGTCGTAATGGGCATAATAAATTACGTCGTCGTATCGAAAGTAAACGCCGAGAAGATAGGCGTGATCGCTCAAAAGGTCGATGACACTCAACACGACGTTCGAACGCTGCAGCACGCGGCAGACGACCGGCGTGAGCGCATAGCAGTACTTGAAACCGAAGTCACCCACCTAAAAGAACAGCGAGGGCACGGCTAATGGAGCAGGTAGCAGAATGGGTAGGAATAGTATCGGTCGCCTCGGCGTGCTTGTTCTTCTACCTCAAAAGCAAGAAGGAGCGCGAAAAAGATATCGAAGCACGCGCGAAGCACGAAGGGGCAATGGACGCAAAGCTCGATAACATCTTGCAACATCTGGGTACACTGCACGCGCAGATGCACGCAATACAGCTTCAAGGCGATGACACGCACCGGCGTGTCATCGTACTAGAAACGCAGGTATCAGCACTAATGAAGGGAGTGTAGTATGGACAGGGAAAAACTGAACGTAGACAAGGCGGTCATCATCCGCACAATTCTGACGTTTGTAGCGGTGTTCAATCTCGCGGCAAACGCATTCGGGTGGGTGATTATCCCACTTGACGAATTCATGCTAGCCCCGATCGTGGACGCAGCCCTCGTAGTCGCATCGGCTGCTGTGTTGGTATGGAGCTGGTGGAAAAACAACAGCTTCACCGACGCTGCGATCGTAGGAGATTACGCGCAGAAAGCCTATCGTGGCGGTAGCGCTATCGAATATGAGCGCGAAGGCGTAGAGGTCGAGTGGACACCGCCGAACTACTAGAAAGCAGGTATGCATCATGAACATTACACAAACACGGCTATCACCGAACCGGCAAGCAGGCGGTATGCGCGAAGTGCGTGCGCTCATGCTGCACCACACCGCCGGTGGCACGTTCGCGTCCAACATGGACTACCTCAACCGCCCAACGACGAAGGCGAGCTACCACATCCTTATCGGAAAGAACGGTGAGATCGGACGGCTCGCAAACGACAACGACCGAGCATGGCACGCGGGTACATCGCCAAGAGCACTCACGCTCACCAGCGGTAAGGTGATCCCGCAAAACATGGGTAACGATCACACCATCGGAATCTCGCTTGTCAACGCGGGTAACGGATCTGATCCGTTCCCGCCCGCACAGCTCGCAGCACTCGATAGCGTGCTGGCATTTTACCGGGGCAGGTTCGGAAACCTACCGATCATCGACCATAAGATGTATCGCCCCGGTAACGGTGACATGGCGTCGAACTTCCCCCTTGCACACTACATCGCCGGTGGCGGGTCTGGCAACACATCTGCCCCTTCAACACCAACGCCGCCCGCTCCACCGGCAGGACGTGCTACGATTCGGCGAGGATCGAGCGGTGCAGATGTGCGCCACGCGCAAACACGGCTCAACGTTCACGGCGCGAAGCTGACCGTAGACGGCGCGTTCGGCGCTAACACGGACAGTGCTGTAAGAGCCTTTCAGAAGGCGCGTAACCTTGTTGTCGACGGCATCGTAGGTGCAAACACGTGGAGAGCGCTCGACGGCGCTCCTAGCGGCTCACAAGCTCCCACGCCTGCACCGACACAGCCCGCGGGCTTTCGCTTGACGCGTCAGCTCCGGCAAGGGTCGAGCGGCGAAGACGTGCGTGCGTTGCAGCGCAGACTTATCACGCTCGGGTACGGCGTGGGCGCGGCAGGAGCAGACGGACACTTCGGCGCAAACACCAACGCGGCGGTTGTGCGATTCCAGCGTGATAAGAAACTGACGGCTGACGGGATCGTGGGCGCTAACACCGCTCGTGCGCTCGGCTGGACGTTCGGATAGCATTGTGCTACGATAAGCCCCGCATACGTTTCTCCTTAAACGTGCAGTAGGAAGCCCCGCCCAAATCGGGGCTTCTTGCATAGCGGGTGGGGATCAAGGGCAGCCCGGTAATAGGGAAGTTCCTCCGACAACCTAGAACACCCCGCGCAAGGAGCAGCGGGGTGTTCGTCTATGTTACAATGAAACTGCGCTCCTTTCTCGCGGACGCAAAAAGCCCCCGACGTCCGAGCCGGGGGCTTTAAAATTGTAGCGGGGTTGGCATTTAGCCCCTAGGAATCAAATGCCTAAAACATTCCTTGCAAGAACAGGTCGAAACCTTTGTGCGTAAACTGGATCAAGCTCTGTGAGCCGTCGACCCAAGTGACAGCAACCATGCGCGTGGTCTTTTGCTTTGCACCAAGCGCGGCAGCCATGCCACTACTACCGGAAAGGGCTTTGCCCATTTCGGCATTAATCATCGCGTCGAAACCGCTGGTTTGAGTGTCCGAACTCAACACTTCCCAGTTATCGACGCACGAGGGGTTCAGCGGGATATAATTGCTCAACGAATGCTGCAAGCAAAGCCCCTTACCCCTCTTGTTGGTAAAGGTCTGGTGCTGCTTGCGGACAACGTGCTTACCCTCGCCCACACCCGCCTTTACTTTTCCGTACGATAAAATCATAACAGTCCTTTCTC
>Ga0209737_10001071_pt1 | contig 20451 bp, 21 predicted proteins | sample TergutCu122P3_FD_187284 | JGI IMG/M metagenome (GOLD analysis project Ga0209737, IMG submission 187284) | Cubitermes ugandensis P3 segment gut microbial communities from Kakamega Forest, Kenya - Cu122 P3 (SPAdes) (version 2) | ecosystem: Host-associated > Arthropoda: Insects > Digestive system...
TCATTAATGTCCGACAAAAATAATAAATTATTTTATCCAATCGTAAACAACTGGAAATCAACATACATTTTTTAATAAGTCACTGTATTTCAAAAGTAAGCCCTATTTTTATGAAGTGTCAAATGGGTTAAATAGATCGAACTGCCTCTCTTTTATCCTAACATTAGTTTACTCCTTTCTTGTTTTTGGTGTAAACCTATTTCAGGACGAGACAAAAACAAAGCCACACTCTTAGCCACCCTACCCCAAATCAAAAAGTCGAAAAACGACAAGTTTATGCATAATATCGATATAAATATACCGAAAATCGAAAAAAAAGGTATATTAGGTCAGTGTACCCCCAACCCCACTACCGGAGCCACCACCATTAGCTACGAACTCTACGCAGAAGGGGCAGTAGAAATCTTTGTCTATAATTCAATAGGTCAATTGGTACTGCAAATACCGCAGGGAACAAGAGAAGAAGGCGCGCACCAAGCCACAGTTTCCCTTATCAATATGCCCAAAGGAATTTACCACTACGCCCTCTACATCAACGGCGAACGAACAGATACTAAGAAATTGGTACTCACTTATTAATCACTATTCACCAAAAAAAGGGCTGTTCTTGCGGGAGCAGCCCTTTTTTATTTTCCATGCACTAAAAAAAAGATTTAATTTTCTTATCCAACATTTACTTTTCAACAAAATTATTAATATTTTTGTCCGCATTAAAGTTATTTATGATGGAAGAAAAGGCAAAATCCCCAAAGCACTCAGAAAGAAATAGTAAATCAATAAAAGTAGCAGTTTTCTGCATTCTTGCAATTTTAGTTCTTTATTTCGGTTCCAATTTTTTGAAAGGCATTGATAGTTTTAGTAAAAAAGAGTTCTATTATTCTGTGTATGATTACAGTGGGGGGCTCCACACGGGGGCAGTGGTATATCTCAATGGCTACCCTGTAGGTAAAGTAACGAAGGTAAAGTTAATTAACCATTCGCCTGTGAAAATATTAGCCGAATATCTTATAGCCGATAATATTAAATTACCGATAGATTCTCGCTTTGAGGTTATGTCGAAAGATTTTCTGGGAGGAATTATTGTCCGTTTAGCCTTAGGAGAAAATTTACAATATGCCAAGCCCGGCGACACGCTTTCATGTGGAGTAGCCCCTCAACTAACAGATGGCTTGGAACCTATGAAAGAACAAATTGCAAATATATTGGCATCCGTAGATACTATTGCTGTTGCCCTTAAAGACCTGCTTTCAAACCACAATGGCGCCGAGAAACTTGCAAATACGCTAAACCACATTGAGTCAATTACCGCATCATTCGACCAAGTGATGAACGATAATAAAGCAAAATTTGGAAAATTGGTAACAGAAATTACAAAATTTTCCGAAACACTTACAGATATTTCTCCCGAATTAAAAAGGATTATCTCAAATTTTGACTTAATTGCCGATACGCTTGCAAAAGCTAATATTGCAGAAGTAATCTTAAACGCGAATAATACTATCAATGACTTGAATGCGGTGGTTAAAAAAATTAATACCGGAGAAGGAGATATTGCTAAATTATTGAATGAAGATGAATTATATACAAAATTAGGAAGCGCTTTGCAAAGTTTAGACGAATTGTTTACAGACATAAAACAAAACCCGAAAAGATATATCAATATTTCAGTTTTCGGAGGGAAAAAGAATAAATAAAAAATAATACTTAATCCTTTTCGTTACAACCAAAAAATTTTACTATGGGAAGAGCATTTGAATTTAGAAAAGAGCGCAAATTTAAAAGGTGGGGCAATATGGCGAAGGTGTTCACTCGTCTTGGCCGCGAAATTACGATGGCGGCAAAAACCGGAGGCCCGGACCCCAACACAAACTCAAAACTGAGACTGCTTATTCATAACGCTCGCGCAGAAAATATGCCGAAAGATAACGTGGAACGCGCAATTAAAAGAGCATTAGAAAAAGACACCTCAGATTATAAAGAAGTTGTATTTGAAGGATACGCTCCGCACGGAATAGCTATTGTTATTGAAGCAGCAACAGACAACAACCAACGAACGGTAGCTAACATTAGAAGCTACTTTAATAAATACAACGGAACACTGGGAACGCAAGGTATGCTCGATTTTATTTTCGATAAAAAATGCCGCTTTACCATAGCAAAAAAAGAGGGCTTAGATTTGGAAGAGTTTGAATTGGAACTCATAGATTTTGATGCGGATGAAATTTTTGAAGAAGATGATACAGTGTTAATTTACGCTAACTTCCAAAGTTTTGGACCCCTACAAAAATATTTGGAAGAAAACGGATTTGAAATCAAAGATTTTAAATTTGAAAGAATTCCTAACGACATGAAAACACCTTCGGAAGAACAAAGAATTGAAGTTGAAAAATTGCTCGAACGGATTGAGGAAGATGATGATGTAACGAATGTGTTTCATAATATGATGTGAGTTTTGTGACGGGAGTGATGGATGTGACGCGTGACAGAAGTGACGAAAGGAGATAATAAAATCCCGTATAAAAAATAACAACTAAATTTGTGTATAGTAAAAGTTATATTTTTGCCACATAAATAAAAAATTAACTTTAATGCAAATAACAACCTTAGATAAACCGAAAGAGAAGATAGTGAGCTGGATAACTCCGCAGTCAGAGAAAACGACAATTGAGGAGTATCGTAGTGAGATGAAAGTAGCAGAAAACTCAGGATTCATTAGTTTTGAAGAACACAAAAAAAATATGAATCAATGGCTCACGGAGAAATTATAGTTAAGGAAAATACAGTCTTTTCCATTGTAGTATCAAAAAGATATGAAAAAAATCTGCAAAAAGCACTTGATTATACTCTTCAAGAATGGGGTGCTGTAACGATGGTAAATTTTCACCTTCAAATCATTAATGAAATAGATAAATTAGCCTTTTTCCCTTATTCTAATGTCCCGAATAGGTTTTTGGAAAAACTAAATTACAGAGAAATAATCTTGAAGAAGTATCCTTTTGTCATCACATATTGCATTGATAAAAAAGATGTTATGGTAATAAATATCATTCATACAAGTAGAAATCCTATCATTAGAAAATCGAGTCGTTAAAATTTAGAAGTTGCACCCGACACAAATTAGGGATTATAAAATGAAAAAAATAATCTACAGTATTGCAACAGTAAGTATGCTATTATTATCTCAACTAGGGACTGCACAGATTAACTTGGAGCATACATTTGATGCCTATGTGAGTACTTATGGCGGATTTTTTCTGCCACCATCTCTTGAGTGTTATACTTATTTTAATTCAGAAACAAAGCAAATGAGAGTATATAATGAGGACTACTCTTTGTATAAATCAATTTCCTTTACACCACCTGCTAGCTATTCCACCAGTGGTATGTCTGTTCTTAAAAACATCTTTACTACGGATGGAAAATTAACATTTTTGGTAACATTTACTAATCCAGATATGATAAATACAAATTCATGGAATGCTCTTAGGCTTTATGATGAGAATGGCACGCTCCTGAAAGATTTCGGATACGCATATCTTTTTACTTCTAATATTCATGTTACTTCTAACAAAAAATATCGTTTAGCACTTATTCGCTATAAAGCAACAAATCCATCGACTCATACAACAGAAATTTACTCTCTTCCCGGCACTCCACCGGTAGGGGTCGTGGAGCAAAAAGTAAATGCAAATCTACCTCCTTACCCCAACCCTACGAACACAGTAATAACATTACCTTATCAACTTTCACAAGGCGAAATGTCGGTAATGCGCATTTTCAACATTAACGGACAACTGATAGAAACAAAACAAATAGATTATGTATTTGACAAAATATTACTCAATGTATCGAGTTATGCAAAGGGAATCTATTTTTATGAAGTAAATGGGATAAGCAATAGGTTTATTGTAGATTGAAAATTTTATATAAACAGAAAAAACAACATAATATGTACTACTACAAATTTAAAATTTCCTTCGACGAGGTAGAAAATTTTGAACGCAATATAGAAATATTGGCTGCAGATAATTTTGAATCTTTTCACAAAATTCTTTATCAGTGTATCGGATTGTCGGGACACGAATTGGCATCTTTCTCTATTTGTGACTCTAAATGGAATAAATTGAAAGAAATAACGCTTATTGATATGCACGATGACCGAGAATTAGAAACCCCTAATTATGAGGAAGACGAGGAATTCTCAACCTCTTCAAATATTCCAAAGTTTGTTATGAAAAATTCTGTATTAAAGGAATTTATTACCGACCCTCACCAGCACATTATGTATGAATACGACTTTATTAACCCTAAAGTTTTTTATATTGAACTGCTAAAAACATTACCGGTAAAAGAAAACGCGGAATATCCGCGTTGTACATTTTCCGAAGGCGTACTGCCTAAGCAAGACGAACATGAAGTAGCCGAAAACTCGGAAACCGATTTTTTGAATAACTTTTTCGATGAAGCCGACGAAGACGCTTACGATGATGATTTTATTGGAGACCAAATTTGGGACGATTCGCAAACAGAATTCGATTCATTTTAATTCCCTTTGCAATAATAAACGTTTCCTGAAGGATATAAAGTGTCCAAAAAGCAATAGCAGTAATAGCAACGCCAAGGTGTGAAAACTTGAGAAACATAGGTCCTTCTTCAAAAAAAGTTGCACTAAGGATGTACGACATAACAACCACTGCCATTATTAACAAACCCCACCACAAACCAATATTAAAGTCGGCGTTTGTATCAATGTCTTTTTCAATAACTTTTTTGTCGAGAAGGATATAATTAGTTTCATTAAAAGTTTCTGCGAAAACGGAATAGGGTTTAATAAAGTTGAAAATGGGGATGAACCAGCCTAAATAAGCCCAAAAAGGCGCTGTACTTTTGTTCATCCATGGGGATGTAGCACGAAGTATCAGCATATTCTTATGGGTCCAGGTCGCAAAAAAGATAACTTTAGCTACAAAAAACAGAATGGTAAGCCATATCGTAATCATAAATGTTTTTTTTGCCGAATCTACTTTTTCAATTAAGTCGAAATGAGGAACTTTAATAGCTTCAAACAGCACCAACTGTGTTTGAATAGCGGCATCAATTTTTTCTAATTCAATTTTTTTATTTTCTAATGTATTTGCAGTTCTTTCTATCTCTTCCTGATGTTCTTTTGCTTTCTTTTTGTCTGTGGGTACTGGTTGTGCAGCTAATGTGTCAAATTTTGTAAGATAATAATCAACTTCGGCTTGCGCTTGACGTCTGGGTCTCTCTACTTCACTCAGCTCACGCGAGGCAGCATCATAATAGGGGGTCTCGCTAATTAATCTTGTATTAACTTTATCAAAACTCATCAGGCATACCATTGCAATAATAAACATACCCAAAATAAGAGGGTTGGAAAACATGGCGAGTTTTCCAAACAAAGCAGTGTTGGTAATTTTTTTCATATTTATTTTTTTAGATTTTTTTTTGGCCGACAAAAGTAGAAAAATTATTATAATACTCACCAATTTTCAGATAGCGATTTACTCAACCACATTCCTTGTAGAAGCAATATTCACAATAACAGTGTTCGGATTTTCAATAAAAGTAAGATTCGGTATTGAGAGGTCGCTTACTTTAATCATGTCATTAATTTCCAGATTTGAAATATCAACGGAAATCACTTCCGGAATATCTTTCAATAATCCTTTCACTGTGAGTTTGCGTGTTTTTTTCATCAATTTACCTCCACGAAGAACGCCGGGAGAAGTGCCGGTTATGATAACCGGAATACCAATAATAATTGGTTTTCCTTCAACCACTTCTAAAAAGTCAACGTGTAATAATTTGTCTGTTATCGGATGCCATTGTGTGGCTTGCACTACGGCTTCAAATTTCTTTTCTCCTATTTCCAATTCCACATATTTCACTTCCGGAGTGAATAGTAGTCCGCGAAATTGCGATTCTTCCACTACAAATTTAAGTTGTTCTTTTCCGCCGTAAATTACGCACGGAATTGCCCCTTGGGCGCGCTGTGCTTTCGCATCTCTTTTCCCTACGTTCTCTCTAAGAGAACCGCTAATAGATACAGATTTCATGTTTTTAAGTTTTGATTATTAATGAATTCACTTCTTGTTTTAAAAAGCCGGCAAAAGTATATTTTTTTATTATCCATCATTTATGAAAATCAAGAAATTTGATTTGAACCTTTTTGCTGTTTAAAAATGGGGTTTGTTTTTACTTTAAGGAGGAAGTCAATTTATCTTCAACTTCATTCAAATGGGTTTCACTAAATATCAAGGGAGGGGCAATGCGCATTGCTGTGTCGCACCATAAAAACCAATCGGAAAAAAGTCCATGTTCCAGAAAATTTGTAAGTATTTTGAAATTGGTTACAGCATTTTGAAAGTCAACGGCCATCATCATTCCTTTTCTGCGTATTTCTTTCACTTGTGGAATTTTACGGAAAGTTGTTTCTAATTTTTCTCCCATTTTTTCGGCAATTTCCCACATTTTACCATCTGTAATTAAGTTAAGGTGTGCCAATGCGGCCGCACAACACACGGGGTGTCCTCCAAAAGTAGAAATATGACCTAATATGGGGTCGTGCGTGAGTACGCTCATCATTTTTTTATCTGCAATAAAAGCACCAAGCGGCATCCCGCCGCCAAACGCTTTTCCCAAAAGCAGTATATCGGGAACGATGTTATAGTGCTCAAAAGCAAATAGTTTTCCTGTGCGCCCCATGCCGGTTTGAATTTCATCAGCAATGAGTAAAACATTATCTTCATCGCACCGTTGCCTTAGTTTTTGCCAATACTCTGCTGTTGTTATTCTTACTCCTGCTTCTCCTTGAATGAATTCAACAATTACCGCAGCCGTTTTATTAGTAATTTTCTTCAAGTCTTCTTCTACTCCGAATCTCATTGATTTTGTATCAGGAAGAAGTGGTTGAAAAGCGTTTTTATAGCTTTCGCTTCCCATCATACTCATTGCCCCGTGCGAGCTCCCGTGATAAGCATTCTTGAAATGAATCAGTTCTGTTTTCCCTGTGTAGCGTTTTGCTAATTTCAGAGCTCCCTCTACAGCTTCTGATCCTGAGTTAACCAAAAACACAGAGTTTAGCGTTTGAGGCAAACAGCTACAAAGTTTTTCGGCAAGTTCCACTTGGGGCTGTAGTATCATTTCACCATACACCATCACGTGCATATATTTGTCTATTTGAGATTTAGCAGCATTAATAATGGCAGGGTGTGCATGCCCCATATTACAAACGGATATCCCGGCAATTAAATCTAAGTACTTTTTCCCTCGAGTATCGTAGAAGTGTACTCCTTCGGCACGTTCTACCTCAATACCAACCGGAGCATCGGAGGTTTGCGCAAGATATTTAAAAAATAAGGTTTTCATCTGCTTTTCAATTGGTCAGCGAAAATACAAAAGTTATTTTTTATTAGCCAAAAAAGTATATTTTTGCCGGCTCGTTTAGGCGGGATGTAGCGCAGCCCGGTAGCGCGCTTCGTTCGGGACGAAGAGGCCGCAAGTTCGAATCTTGTCATCCCGACCCACTAAAGGTTCCGTAGCTCAATGGATAGAGCAACTGCCTTCTAAGCAGTAGGTTACTGGTTCGATCCCAGTCGGAATCACAAAGAAAATGAATGGTTTTCGGGAGGCTACCCAACCATCAGCCTTTTTAGCATCTTTTGCATCGCCTCTTCAATACAGCTATAGCTTGCCTCTTCTTTCCCAATATAAATAAAAAAAAGATGAAGTTGCTTTTCATTCTGCTCAATAAATGATTCGAATACCTTTTTATAATTCAAGCGATAGGCTTCGCGCACACGGCGTTTTAAAGCATTTCTATCAACCGCAAGTTTGAACGTTTTTTTAGGTACTGTAAAAGCAACGCTAACCGCCGGTTTGTCTTGCTTTGCTTCTGTAAAAGAGTAAAAACACTTTAACGGATAGGATACCACAAACCTATTTTCTTTATATAGAGCTTCTATAATAAGTGAAGATTTGAGCTTATCTTTCTTTTTAAGAGTGTTTTTTTGTTCTTTATCTGCGTCGCGTGGCATATTCTTTAAAGAAAACTTCTAATGCAGAAGTAATGGTGGAATGTTGCTTTGTTGGCGCTTCCACTTGTAACTCCCAACCCATATCTTTAATTGCTTTACAGGCAGTAGCTCCCGACGCGGCAAAAGCCATTTCTCCTTGAATAAAATCGGGGAAATTAGTTTTTAAAGATGTTACAGCTACCGGACTAAAAAATACTATCATATCGAACTTCGACAAATCAACCGTGTTCACCAAATCAACAGGCTCTGTAGTAAAACAAACGGCCTGCGTGTACTTAATGCTGTGTGTATCGAAAAACTCAACAAAATGTGTTCCCATAGAATCTGCGCCGCATGGAATTAAATAGTTGTGGCACCTGTTTTTTAACAGTAAATCAAAAACACTGGATGGGTTATTGTTTTTGCCAAAAAAAATTTTACGTTTTCTATACGGAATATATTTCTGCAAGTAATGTGCTGCCATATCGGTCATGCAGTAATATTTCATTTCGTAGGGCATTTCCACTCTTAAATCCTTCAACAGCATAAAGAATTGGTCGATAGTTGTAGTACTTGAAAAAACAACTGCTGTATGTTCTAATATATTAATTTTTGTTTTTCGGAAATCAATAGCAGAGATTGTGTTAATTTTAAAAAACTTACTGAAGTCGAAAGAAACGCAATATTTCTTTTTTAAATCAGCGTATGGGGATTTTTCAAAATCTGCCGGCGCAGCTTGTGAAACTAAAATATTCCTAATCTTCATTGGTAAAACAATCTGTATGAATTATTTACAAGTATATTGAAAGTAGTTTTATGAGTAGCAAACAGGGTAAAATTTCAAGGCTGCAAAAGTATATAAAAAAATTAATTCCACTTTCTTTGCTCACATTCTTTAAAAATAGAAAAATAAACACAAAAGTGATTATCGCATACAGAGGAAGATATACATAATACAGTAGATTGGGAATGACAGCATACCAGGCAACAGGAATAAAACAGAGTAATAAAATGGCATTGATAAAACGGAACAGGGTCTTGATTGATAAGAATAAATACTTTTGTTCACTATAATTAAAAATGGTAGTAAAACAGGATAAACAGAGGTGAGAGAGAGAAAGAGCAACTACTGTTCCTCCGCCAAGTATTCCATACAAAACATGGGGTTTAAAGTTCGTGAATGGTTTAAAATCAATAAAATTAAATAATACTAAAAGGAAACAGGGAATCACGAAAAGATAGAGTAAAACGGGATAGAAGTAGATTCTTTCTTTTGTTAATTTTCCTTCTCTAAGCAACTGTTGCAGATAACGTGTGGAAAAAAAAGCGCGTAGCATGAGCAACGTTTTTCTTTGATACAAAACAAAAGATAGCGTTATTAGAAATAACCCAAATAATAAACAGAAAGTGATTACAGTATTGGCAGTCAATAATGTTTACTAATTAACAATCAATTTTTTAGCAATAAAAATTTGGTTATTATTTTCAATAGTATAGAAATAAACACCTGCCACTAAGGATGTAATATCTACAGAAACTTTATTTTCGAGAGGATTTAATGGAAGGTGAATCACTTCCGTTCCCAGCATATTTCTAATAACCAATTTATTTGAATTATTTTTGTTTGGAAGAGTATAGCTTATTGTAATATTAGTACCTTCGGTAGCCGGATTGGGAAAGGCGTTAAGAGATACTGCATTCTGTTTTTGTTCATTCACCCCCACGCGAACCACCTCTATATTTGCGTAAATGGTAATAGATTCACCTTCTGCAAAAAATTCAAATACGAGTTCGTTTAGCCCAATAAAACCTTTCGGGTCTAAAGCTACCTCGTAAGTTTGCTTTTCTTGATAGGGAATAGTAGATGAAATTTCAATAGGAAGCGGAGGCCCGTCTAAACAACCAGCATCCAAGTCGAAGCAGATTTTAATTTCCATTCCATCAACCATCTCGCCGCTACACACGCTTTTCATTCTTAGATTGTTTTCAGCAAGATTTTCTACAATAATATCAAAGTGAAATGCCTCTGTAATGGGATTAAGGTCGTTTTCGGTGATACTTACATTAATGATTTGTCCATCCGTGTAAGGAACCCCTTCCATGTTTGTAATTCGCATTTTTTGCTGAGCGTATCCAAGCAAGGATAAGCAGATAAATATTAGAGTGAGTAATTTCTTCATAACGTACATTATTTAAATGGGGCACAAGCTCCCGATTGTTTATTTTTGTATGATAATTTTCTCAGTGGTAGTGATTCCCGACACTGTATGTATGTGCAAGAAATAAATTCCGGAGTTATAGTCATTAGTATTTACCTTAACAAAATTATCCGTAGCGGTTACACTTGTAATCAACTGTCCTAAATTATTGTAAAGAGAAACTGTTTCTATTTCACTACCCTCTATTATTATATAGTTGTTTGCTGGGTTAGGAAAAATTCTGAATAAACTATTATAATCATCAATTCCTAAGATTGTTATGTTCCTTTCAACGACTTGAAATGGACAATCGCCAATCACTGCCAAAATACCGTAAGCGTGCTCTCCTACGGGAACATTTTGATGTGTATATGTTTTTGAAGTAATATTTTCTTCAAGGATTTCTCCATTAAAAAATAGGGTAAAACTATAGGAACCTTCGTAATCAGCCTCCCAATTTAGAATAACGGAAGTATCGTCTTGTTGTGCAGTAAAGTTATTCGGCGCATCGCCACATACTGCAAAAGATATTTCAGAGAACTCAGATTGGCAATTACCTATAAAAGCGCTAATCCCGTAAGTGTGCATACCCATAGGTGCATTTTGGTGTATATAGTTTGTTTCTGTAATATTTTCTGCTAATTTTACACCATTAAAATATAGGGTATAGCGGTCTGAATTAGAATTTGCATCGTTCCATGTCAAAGTAACAGATGTACCTTCTTGTTGAGCCGTAAGATTTTCGGGCTCAAGTACTTCCTCACATTCCATTAGAAAATTACTGTTAAAAATATACCTTGAACCATGATCTTGTACAAAAACGTGAACTTCCAAGTCGTCCATTTCTTCAACTTTTGTAGAAGACATATCAAATGTGTGTTGAAAATTTATGGTTTCACCGGCAGCCATATTAATAGTGGTGCCATTTGCGCTGGGCAACATTTTCATCATTACGTGAAAAAATTCGGTTTCACCATTGTTGCCCACATTCCCTGTTGTTCTTTTTTCATTTACAACTACATACAACCTTGCTTCAGGAATATCAATATAAGTATCCACTTTACCACTAATGATAATATTGTTCCCATCTACTGAGAATCTTCCTGAAATATCTATAAATGCCTGCTCTGTAAGGGCGGTATTTAAAGTAGCCTGACTAACAGAACTAATCCGTTTTCCGTTAAAAAAGATTGTGGGGACTCCGCTTACTGCGTAATAGGTTCTTCTTGTACCTCCCTCTACAGTATAGTAAGGGTCGCCGGGTGCAGGCCAACTCATCTGATATTTCGTAATTCCATATTTGTCAGGATTGGCTGCCAAGAGATTTTTCATTTGGATATTGGGGTTCACGCAGGGCGTACAAGTTGAGCTGGTAAAATGTTCTATACATACTCTACGAGTTCCTTGCTGAAAAGCAGTATAGATATTTTTTGTCAACAAATTATCATCAGGATTATCATCCGGAGCTCCGTTCACATTTAGAATCTCAACTTTTAAAACGAAGGATCCTTGCTCTAAATTGGCCGGTTGCGAAAAACTAACTGTTCTTGACTGTAAGGTAGGAAGATTAAAAGAGGTAAACGTTTCGGTTACAGGAGGCAGGTCATTGAACTGATACCTCATTTCAATAGTATTAATCGTTGAATGACCTAAATTGGTAACAGTAACATTAACGGTTTGACTTCCTTCTAAATTGTATGTTTCATTATTTACAGATGACATGGCTGCATTCGTATTATATCTTGCAAAAAGTTTGAAGTTATCGAAGTACCAATCATTAATATCAAAACTTGAACCATTAAAGTACAAGCAAAATTGAAAAGTTGATGAACCTACATCGGGCGTTGTAATTACTTCAACAATTTTGCCTGTCTGATTGCTAGTAAAAGATTTCTGAAATGCAAGATTCCATGTTGTTCCCCCATTGCTTGTTGTTTCAATTCCTATGATATTTGTTCCTTGGTAACGGTTCAGATGGTGAAGAAATTCAATAACCAAGTCGGTAGCCCCGCTTAGATTAATAACGGGCGAGATAAATCTGGTCTTGCCATTAAATTGAGGGGTCCAGGTAAGGCGCAACTCTCTTGCTGTTCCTCCGGCATTGTTCGTATTAGAAATTGACCAGTTTGATGTTTGGTTTTGGATTGTCCAACCTGTGGGCATTGCAGAACCATTAAAGTTTTCGGTTAAAAAAGTTTGAGCATTCAAACAAAAAGCGCATAGAAGGAATGCGGAGAATAAAGATAATAATTTTTTCATGTTGATTTTTTTGATTAATATTTTTGTTGTAACTTGCAGCTGCGAAATAATAAAAAAATGTTATGCAACTGTTTTACTCTCCAATTATTTTTATTAACGCTCTTTTATTTCTTTTTCCGTCAAATTCGAAATAAAAAATCTGTTCCCAAGTGCCGAAATCAAGTTTTCCGTTGGTAATTGCACAGATTACTTCACGGCCCATTATTGTGCGTTTGAGGTGCGCATCAGCATTGTCTTCAAAGCCATTGTGTTGATATTGGCTGTGCGGTTTTTCGGGCGCTAATTTTTCCAACCACACTTCATAGTCGTGGTGCAAACCCGATTCATCATCATTGATAAAAACGCTGGCCGTTATGTGCATGGCGTTTACCAATACTATACCTTCTTTAATTCCGCTTTCGTTAATGGCTTGCTGCACATCGCGTGTAATATTTTTCAACCCCCTTCGCGTAGGGAAGTTGAAGTAGAGTTCTTTTCTGTAAGATTTCATATTCGGATAATGATTAATGGGTTTAGTGTTAGTTTTCTATTTATACCAATATGAATTATTTTTCATATTAATTGCATTTATGTCAATTTTTTTATATTCCTAGCGTGAAAAATTCTTTTCACTACTGCTTCACAATTTTTTTGCTTACGCCGTTAATGTTGGCAATATAAACGCCGCTTGGGAGTGAAGAAACATCAATTTGACAGCCCTTTGCTTGAATTAACAAAACACCCTGAACAGAATAGATTTTTACTTCGGGAAGATTGCCTAATGAGTTAGTTTCAATGTTTAAAATGCTGGAAACAGGGTTGGGATATAAGTTAATTGAGCTATTAAGAAGAATACTCTCTTTGATTCCTAATTCTGATGGTTTTAAATAGGTAGCTTTAAATCTATTGTATTGATAAGTTGAAATTTTGCTTTGCATATTATTGTAATGTACTGTTAGTTCAAATTCTTCATCCCAATCCCACAGAAACCCTTTTTTGTAAGACGGAAAATAATAGCCATCTTTTGCATTGTTATTTTCATCATACGAATATGTGTAGCGCTCATATTCCTCCCATTCATCGCCATCCTCCCATTCTTGCAAAGATTCCGTGAGCAAATTATTTTGAGAATCGTAGGTATATATTATTTTCATAACACCGAACCATTGCCCATTTTCCCAGTCGCGGAAATCGTAAATATGGGTAGTTGTATTGTTTTGTAGATCGTAAACCACAGTTAATTTGATTGATTCTTCCCAAACATCATCCAAAATTTGAAGCATAGCTCCGGTCAGCCGATTTTGAACATCGTAAGAATAAACTATAATCATATTATCATACCACTCATCTTCATCTATAAAATATTGATGCGTTTCTTCCATTCTATTATTTTGTTCATCGTATTTGTAAATAATCTTAATAGCCTCGTCCCATTCATAAAATATAACTTTTACGGTCATTCTGTTTAAGTTATCATACTCGTATTTTTTTAAATATAAATCATCCCAATATCCCTCCCATTCTTGAAGCCGTTCTTCTATCATATTGTTTTTAACATCATACTTATAAAGGGTTCTCATATCATTATACCATTGATTGTCTTGCCAATACTGAAATAATGTTTCTGTTTTGTTATTTTGGGTATCGTAGGTATGAGCTACTCTGCCATGAGTACGCCATTGGTTCATATTCCATGTTTGCCATATTTCGCCGGTACATTTTTCATTTGCGTATGAAAATATTCTACGAATCTCATTCGTGTTCCCATCTCCATAATACTGATAAATTGTATCGGGTTCCCACCACTCTTCGCTTTTTTGAGACTGCTTGGATGCCTGCATCTCTTGCCAAACAGCCTGTTTTAGATAGAAAATAGCTTTCTCCTTTTTGCCTTCTGCTTTTTGCGGTTGTGCCACACCCGAAACAATGAATGCTAAACAGCATAAAATTAAGGTTAGTTTTTTCATAATGTTTTGATTTTTAAATGTTAAGATTTATTGCCAAACATTCAGCAGCTCATAAATTTTCTTTCTGCGCTCTTTTTTTGAAGAAAACGAATAATCATTTTTCTTTACATATTTTTTTGCTTTTTGAAAATTAAGTGTGTGAATGTAAGAAATTTGTGCAAAAATAAAAAAAAAATCTAATTCAATATTTATTAGTTTTTTTCGGATAAAAAAACTTAACCAAAAAATGTCTTTTATTCAGTATTTCCTCCTGTTCGTGCCTGTTTTTCCAATTCTATTTTTCCAAAGCGGAAAGTAATTCCGGCACTGATAAAACGGCTGGTAAATTTTCTAGAAGTATAAGTAATATAGTAAGGATTGGTATTATTATTGATAGTTCGTCTCCAGTTGAAAATATCCTGCACATTTAAAAAAACTGAAATTTTTCTATCCCAAAAATCGGAACGCAAGCCACAGTTAATAGAATAAGTGGGCGCATTCTCAAAAAATATCGTTTTTGTTTTGGAGTGATAACTACCGGAAGCATTAATCTCCAAGAATTTCCAAAGTTTTGCCCAGAAATTTAATCTAAAACTATATGTAAAACACCTTGTAACAACCGGTTCTTCATTATCTCTAAAAATTGTTTCGCTGTGATATTGATAAATCATCGCATTGAGGCGAATATTCATAAACGTTTTGAGTCGGTACTGAACATTTGCATCCGCTCCATATTGATGTGATTTTCCTGAATTGACCGGCATCGTGAAAGAAACAAATCGTCCATAGAAATCGCTATAAATCACATCAGTAATATCATTTATTTCATCCTTATTGTGTTTAAAGTAGGCAGTTAAACCCACCGAGCCGAATTTTGGAAAAAATTTTCTCCAACCGCCTTCAATAGAATTGGTAAAAGTGGACTTTAATTCAGAATTCCCTATTGAAAAATTATCTTCAAAATATTTTATAAATGTTGATAATTGTGAGTTGTTTGGATAATTTACTCTTCGTGTATAACTTAAATTAAAGTTGTGTTTTGATTTTGTTGAATAACTTAAATGCAACGAAGGAAAAAGTCCTAGATAGAATTTTTTGTGATTATATTCCGGCTGACTAATCACACTATAGTTAAGGAATCTGTTTTCAGAACGCAAACCTCCTTTTATAGTAAAGTCGCCAAATTTATGCTGCACAATAATATAGGCATTCAAATCACTCCGATCGCTTACAGAATTTTCGTAACGCATGGAGTCTAAAACATAAATATTGCTAAACAAAGTATCGGTTTTTCTATTCAGTGTTTCAGACGAATATAAACCTTCAATACCCATTTCAATCACTCCTTGCTTGTGATAAGGCAAGTTATAATAAATTTTTCCACCAAAGTTGTAACTATTAACGTTATTGATAGTCTTCCTATTTTTATTTAACTCTGAATAATTCTTATACGATCGTTGGAAATTGTTACTTTGGTTACGTTTCCGACCTTCACCAAATATTTCCGTTACAATTTTATGTCCATTATTATTGAATTTATGCTCATATTCAACTCCAAAATCTCCACTAATAGAGACAGATTTATAAGTAGCTTTCTCTAAATAATCGTATATTCCGTGATTATTAATAAATTCTTGATATTTATAATCTTGAAAAACTTCATGTTGAGAAAAAGGCATTGGATAACATCTCCCCCAAAAAGAGATAGTTTTCAATGAATCAAAACGATAGGCACCACTTATATCTATAATTGTTGATATAGAGTTCCCCTTTTGGTTGTCTGTGTAATTTCGGTAACTTGATGTATCCATATTATCATCTAAAATAATCGTATATCCATTCAATTTACTATTTGTAAAATTATAATAACCAGATAAATATAAATTAATGGAAAACTTTTTATTGGAAAACATATAAGAAACCCACGGCGAAGCCATTGGGCGTGTAGAGCCATTGAGACCAAAACTAATAAAACTGTTTCTTTTGATGTTTGATTTTGTAACGATGTTAATGATTCCGCCTGTTCCTTCAGCACTATATCTCGCAGAAGGATTGGTAATTACTTCTATTCTTTCTAAAGAGTTGGCAGGCAGTTGTTGAATATAATTTTTCAAATTTTCTGCATTTAATCTTGAAGGTCTTCCATTAATCCAAATCTCAACATTAGAATTCCCTCTTAATGTAACATTACCTTCAATATCTACTTCTACTCCGGGTGCATATTGCAAGGCATCAGCGACAGTACCGGTTTGTACGCTTGGGTCTTCCGATACATTGTATAATGATTTTTCGCCATCGTCCATGTAAATTGGTTTTTTAGCAGAAATAGTAACATTTGGCAACTTCGTAGCAGTGGGTTGCAAAAAAATGGTTTCAAGTTTTATTTCTTCCTTGTTTTTGCCCATAACAGATACAGACTCTTGGTAAATATCGTATCCAATATATGAAGTTTTAATAATATAGTTTCCAGTTTCAATGTTCAGAAATTTAAAAGTTCCATCCTTATCAGTTGTGATAAAGTTTATTGCAGTGCTGTCTGCTTCATTTAATAGCTCAACACTTACATAGAAGAGAGGAAGATTTGAGTTATTATCAACAATGTTTCCAATTATCGAATATGGATTGTTTTGCGCATTAACGATATTTGCTGGTAATACAATCACAAGAAGCAACCAAATTATAACGAACATCTTGCGCATATATTTATTTTATTGATGTTATTAGCGTACATAGATTATTACGTTTTAAAATAAATTCATAATTTGAAACGGGAGGACATAATATATTATAAATACATTTATTGCAAGGAGCAAGATTTTGCTTAACGCAAAACCAACTATTTGAATTTGAATTAACTTCATTATTTATTAATTCTACCAAAGAATCTTTGGCAATATTTCCCAAAGATTGAGTATGTACATTTGAATATACATCTCCATTTGACTGTACTACCAATTTTCCATAATAATTAGAATTTAGCACCTGATTTCTAAAAACCTGATTTTGATTTAAAAAGATACTGTCAATATCTTCTTTGCCAACAAATACATTAGTTTCAAAAAAAGAAAGATTTTTACCATTATATATCGGAATAAATCTACATGGTATCTGATACTTCGTTAACCAAGTTTCAAAGTAATCAATAGCATTTTCTTGTTCAATTAAACAAACAATTTCCATTTTACTTGCAAAACATGAATTAATCAGTTTTTCTAATATGTCTTTTTCGCATTTTTCGGAGATGCAAAATATTATTTTCCCGAGTTTAAAATGCAGTACTTTTTCTATTTGATTGATATCTTGATTCGTGTAATTTGTATCTATGTAAATATTAATCAATATATCATTACTATAGTTTGCAAAAAAATCTACTAAAGAATCAATGTGAGTGTATCTTCCAAGATTGTCTCCTAGAAGATTAACCTCTCTTAATCTATTAGATGTAATAGTTGAAGAAATAAATTTTTTCAAATATTCAAAATTGATTTCTTCATATTTTTGATTGATGCCTATATTATCCTCCGAAATTTCTCTATATAAATATTGTTTTACTACAGAATTTAATGTCTTAAAACAGTTGATATCCAAAGATATAGTGTCAATGTTATTACAAGAATTGTATATTTTATTATAAGAATCTTTTATCCTAGCATTGTCTAGTTTATGGACATCTTGTATTTTTAATGCAGGAGAGAATTGTATTGGTGCTATTCGACTCTCATAAACAAATCCCATTGCGTGAGACTTTATTTCTGAAATAAAATTTTTGATCTCCTCATTTTCTAAGTTTTCAGGTATAAGGGGGAAAACATATAGATTGTCTTTGTTTCGATTAAGAAATTCTACAATAATCGGACTATTAAAAAGCTTTTTTTCCGCATTTGCAGAATTATATAATAATACGCTATTTCCAATAATATTGATAAATATATAGGGCTCAAGTATGAAGTATTGGTTTACCATCTTTTTATCTATTTAAAAAAACTATGCTACATTAATGTCGTAAATTATATCTTTAAACACCTGAGGGTTATCCTCAATAAATGAAACAATTTCTGAAATATAAATCGCAAATGCTTCTTTATTTGTGTAATAGTTACATGTAATACTGTTGTTACGTAATGAACTAAATGTATAAATACATGTTGGACAATTAGAAGCTAGATAACATTTTGAACAAAACTTTTTCATTTTTTTTATTCGCGAATTGAATTGTTTAACTATTCTTTCTACATTGATTTTATAATTTTCATCTTTGATTTTATCTATAAAATATTGATGCGATATGCGTTCGCATTGCAAAACATTTCCGGCAGCGTTAACAAATATTTTACGAAAAAAAGGAATACAAGTACCTGTAGGTTTTATTGGTCTGTTTGCCCCTGCATTTAGAAAAGAATAATCGACATATACTAAATTAGTCGAGTGTAAAATAAAATTTAAAGTTTTCTGAAAAAAAGGATTTTGTTGATATATTGATGTGGGGGCTTTAAGTTCATTAAAAGAATCATGTCTACTTTTAAACATTGTAAAAAACTCATTTTCGTTCTCTTCCGATAATCGGCCATCGGTTGATATTTCCGAGATTAAAGGATCCTTTTCAAAATGCCTATTGAAAAAAGAAAGAATTTCAGAAATAGAATTCTTGTTATGAAGGACAGCATTGAATCGTACGTGTTTTTTAAAATATTCAGGATAAGTATTTTGAAGGGATTTTATGTTGTTATAAATTTTATCAAAAGTTTTTCCCCCATTTTTATAAACTCTATATTCATTATTTTTACTATCCCCATCCAAACTTAGTAATAAGGAAAATTCTTGCGTTTGTAAAAAATCAGCATATCTGTCAAGTAGAATACAATTTGTTGTCATTGAGTAACGGAAAGATATCTTATCATTATTTAATGCCTGCGTATAAGATACAATTTCCTGTATAAAATCGAACCTCAACAAGGGTTCGCCTCCATAAAAACCAATATTAATTATATTATTTAGTGTTTTACAATAATCCGATTGGCAAATATCATATATGCATTTTATTAGTGCAATGGCTGAATCAATAGAAAGATCTTTTCCTATTCTTGACTCATATGATGTATAATAATCTCCAAAAGCACAATATTTACATTGTAAATTGCACTGTTCAGTTACTTCAAAAACGATTTGAGGTCTATTCGCTAAACAATGATATATGTCATTTACAGATGCATCACTCACAAATTGAGAATCAAATATTTTAGATTTATCATAGCCTATAAAATAATATTTTATTTTATTTTTATATGATAAGAGTTCTTTTTCATCAATAATAAGTTGAAACTTCTCAAAAACAAATTCTGTATTGATTATATCAATATCGCGACCTCGCTCCATTTCGACAGCAAGAAAAGACGTAATCGTATCTAGAAGATATAATCCTTTTGAAAAAGTGTTATACAAATACTCATTATCATTGTGACTTTTGAACAAAATTATATTTTTCATTTTTTTGTTTTTAGATAAAAATTAAAACTAAAATCTCAAACATACCTTTAAACAAAATTTTGTTTAAAGGTATGTTTGAGATTGAATGATTAGCTCCTAAACGAGTCATCTAGCACAACTACCCGAATTTTTTTTGTGTGACGCTGCAAGCTTTGAATCTTCATCGCAACTTTCATCGTTACAAGTACAGGAATTGCAACTACAGCAACAGCCACTACCCGGGGCAGCACCGCCAGTAATTTTTAGTAACCCATCTTGACAGAGATTGTCTAATTTGTTCAACTCCGTCAGTTTCATTTTTTTGTTCATAATATATTGTTTATTGTTGATTAGTGTTTTTCTATTAGGTTTGCGATGACGTAAAAAAACATGATTGAACATAAACGTTTTTATGCTAAATTTGCCGTCATTTTTTGTGCTATCGATACAAACATACGATATATGCCTTTAAGGGTGCTGAGAAGCAGGGTTGGGTAAATTTCAGTTTCAAGACAAAAAATACCTTTCCCTGCATACGCACCTTTTTGTTTTCGCCACCTGCCAACAGGC
>Ga0209737_10001072_pt1 | contig 20444 bp, 23 predicted proteins | sample TergutCu122P3_FD_187284 | JGI IMG/M metagenome (GOLD analysis project Ga0209737, IMG submission 187284) | Cubitermes ugandensis P3 segment gut microbial communities from Kakamega Forest, Kenya - Cu122 P3 (SPAdes) (version 2) | ecosystem: Host-associated > Arthropoda: Insects > Digestive system...
GCGTGTTTAGGGTAAAAACACATTTGAAATATGGGTTAGTTTTGTTTTATTGGGTTTGAAGTGTGAAACAAGAGTTTTCGGAGGTTGTCTACATAATTTTAAAGTTGTGAATTATTCTATGTTGTATTTGGTTCTTCTTTTTTTAAGAATTTTTCCATTTCCTTTTTAACACTATATTTGAAAGGAATTTTTCCCATTTCACGTTCAAGGTACCCTCCTTCATAGAGTTTTTTCATTAATCGTGCTGTGTGCTCTCTGCTAAGAGCAACTCGTTCTTTGATTTCAGGAGCAGTTTTTGATCCTTCAGAAGATAACATTTCTAACACTGCGACCTCAGTATTAGTTAATGGGGCTAGGGCTTTATCACGCTTGATGGGTACAACTGGTATTATTTGTTCAACTCCCATTTCCTGAGGTGTTAAAATTTTTTGTACTTGGCCTTCAAAATCGCTGATTTTGTTCTTGAGTGATTCTTGGGCTGTTTCAATATTTACTATTTTACTTTCTAAACCTGATAAGATAGTTGATAAATTAGTGTTATTTTGGGCTAAGCTATTAAGTTGCTTTATTTGGGTTTCGAGATGATTTTTTTGGTTTTCAATAATGGCTTTTTGTTCCTCAAAATTTCTTTTTTGTTCTTCAATATTGCTAATTTGTTTTTCAACGGGTGAAATTCTTTTTTCAATATTGTCTATTCTTCTTAATCCATTGTCTGATTTTGCTAGGCTTCCTTCAACTTTAAACGATATTTGTTCAAGTCTTTCCGATTCGCGTTTAAGTTCACGGTTGAAACTTAGTACGATATCTTCAATAGCGTCATGGGCTTTTTCGTATTCTTTTTGTGCTTGTCGTATTCTGTTGTAGTATCCAGTTGATGCAACAATTATGGCTGTTAGTAAGATGCCCATTAATGCTGGTAATATGATTTCACTCATGGTTTCTCCTCAATGTGATGTGCTTGTGATTTACTTCGTGATTTGATATGTTGCATCACACATCACAGTTTCTTGTGACTCTTTTAAGCCTTGTGGTTTTTTCCATGGAAAGCGGCGTATGATATCACATATCACAATAACGTGCTCTTGTGTAACATATTTTTGTGTTTTAACATGTTTAAAATATGCTTGAATTAGCCTTTATTTTTTGTTTACTCTTTGTTTTTATCTTGAATAAGTGCTTTGTTTTATGGATAAAAAAGGAGGTTGATTTAGCCTTGTTTTATGTGATTTGTGACGTCACAATGACTGATTTGATGGGCTGGAAAGCCGTTTTAGGCTTGTCTCTAGCTCTTCTCGGATGATTTCTATCAATTTTACATGCTCTTCCATCTCTTCTTGCTTTCCGGGGATGTCTTGGTGAGCTTCCACATAATTCTTCAGTTTATTTGCTATTTCGAGATATGGGTCTAGAGTTGAGCTTTCAAACACTCCTAAATATCCTAAAAGTAGTACGGTGTAAATGGATTTTATTACGTTTTCTTTAGACTGAGCTAATGTCCTGTTAAAGGAACCCCGGCTTATTTTGGTCTTTGTTAAGCGTAATCTGGCTTTTTCATCGTATTTCAATTGTTTGCCTGATATATTTTCGGCTAATATGTCAATTAACAACGTTTCAAGTTGAATTTTTGTTAATTGGCTATTTTTAGCCAATATTTTAACAATAGGGTCATTTAAAGCCCCATTTAGCCATGTAGTTGTGCTGTCTTTTAACTTCAAAACTTATGTCTCCTGCATTATATTGAATGGATACAACTTTGTATACTATCGACGCTTTTATATCTTGCCACCCCTAAAACGATTGATTTTTCACTCTTAAATCGGCGTAAATCACAGCCTTTATATGATAAAATGGAATTATTGAGATTATTATAGTAATACCGGTAGAAATTATTGTCAAAATCAAATTCACCGGCCAATTCGGTGTTGTTGAATTTATTTACTATAGTCGACTTTTACTCTTTTCTAAATCTTTATGCTAATTACTTGTTACCCCTTTAATCTATCTTTGCTTGTTTGATGTTTATTTTTTATCCTAAAACACATATTCTTTCTCACTAACCTTACAATTTTCCCTTATTAACCAAAAAACATGTCCATATTAAATTGACATTGTGATGTCACATAACCATATGTAAATACATGAAAATCACGTTAAAACTTCTGTTTCCCATGAAAAGTATGATATCACAAGTTGTGATGACCTTGTGATGTAAATGTGATTATTATGTGATTTGTGATTATCACATGGTAATCACAAAAATTTGGATTCAACGCCCATTGTTAGATGTTTTCTGATAGATGTTTTAGTTTGCTAAAAAGCTCTGGTCTTAAGTCTCTAAGTGTGGGGATGAATACTTCAGCTGTCTTTAAATCCTGAAAATCCGCTTCACAGCAAATAAAATCTTCTTCATCATACTTTGCCTTGACTACAACATCCCCTGTTGGACTTATAAGACGGCTTCCCCCCCAAAATTGCAGTCCTTCTTGAATTCCTGAAAGGTTAACATAGGCAAGATAAGACGTGTTTTCTATTGCTCTAGCGGCTATTAAGGTTTCAAAATAGTTCTTGCGTACTGCTGGTGAGGCTGAGATGCATACAATTAACTGGGCTCCTCCTAATCGGGCAAGCCTGAACACTTCTGGAAAATAAACATCATAACAAATAGTTAATCCGATTTTTCCAAGGGCAGTGTCAAGTACGGTTGGTTGGTACCCTGGACGAAAATAACGTTTTTCTTCAAATACACTATGTGTGGGCAGATACATTTTATGATATTTGCCAATATAACCTTCGGGGCCAATAAGAACTGCCGTATTGTAAAGGGTGGCTTTTGTTTTTTGACTTATTTCCGGCATTCCAAAAATGATGTGCATATCTGTCTTTTTTGCGATAGCTTCTATTTTTTTTACGGATGGTCCTGGAATTTGTTCTGCTAATTCATAAATTTGGTCTTTGATAACATAGCCTGTTAGCGACATTTCGGGAAAGATTATCAAATCTGCACCTTGATTTTTGGCTTTATGCGTTAGTTTTTCGTATTTTTGCAGGTTTAACTGTTTATTTTCACGGTTACTGCTAATTTGGGCCAGTGCTATTTTGATAATGTCTTTCATGTTTTTCCCTTTTTTTAGTAATATTGCCTTGGGAGTCTAAAATCACTGCCAATGGTTCTAAAACCAAACTTAAACGTTATGGGCAGCTGACGTTTATGTTCATTATCCAACCAACGCTTTTTAACGGTTTCAATAATGCTTTGTTCAATGTTTAGTTGGTTTGCAATTTTGTCAGGTGACATGAATCTTTCAAGTCCATAAAGGATAAGGTCTAAAGTTTCATATTTTATTCCTATTTCCTCTTCCGCTGACTGGTTAGGCCAAAGGGCTGGTGTGGACGGTTTTAATGCTATTGCTTCTGGGATTCCAATGTTGATTGCAAGTTTACGGACTTGTGTTTTGTAGAGATCCATTATAGGTGATATGTCGGCTGCGATGTCTCCCCATTTTGTGAAATATCCCATTAGGCTTTCTGATTTGTCAGAACTTCCACACACAATCCTGTTAAGTTTGTTTGCATAATAATAAAGAATAATCATTCTGGTTCTTGCTTTAATATTTCCTTTACATAGCTGATTTTTTTGGTCAAATATGGGTATTGTAGTGTAAATCCCTTCAAGGGCTGATGTTATGTCAACTGTTTGTGTTTCAATGTTAAATTGTTTGGCAATAGTCTTTGCATCATCGATGTCTTGTTGTTTTCTTGTTTCTTCTTCAGGTAACAATAATGCCAGAACGTTTTGACTTCCTAATGCTTTGCTACATAATGCTGCGGTGGTTGCGCTGTCGATTCCACCTGAAAGTCCAAGCACGACACCTTTAGTTTGACTGTTGGAAACATACTCTTTAATAAAACGGGTTATTCTTTTTTCGATTTCGGAGAAATTTAAATTTAGTACGGAAGGCGTTAACTTCACGATTTCTACACGTCTCTATTTTCCTGGTTAGTAGGCAAGTATTTAAAGACAAGCATAAATATTAAAGAAACATATTATTGATATCGAAGGTTGTTTAATGGGTCGAAGAAGGAAAAAATCTGTTCATATTCCAAAAAAACGTTTGCCTAAATTCTTCTCGTGCCCTATGTGTGGAAAAGAAACAGTGCTTGTTGAAATAAGTCGAGAAGAAGGCGGTCAGGCAGTTGCACAATGTAGTAGTTGTGGTCTTAAAGAAGATTTCCAAGTAAAGCCAGCCCAAAGCGAAGTTGATGTTTACTGCATGTTAACTGATCATGTGTATGGTACACTAAAGCGTACACCTGTGACTAAATCAAAAGAGTAACTTGAGAGATTATCTAATGTTTGGGCGCGTAGAAAAATATCTCCTTGAAAAAATTGCTGTTGAGAAAACAATTCATATAACTCTTATTGATCCGGAAAAAATTACTCCTACTCAAGCTTCTATCGTTGCAAAAAACTCCAAAGACAGTGGCACTACAGCTATAATGATTGGTGGCTCAACTTTTTCTTCCCAAGACCATTTAGACGAAGTGGTTCAGGTAATAAAACAAGCGGTTGATTTGCCTACTATACTCTTTCCAAATAATGAAAGTGGTATTAGTAGACACTCTGATGCAATATTTTTTATGTCTCTTTTGAACTCTGTAGACCCATACTTTCTAGTTGGTGCCCAAATTCTAGGTGCGCCTTTAATTAAAAAATTCAACATTGAACCAATTCCTATGGGGTACATAGTTGTCGGGCACGGAGGTACCGTAGGTGTTGTCGGTAAAGCAAAAATCATTCCATATGATGAGCCTGAGTTGGCGGTAGCACACGCTCTAGCAGGCCAATATTTTGGTATGCGATTTATTTATCTTGAGGGCGGATCTGGTGTAGCAAATCCTGTTCCGCCAGATATGATTAAAACCGTAAAAAACAGCATTGATGTTCCTTTAATCGTTGGTGGGGGTATTCGAACTCGTGAGCAAGCATCGGCAGCTGCCCAAGCAGGTGCAGATATTGTTGTAACAGGGAACCTTATCGAAGCGACTGACAACAAGCGGCGTATTGCTGAGGTTGTTGAGGGTCTTAAACAAAAAATGTAACTCATTATGGCTCTTTTTGTATTCTGTTTTTAGAAAAACCAAAATACCTTTGTTATCCTCTATTCTTTCTTAGATGGGGATTGTTTGAGCAGCAAACTAAGTCAAAGCTACAAAAATTACATTGATGAACTGAGATATCAACTTAGAGAATTGTACACAATTAGTGATAACGCTAGAGCTAAAGGTTTAGATCCCTCTTTAAAAACTGAGTGTCTTGAAGCCCAAGATATTGCTGACTTGGTTGAAGGTCTTGTTGGACCAAAAGGGGTTGCTTTAAGTATTCGAAAATTAAGCAGCCAAATATCTCGTGAAGAAGTGGCTTTTAAAGTTGCCCAAGAAATTGCTCAAGGCAAATTTATTCCAGAGAGTGAAGAACAAACATCTGAAGAACTAGCTGAGCAAGCTATTAGGACTGCTCTTGCAATTTTCACTGAAGGTTTAACCGCCGCTCCAATTCAAGGTATTGCTCACGTTAAAATAAAAAAGAATGCTGATCAATCTCGGTATCTAGCAATCTATTTTGCTGGTCCAATTCGTTCTGCAGGAGGTACTGACCAAGCTTTAACGTTAGTTGTAGGTGATTACGTGCGTCGAGAGCTAGGGTTAGACACGTATAGACCTACAGAGGAAGAAATTTCTCGGTTCATTGAAGAACTACGACTCTATGAACGTTCTGTGGGTCGTTTTCAGTATCACATTCCAGACGAAGAACTGCATAAAGCTCTAAATCTTGTTCCAGTAGAATGTACCGGCACTGAATCTGACCCTGTTGAAGTTTCTTCATACCGCAATTTGGAGCGTGTAGAAACTAACCGTGTGCGAGGTGGCGCGTTAAGAGTTATTAACGATGGTATTGTTGGTCGTGCGCAGAAAGTTTTTGTAATCATTGATAAGTTAGGTTTTCAAGGTTGGGATTGGTTAAAAACTTTCAAAAAGAAATCTGAGAAAAAAACGGGTGGATTCATGGACGATGTTATCGCTGGACGGCCCATCTTTGCTTTTCCGTCAACGCGAGGTGGTTTTCGACTTAGATATGGGCGTTCACGCAATACTGGGCTTTCAGCTGTTGGTATTCACCCCGCTACAATGCTTGTGGTTGAAGGCTTTTTAGCCGCAGGTACACAGATGCGTTTGGAACTTCCTGGCAAAGGGGGTGTTACCTTACCTGTGGATAGTCTTGAAAAACCAGTGGTTCTGCTTAAAGATGATTCTGTTGTACGGGTATCGCTTGAAAATTTTATTGATATTAAGGGGAAAATCAAAAGAATTCTCTTTCTTGGTGATATATTGATTGATTTTGGTGATTTTCTTTACTGTAATAAGGCACTATTGCCTTCAGGGTATGTGGAAGAATGGTGGGTTAAAGATTTAAAGGCTGCAATTACAACAAGATTCGCTGGTGATAACAAAAAAGTATCTGAAGTTTGTGGTTTTTCAGTGCAGCAACTTGAGCATTTTCTTGTTGACCCTTTCCGATACAAACCAACAATCAAACAAGCCTCTGCCCTTAGCAAAAATTTAGACCTGCCTTTAGCGCCTAATTGTACTCTTTTTTGGTCAAGTCTTTCTACAACTCAAGATGTTGAGTATTTAAGAAACTGGTTGTTAACTTCTGAAATCATTTCTGATAGCGATGGGTTTGTGTGTAACATAACTGGAATTGCTGACGATGATGTTGTAAAGTTGCTTAGAAAAATTTTGTTACCTCACAGAATTATTGGGGGTAAACTTGTGATTGAAAGTGAGGATGCTGCTATTTTTGGTTTTTCACTTGGTTATGGTGTGTCTCAGTTAAGGAAAACTGTGTCAAATAATGTGTTGGATTTGTTGACTGTCCTTAGTGGTGTACTTGTTAAAGATAAAGCGCCAAGTTATGTAGGTGGGCGTATGGGTCGGCCTGAAAAAGCGAAACATCGTGAAATGAGACCCCTTGTTCATGTGTTGTTTCCTGTAGGGTTGGCTGGAGGTGTTCATAGAGATTTTGTTGAGGCTGGCAAAAAAGGATCGGTATTTGTTGAAATAGCTAAACGTAAGTGTCCTCAATGTGCGTCTTACACATTAAAGGTTCAATGCCCTACTTGTGGTTGTGGCACGGTTGCAGAAAATTCGTGTCCTCATTGTGGCCGAGTTCTGAAGGGTAATTATTGTGGTTCCTGTAAGTCGAAGTCTGTTTTGTATTCTAGACAGTCTGTTAATTTTAAAGAGATGCTTGAATCTGCTTGTTCTGCTTTAAGTGTTCCAACTCCAAAGATGCTTCGTGGCGTTAAAGGGTTGACTAATGAGGATAAAATGCCTGAATTTCTTGAGAAAGGAATTTTACGTGCTAAACATAATGTGTCTACCTACAAAGATGGTACGATTCGTTTTGATGGTACTAATGCTCCTCTAACACATATAACCCCTATTGAAATAGGGGTCTCAGTTAAAAAATTGCGTTCGTTGGGTTATAGATATGACATTTATGGAGCGGAATTAATTTGCCCTGAACAAATTTTAGAGTTGAAACTTCAAGATGTAGTTATTCCTTGGACCGCTGGTAAATACTTTATACAGATAGCAAATTTTATTGACGACTTGCTTGAATATGTCTACAAACTACCGCGTTTTTATAATATTGAAAAGGCTGAGGATCTTGTTGGGCAGTTACTTTTCGGTTTAGCTCCTCATACGTGCGCCTGTATTCTTGGACGCGTAGTTGGGTACACTGATCGTAATCTAATCTATGCCCATCCAGTTTGGCATTCTGCTAAACGTCGAGATTGTGATGGTGATGAGGATGCTATCATGTTGGCTCTTGATACTCTGATTAATTTTTCTCGGCGATATCTGCCCGCTCAAATTGGTGGGATTATGGACGCACCCATTTTAATGATTCCTTTTGTTAATACTAACGAAGTTCAACGGCAAGCGCATGATTTTGATGTGAGCGCAACTTATCCATTGGAATTTTACCAAAAGTCTTGGCAAAAAGTTGAAGCTAGACCCATAAGTTCTGTTATGGATACCATCAGCCACCGTCTTGGTAGTGAAGCACAATTTGAAGGTTTTATGTTTACTGTGCCCACTACAAACATCAACTTGGGTAACGCTCAAAGTTCCTATAAAGAGCTCAAATCGATGATTGAAAAACTTAATATGCAGTTAAGTCTTGGCGAGCAAATAGATGCTGTTGATGTTAAACGTGTCGCGCTTAAAGTTATTAATACGCATTTTATGCGCGATATCGCTGGGAATTTGCGTGCCTTTTCAACGCAGTCTTTTCGATGTAAAAAATGTAATAAAACCTTTCGTCGTTTACCGTTAACTGGTGAATGTTCTTTTTGTGGTGGGGGTTTAACGCTTACTGTATATCGAGGTAATATTGAAAAGTATCTAACGATTGCTCAACAGTTAGTAGATAAGTATGGATTGCCTAAATATTATACTCAACGGCTTCTTTTAATTAAAGAAGAACTTTCTCTGATGTTTGATAATAAGAAAGCAAAACAAGCTACGCTTTTTGATTTTAGTAGCTAACTTTATAAACAAATAAACATTAATGGTGGATGGCGAAAGATATATTTGGTATGTTTCATCCAAATGCTTATCTAAGAAAAGTACGTAATGTACAATGTGGGCTTAAGACAAGAACAAAAATTTTGTTGTTCCTTGATAATCAATATTGTAGCACTGGTGAATTAGCTGATAAGACTGGTTTCTCCTATAATGTTGTACTATATCATCTGCGTCTGCTATGTCGTGAAGGTATTGTTGAACATAAAGGTCACAGGCGATATGTTTGGTTATCTACAGGTGTTGGACAGACACGTCTGGTTTAATTTTTATAAATTTACATGTACATGGTGCCTGTTGACATTTTGGGCATTTATGATTATATTTTTTTAAAGTGACTTTTTCAAGATCTACCTCTGTGATGTTAGCTAAAGATGCAAGCCACGCTAAAACATCTGCGAACTCTTTTTCTAAAGCTGTTTTATCTTTGCTGTTTAAAGCTTCTTTGAGTTCTTGTAGCTCATCGCTAAGCCATTTGAAGGTTGCCTCTACTCCTCTTTCCTTATCACTCTTAATATACAGATATTCCATCATTTTTTGAAATTCATAAATCTTCAACTATATCTCCGAAAGTAGATTTGCGTTATCTGTTTTAAACCCTTAAGAACAAAATACTTGTTTTTTACGCAACATTAATAATCTACAATAAATTATGAATACTCACTTTACTAATGGTGAGATGGTAATGAGTAAAAAACGAAAAGAAGCAGGTCCAATGCCCGCCGCGAGTGCTGGTTTACTTAGATTCTTTGAGGAAGAAACTGAAGGTATAAAAATTAGACCTGAACTCTTAGTGGTGCTTTCTATAACTTTAATCGTTGTGTCAGTTCTGGCAAAAATTTTCTTCTAAGTTTAAATCAACAATAATATTATTCTTTTTCAAAATTTTATTTAGATCTATTTTGAGTTTGTTGTAATACTTCGATTCTTTGGATTGAGTTCAGGTTCAAATATAAATCGCCTGTTTCTTCTTTACTAGATACTCGTGGAATCGATTGTGCTAGAGTTGACCGTAAAACTATGGTGTCTACTTCTGATATCCAGATTCCTGCAGGATCCTGAGTGACCGCTTCTAAAGTGCCCTCAAAACCGTAGGTTGAATCCATTACTACTCTGACTTTCTTGCCAACATTCCTTTCAAGCATATGAAATGTGGATGGAGGCAAATCTTGCGCTGGCATAGGCTTTGCAGGATTTACATAATTGTCGTTTTGAGGATAAAACAGTTCTCCCTATTAAAAGGCATTCATGTATGATATCTGTTGAAGTTTTAAGTCATATGGTTGGTGATGTTTGAGCTTTTCTTGTCTAAATCTGGTCTGTTTGTTTACTTGAAATTGTGTATTTTTGTAATTATTGTCAAATATTTTTCTCTTAACTTAAGCTATCTTTTAATAACTACGTTTCAATAAAAACCAGTTTGAGATGTTTATCATGGTGGATAACGCTCCTAATGATACTTTAAGTAATTCCATGGATGGTGCATTGAAACATTACTCGTCCCTGTTCTCTTTGCCCTCATACAAACGTATAATTTTAATTATGGCTACCCTTTGTGTTGTCATAATTGGGTTATCAACTTATGTTTTGTTTCCCAAAACACATGGATTATTAATAAACAGTTTGATTTTTGGTATAACCTTGTTTATTGTAACGCTTACGGTTGATATTGTAATAAGTAAAATATTCTTAAAAGACCCAATTTACATATTACGTAGAACTGCAGCGTTGTCGCTTTTCTGCTGGGTGTTTTGGGGTTTATTTCTTATCATAGGTGTGACTTTTGGACTATTGTTTGGTGCTACTGGTTGGTGGTTTAAGTTATCTTTGTTAGGCTTTGGTGCAGTTTTAACTCTCCGTTTTATCGTTCTGTTTACCACTTCTTCGGCAAGTTTTGTACGACAGTGTGTATCTGCTCTGCTTTGGCCTTACCTTTGTGTTGGTGTATTTTTTTACTTCTGGTCAAGTATAACTGAAACGGCATTAACCTCTTATTTGTCTTACCTCCTATTTGCTCCAATAATTGCTTATGTGGCTGTGTTCATATTTCTAAATACATTAGATAAAATTGGTATCAAACTTAATGGCGTACGCGCACTGCCTCTGTTTAAGGCTTTCATACTTAATTGGGTTGTCGCTGCAAATGAACCCCTTGAAGCGCACTTAGAGAAAATGGGTGAAACTGAAGATATATCTGTTACAATGTTGCGTTTTGATGCCTCTAAACCTAAAGCTGCTATAATCGTGCCCCTTGTTCATCCTGGTCCCTTTAAGAACATAGGCAGTAGTCTTTTGCCATCATTGCTTAAGAAACATTTTGAAGAAGCTTTTGGATGCCAAACTTGTACACCGCTTGGTCTTTTAGGGCACGAACTTGACTTGGCTTCGCAAGCGCAAAACTATAAAGTTATAACTCAAATTATTGAAGCTGCCAAATTTGGCACAACAGAAACTTTGGCTTCTCCATTTGTTCAGGTTTCTGAGGGGTATGCTACAGTTTCATGTCAAATTTTTGGTGATACAGTTTTTCTCTCTTTTACACTTTCGCCAAAAACCACCGAAGACCTTCCGCAAGAACTTGGACAAGCTGTTCAGCGAGAAGCTCAAAAATATGGGTTAAACTGCACAATTGCCGTTAACTGTCATAACAGTTTAAACAATGTAGTAGACACTGTTGAACATTTAGCTGAGTGTGAGGCTGCTGCTTTTAAATGTCTTAAGAAAGTTGCTTCCATGCCAAAGAAACCTTTCAAAGTTGGCTCTTCAACGGTATATCCTAAAAGCTTTACACTTAAAGAGGGTATGGGTACAGGGGGTATCACGGCAATAACTGTTCAAACTGAAGATCAGAAAGTTGTTTACATAGTTATAGATGGAAATAATATAATTTCTGGGTTGCGAGAAAAAATTCTTTCGGCTGTAATTGCTTCTGGGTTTGATGCCAGTGAAGTTTTTACAACTGATACTCATGCTGTAAGCGCAATAGCAACTGGTAATCGTGGTTATCATCCAGTAGGGGAAGTTATGAATCAAGATAAACTAATCAGTTATATCACCGAGGTTGCAAAAGATGCTGCAAGTAACTTGGAGCCAGCTAAAGCAGGTTGTAAACATTTGGTTATCCCCCAGGTTCGCGTTATCGGAGGGGCCCGTATAGAGACTCTTTCTTTACTTGTAGATAAAGCAATTGTAAAAGCAAAACAGATTGTTGTTCCAGTATTTTTTACTGAAGGTCTACTGCTGCTTCTGCTTTTAGCTATGCTTTAAATAATCTTATTTTTTTGTTGCTCTTTTGGTTTTTCTTTTGAGTTCTGTTCCACAAACTTGGCAGTCTCTAAACAAACTATTCACGGGGTATTCTCGATGGCATGCGGGACAGTAGCGTATCCATTCTAGAAGTCGTTGGATGCCAAAAGTTGCAAGTGCATAAAATTCTATACCGTTTTGTTTAGCAACATTTTGAATTGAGTAATCGTCAGTTATGATTTTTGGTTGTTTGCCGTGTGTTTTTAGTTCTAATGCCAATGCGAGGAGTTGGCTGTCCGTCTCAGAGAGAAGATATGAATCTCCTACTTTGCTTGCGGACGTTCTTATTTTGTTTGAATATTCCTCCTGAGGCATTTTGATTTTTACTTTACCGCTTTCAATGGCGGTGTTAAACCGTACTAACGCCATTGAGTTGCTTTTTATTTCGTCACGAACTTTTGGTACAGTTATTTGTTCTTCACCAAGTGAGAAGGGGTCAAATCCTGCTAAAAATGCAGATGTATCTAGCACAACAATTTTTTTCTGATCTTTATTATGTGCCTGTATTTTTTGTCATCTCGGTCCTTGGAATAATAATCTACAGCTTAGGCGATCATAAAAATCGTTTTCAAATCTGATAAAACTTGAAACATTCTTTGACTTTGTAACTTTAACACTGAGTCCTTGTTCACTTTTCATGTAATGATAGTTACCATCAATAATGATAAACATTGTTTTCGGTCTAATAACATTTAAAGTAATTTCAGATTCAGTAGGAAAAACAAGTGATTTAAATACTGTCAATGAGCATATCGGTGTAATTAAAATTGCATCCACTTTTTTATCAAGTACTGGGCCACCCGCTGAAAGTGAGTACCCTGTGGCGCCTGTTTGGGTTGCAATAATCAAACCGTCTGCTTGACATTTTAAGATTGGTTTTCCATCCTTGCAAATTTCTGTATAAAGAATTTTTGAAGGTTCTCCTGCTGAAATTACAACATCGTTTAATGCGTCAGGTAATAAGACATCGTCTATTTTGGCGGAAAGTTTGGTACATTTTTCAATTCTAAATTCGTTTCTAAGGATTCTGTCAACAGCTTTACATGCTTCCTCAGGTTCAACTTCTGTTAAGAATCCTCTAGCACCCATGTTTATACCTAAGATTGGTGGTTCTGGTTTTGGACTGTTTAGACAGGCGCGCAAAATTGTGCCGTCCCCGCCGATGGTGATGATGAAATCTGTTTTCATCTCTTTAAGTGGAACTATTTCTGCTTGTGTCTCTATTTTATCTGCTAATGTATCTTCAATGAAAACTTTGATACCTTTACTGTTTAGGTGCGCTGCTAGCTCTTCTGTTAACTGTAGAGCGTTTTCCCTATCATAACGAGCGACTAATCCTGCGCTTTTGAACACAATGTCACCGTACAAGTTAATATCGTACCTTAATCTATATATGGATGTTGTTTAGTTTTTTTGCATTAATAGAAAAGGAATGTGGTAAGCGAATGAGTAGACCAGTTGATGTAGGAGAACTCCGTGTCGGTGGCTACATGATGATTGATGGGGAGCCCTGTCGCATCGTAGACATAGCAAAATCTAAACCTGGAAAACATGGTGCAGCAAAAGCAAGAATTGTTGCCATAGGTGTTTTTGATAACCAAAAAAGACAATTCGTAAAACCCGTTGATGGAAGCGCTGAAATTCCAATTATTGATAAGCGTCCAGGTCAAATTTTTGCAGTTAACCCAAGCGGTGTACAAATCATGGATTTGGAAACATATGAGTATATTGATGCTCCGTTTCCAGATGAAGAAGACTTAAAAACTAAATTAGTTGCCGGCGCAGAGATTGAATATTGGAAAATTTTGGGCAAAATAAAAATAAGCAGAGTAAAATAATTTTGCTCTAACCAATTATTTTCAACCTATTTTTAACGTGTTTTTTACTCACATACTTTTTGTTTATGTCTTGCTTTTCGGAAATAATGTTTTGTTTCTGGCTCTTTTTTCATCATGTTATGTAAGTTGGAACTGTTTTTTTGAGCACGATAGTTGAGAAAGTGATTGTTAACTAAACTCTATGTTTATTTGTATGTTTATTGCCTTTTGTAGCTTGAAGCCAATGATGCATGAAGAGCCGTCTGAATTGTGAAGAATAACTTATGGGGAACTGAGGCTTCAACTTACGGTAAATTTTCTCCCAAAGTCTGGATGTTGTTTTTGCTTGTATTGATAGGTTTTTATGCTGTAAACTTTATTTAAAGGTGAATGTGACTCTTTAAAGTTGGAGTGAGAATGGATGGCACTTGACCGTTTAGGTTCATCACTGACAAATGCAATAAAAAAATTGTTTAAAGCTGGTGTAGTCGATGAGGCAGCAGTAAAAGAGCTTGTACGCGATATACAACGTGCTTTGCTTCAGTCAGACGTTAATGTGCAGTTAGTGTTGAGTATCTCTAAACGTATCGAGGAACGTGCCTTAAAAGAAAATGTGCCTCCTGGAATTTCGCGGCGTGAGCACGTGATAAAAGTTGTGTATGAGGAATTAACTCGTTTTGTAGGTGATAAACCTGTTCCACTTAAAGTTGAACCTGGTAAAAAGAAAATCATTATGCTTGTTGGTATTCAGGGTTCAGGTAAAACTACCCATGCGGCTAAACTAGCTAGGTACTATCAGAAACGTGGTTTTAAACCTGGAATGATTGCTGCTGATACTTTTCGTCCAGGTGCTTATGCGCAGCTTTTACAGCTTGGAAATAGAATAAATCTGCCCGTTTTTGGTGATGTAAACGCAAAGGATCCTGTTAAAGTTGTCCGGGAAGGTCTTAAATTATATGTTGATAAGGATTTAATTATTGTTGATACTGCTGGTCGTCACAAAGAAGAAAAAGATTTAATTAAAGAAATGAAAGAGCTTGAAAAAAGCATCAAACCTGATGAGGTTATAATGGTCATTGATGGTACCATTGGACAACAGGCTTTGATTCAAGCAAAAACCTTTCATGAAGCGACCCCAATTGGGGCTATCATTGTTACTAAGCTTGATGGTTCTTCACGTGGAGGTGGTGCACTGTCTGCAGTTGCAGCAACAGGTGCTCCAATTAAATTCATTGGAACTGGCGAAAAAATTGAAGATATCGAATCGTTTATTCCTTCTCGGTTTGTTGGCCGTCTGTTAGGTATGGGTGACTTGGAAACTTTACTGGAAAAAGTCCATGATGCAGAGGTAAAGGTTCCTCAGAAGAAAGCTAAAGAACTCCTTAGTGGTAAATTTACCTTAACTGATATGTATGAGCAATTTAGTGCTGTCAAAAATATGGGGCCTTTTAGTAAAGTGTTAAAGATGCTTCCGGGGATGTCTTATAATGTACCTGACGAAATGTTAAATACTGCTGAAGGTCGTCTTGATAAATGGCGTATAATTATTCAGTCAATGACGCCTGACGAAAAAGAAAATCCTAAACTGCTTAATTCTTCACGTGCAAGGCGTATTGCCCGAGGTTCTGGAACAACAGAGAAAGATGTTAAAGAACTTGTAAAACAGTATTTTATGATGCGTAAAATGCTTAAAATGTTTAAACGCAAAAAGAAATTACCCTTTGGTCTTGGTGGTAAAGGTGGTATGGGTTTGGGTAGTATTCCACCGAACTTTAAGTAGGTGTATGTTTTATGGATGTGCAGCAAAAAGCGTTTGAACTTCTTAGTAGATATCCTTTATGTGACTATTGTCTTGGCAGACAATTTGCAGCTTTAGGTTATAGCATGGAAAATAATGTCCGAGGGTTCTCCATAAAGGTGGTTTTAACCATGCAAGCTAATAGTATGTTAAAAGAAAAACTTGAGGAAGGTATCGTTAAGCTTCAGGTTTTGGCTGTAAATGGTTTTTCAAAGACTGCACAGGAGACTTTAAAGCGTTTAAAACAAGAGCCTGTCTTGCAGGCTGAGAAGTGTTTTCTTTGTGATGGTCTTTTTGATAAGGTTGAAGAGTTAACTAAAAAGGCGTTGGATGCTCTTAATGATTATGACTTCTCTACTTATCTTGTAGGTATCGAGTTACCTGTAAAAATTGAAGAGCGCGAGGATGAATTCAAAGCTGCTTTTGGTGTTGATACTGCTGAAAGTATGAAACACGAGTTTGGTAGACTTTTTGGTAAAGCCATAGGTGTATATACTGGTAAAGAGGCTGAGTATCTAATTCCAGATATTGTGGTTGTACTTAACCCTTTTTTGGGTAAAGTTAGGCTTCAAATTAATCCTTTATTTGTTGGTGGTAGATATCGTAAGCTTGTTCGCACTGTTCCGCAGTCAAAATGGTTATGTTCTAATTGTCGGGGGCGTGGTTGTGAGAACTGTGGTGGAACCGGAAAGCTGTATCCTGATTCTGTTGAGGAATTTGTGTCTGAACCCGTTTTAGTGATGTCTGAGGGCGCAGACTCGTTTTTTCATGCTTCTGGACGTGAAGATATTGATGCTCGTATGCTTGGGACTGGTCGTCCGTTTATTGTTGAAATTTCTAAGCCTAAGAAACGTTTTATTGATTTAAAAGTTGTGCGGGACGCAATTAATGATGGGGCTGTGGGTAAAATTGAGGTTTCAGAGCTTCATTTTACAACTAAAGATAAGGTGCGTAGGCTTAAGAAGGGTGAAAGTGCTGTGAAGGAATATCGGTTGCTTGCCGAGTTTGAAAGTGATGTATCTGATGACTATTTACGTTTAGTTGAAGAAAAGCTTACAGGCGTTATTGTTAAACAGCAGACGCCATTGCGTGTTTTGCATAGAAGGGCTGATTTAATTCGAGAAAGGTACATATATAAGGTCAAAGTTAAGAAGGTGTCGCTTAAGATGGCTCTGTTGGAAATTCGTTGCCAAGGCGGTCTATATGTAAAAGAGTTAGTGTCTGGTGATGAAGGTCGAACGATTCCAAGCGTTTCAGGTTTGCTTGGAAATAGAGCAAAGACGCTTAAGCTTGATGTGCTTAACGTCCTAATGGATGATAATAATTAAAAGGTGAATATATTTGAGAGGTTCAAAAGGATATTACTCTGGAACTCGCAGTTTGCTTCGTAAACCACAACGCGAGCGTGGAAAACCACATATTAGCAAATTGCTCCATGAGTACGAGCTTGGCTCAGAAGTAATTATAAAAATGAATTCTAGCGTACAAAAGAGTATGCCTCACAAACGGTTCCACGGTAAAATTGGTGTAATTCAGGAAAAGCGTGGTCGGGGTTATGTTGTCAATGTTCCCCAGGGTGAGTCAATAAAAACAATAATTGTGCGTTGTGAACATTTAGAGCCGTATACTGGGAACTGAGCAGAATGAGTCAAGATGAACTAAGCGAAATTCGGCTTACTTTGCCTCAAGTTAAAAAGATGTTAGAATCGATTGGTGAGGAGAATCTTGATCAATTCCAACGTCGTACCCTTGACTATGTTAGTAAATTCACCAAAGTTACTCCTGATAAAGCTGAAGAGTTATTGGTGACACTTGTCAAAGAGTATGAAGTTGATGAGGTTGAAGCTGTTCAAATTATAAATTGTATGCCTGAGACTGTTGATGAACTTAGAGTTTTTCTTGCTGGTGGGCGTAAAATTGTGGAAGCTCAAAAGCTTGAAAAAATAGTTTCGATTCTAAATGAAAACAGAACCCTCAAGTAGTACAGTTCCTAAGTATTTTTAAGTATTAACTGTACTTATAGATAGTGTATAGTGATTGTTATGGAGAAGCGGTACGAAGAGTATGCCTATGTGTTAGATTTCTTACCACACGGTAAGCCTGGGGTTCGTCCATCTGGAAGAGCTGGTTATAGAGCGGGAGCTCTTATTCAATGTGTTGGTGAAGAATTTTTTACTGCCCTTGAAGCTTTAGTAAAAGAAGGGTTGATTTTAAAACCTGGTGATCGTGTATATGTTGGTAAAGCTTCACGTGAAGAAGTAACCTATATTATTGGAAGAGTAAATTATGAAGAGTTTACTGCGTCAGCTAAAGCTGAACTTCCTATAGTTATAAATAAAATTGTGGTTGACCGTGAAAAATGGTTTATTAACTTTTTTAACACTGCGCGTGCCATTACTCCCCGTATGCATGCCCTTGAATTGGTTCCTGGTATTGGTAAAAAATACATGTGGCAAGTCATTAACGAACGAACACGAAAACCCTTTGAAAGCTTTGATGATTTACAGAAGCGAACTGAACTGCCCAGCCCTGCTAAGCTTATAACTAAACGAGTCATGGAGGAGCTTGAAGGTAACAGCAAATATCGCCTATTTACTAGGGCACAGTAACTAAAATGAGTCTTGAAGAAATACAACAGTTGTTGCAAGCTTTTCAGATAACGCCAAACAAGCTTCTTGGGCAAAACTTTATGATTGAGCCTGCTTTTTATCCCAAGCTTGTAAGCTATGCTGAGCTTGTTTCATCTGATGTTGTTTTAGATGCAGGTGCTGGTTTTGGGTTTTTAGCCCGTTTTTTGGCTGATAAGTGCTGTAGTGTTATTGCAGTTGAAAAGGATTTACAAATTGTTTCTGTGCTACGGCAACAAACAAGCTGTTTTGATAACATTATTGTTGTTGAAGGTGATGTGTTAACCATTGATTTGCCAAGTTTTAACAAAGTTATTGCTGCACCACCTTATTATTTATCCTCCAAACTTGTGTTATCTCTGTTAGAACACAAAGTTGATTGTGCTGTACTAATAGTGCAAAAAGAATTTGCTAACCGTCTTATTGCAGAGGTTGGCAGTGAAGATTATAGTTGGTTAACGGTTATGATGTGTCAAAAAGCTCAGGTTGAACTTTTAGATCTTGTGCCCAAAGACATGTTTTATCCTTCACCCGAAATTGACTCAGTTATCATACGCATAAAACCTTGGCATACTCCGCTTTTTACTGTAAAGAATAGCTTGTTTTTTGAGCAAATGGTTAAGTGGTTATTTACTGAACGGAACAAAAAACTCCAAAACGCTCTTGAACCCTTTATTAGAAATACGTTAAAAATGAGTCCACAGAATTTTCAAAAAATAATTGAAACCTTGGATTATCGTCAAATTCGCCCTCGTGAACTTACGCCTGAAAACTTTGGAGCTATAGCTAATGCATTTGCCAATTAAATGCGTTTGGTTTCAAAATTTAAAGTTTAACGTAGTTGAAGAGGTGTTTGAACCCTCTGAGGACTCTTTTTTGTTTGCAGAAAAACTTGATATCCATCCTGGTGATGAGGTGTTGGATTTAGGTACCGGTTGTGGGATCCTTGGAATTTTGGCTGCTGCTCAAAAAGCAAAAAAGGTGTTATCCACTGATATTAATCCCTACGCAATTAGATGCGCCAAACAAAATGCAACTCTTAATCATGTGCAAGAAAACATGTCTTTTTTGAGAAGTGATTTATTGACTGCCATAGATCCTGACGCCTTGTTTGATTTAATAATGTTTAATGCCCCTTATCTGCCTTCTGAAATACACGAGTTTGAAACATGGCTTGGGCGTGCGTGGGCTGGCGGCGTTACTGGTCGTGATGTGATCGATCGTTTTATTCCTCAAGTAACTACCCATTTAAAACAGTTTGGTAGAGTGCTTTTATTGCAGTCAAGTTTAACCGGTATAGACCTATCCATTCAGAAATTTCATGAATGTGGTCTGTCTGCAGTAGTTAAGGCCGAAAGTAAATTGCCTTTTTTTGAATCTATCCATCTAATCGAAGCTCAAGCTATACATTGAAAATGGTTTCATTGATTTTTGTACTGTTCTACTTCATTGTTCATAATTATTAGTTCAATGTCTGCTTGTTTGAAATATTCAATTGTGTCAGTGTCAGCATGGTAGCGTTTTTCGCAGACTACTCGTTTAATGCCTGCGTTGATAATCATCATTGCACAGGTTCGGCATGGTGTCATTTTGCAATATAATGTTGAACCCTCAAGTGGGATTCCGAAGCGTGCTGCTTGGATAATTGCGTTTTGTTCAGCGTGTAGGGTGCGTACGCAGTGTTGGGTTATTGTTGTTTCATCATTGTTGAAGACTTTGCGCATATCATGTCCTGCTTCGTCGCAGTGTAGTAGGCCTGCTGGTGCGCCAACATAGCCTGTGGTCATTATTCTTTTCCCTTTGACAATTACTGCGCCGCATTTTCCGCGGTCACAAGTTGCGCGTTTGGAAATTGCTTCGCATAAATCAAGGAAATAGCGATCCCAATCTGGTCTTTTGTTGTTTTTTTCATTGCTCATGTTTCCTGCCTCTTGATTGCTACTATAGGAACAACACGTGAAAACAACCTTAAAACATTAGCGTTTATTTGCGGAAAACATGAATTTCTCTGCCAATTAAATGTCTAGAATCAACCTCTACAAGAGCTTTCAAATCTGTTAGTGTTTCAATGTTGTCAACGTTTTTGTCAAAATTCTCTGTTGTAAATGGTTTAATGCGTACAAAATTTGTGTTTTCTGTTTTTTCATCGATAGGCATTGTGATTATTTGTTTTGAGCGTGTGATAATGTATGGTGTAACTATGACTAGTCTACCGTCTGGTTTAAGCACCTTATAGGCTTCTTC
>Ga0209737_10001073_pt1 | contig 20441 bp, 10 predicted proteins | sample TergutCu122P3_FD_187284 | JGI IMG/M metagenome (GOLD analysis project Ga0209737, IMG submission 187284) | Cubitermes ugandensis P3 segment gut microbial communities from Kakamega Forest, Kenya - Cu122 P3 (SPAdes) (version 2) | ecosystem: Host-associated > Arthropoda: Insects > Digestive system...
GTAAGTTCGCAAAACTATACTACCATTCGTGGCAGCAATGTTACGCTGAGCGGTAATTGCTTAGTAGAGGCAAAAGGAGATAATTACGCCATTTATGCTTACAAAAAAGTAGAAATTAAAGAACAGGCTCAAGTAATTGCAGAAGATGCCTGTGCAATATCCCAGGAGAAGCCTTCTACTTTTACACTTTCAATTACCGGTGGAGCGGTATTTGCCTATGGATATACCCTTCTTTCCGTTATTAATCAAGTAAATTCAATAAATTTTGCAGGAGTTGAGGACTCGGGTATAATTCTTGCATGGAACAAAGAAGCCGGAAACACTACCTACGAAAAAGGCAGCAACGTTGATATTTTCAAAACCCCGGAAGATGTCGTTGCCTACTGGGATAAAAAAGGCAACCAACACGGCATCTATTACGAAAACGGTAACAACACCGGATTTATCCCCATAGAGAACGTAACCGTGGAAGAAGTGGGCATCGGGAAAATTACGAATTACAAATTACGAGTTTACCCAAATCCAACAACTGGACAATTGACAATTGACAATGGACAATTGACAATTAATAAAGTGGAAATATTCGATGTTTCCGGTAGAAAAGTTCTTGAACCACCTCTTACGGTCTTACAATCTTACGATCTTACAGTCTTACATCCCGGCATTTATTTCTTGCGTGTTGGGAATGATTGGGCGAAAGTGGTGAAACAGTAAACTGAGTGTTTGTGCTCAAAATATTATTTCAAATAAACAAAACTTAAGTCGAATTTGTACTATAAAAACGTGTGTTACGTTATTTGAAAAACATTTTACGATTTATAACGTTTATTTATTCGAAAAAATATAATCTTGATGATTTTGTTTAAACGACAGGTTGCTTTTATTTTCACTTTTCTCATACTAACTTCTACTGCATTGGTTGGACAAGATGCGCATTACTCGCAGTTTTACGCCAATCCTGTCTATTTGAATCCCGCTTTTACCGGAACTGCAAATTGCCCCCGTTTTACCCTGAATTTCAGAGACCAATGGCCCTCCATCCCTGGCAATTTCATCAATTGTTCCGGAAGTTACGACCAATATCTCAATCTTATTTCCAGTGGAATTGGTGTTCTGTTTTCGGCAGATATTGAGGGAGGCGGCATATTGCAAACCTACCAGGCAAACGCCATCTACAGTTTCAGAGTACAAGTCGCCGAAAAACTAAACTTCCAATTTGCGCTGCAAGGTGGTTTTATGGGTGCTTCACTGAACTGGGGCAAACTTGAAACCGCCTCAGATTTGCTGAAGACCTGGGCTGTGAACGATTTTCCGCAAGAGATGGAAAACGGTCTTACAAAATCACAGTTTGACGCGGCTTTTGGCTGGATGGGATATACCCCTTGGCTCTATTTTGGGATGGCTATTCACCATCTACTCCCCATAGAAAAAAGTTTTATGGGCAATTCTTCAAACTTCATTAAATCACAATGGAGTCCCAAATGGACAGCGCACCTGGGAGGAAAAATTACTTTCAAACAAAAAATCAGAGATGAAGAGAGTTTTGGGGACTTTTTTCTGTACCCAAATATTATTTTTATCAGTCAGGGGAATTTTCATTATTTGCACGAAGGTGCTTACTTTAAAATTTACCCATTTACTATCGGGGCCTGGCTCCGGCACAACTTCAAAAATTTGGATGCCTTTATTTTTTCCTGTGGCTTGGAATACAAAAGTTTCCGTTTTGGTTATTCCTACGATTTCAATCTTACCGAGTTGGAGCGTACCGGCGGCGCACACGAGGTTTCCATACAATATATTATTCCCTGCAGCAATGAATTAAGTAAAAAGGCGCAACAAAAAAAGAAGTTCAGAAACGCAACTTTAGATTGCCCGTGCTATTAGAAAAGAATTAATGTTTGCATTTATAAAATAAAATAACAATTGCTTCGTTACAAAAGATAAATTTTTAAGAAAATGAGAAAATCATCAACAACATTGTGGCTAATTATTATAGCGTTATGTGTTTTTTCGGCATGTAAAAACAATCAACAATCTTCCACTACCGGATGGAAATACAACAATGCTAAACAGGGCGGATTTGAGGTAACTCCTTATATTGAGCAGGCTACCGGTCCCGGTTTGGTACTTATCCCCGGCGGAACTTTCACTATGGGAAATATGGACCAGGATGTAATGTTCGATTACACCAACGTTCCGCACAAAGTTTCCATCGCTCCTTTTTATATGGATGAATGTGAAGTAAGTAATATTGACTATCTGGAATACTTAAACTGGTTGAAGATAGTATTTGTTGATATCAAAGAGGGATTAGAGGGAGTTTACGACAGAGCACTACCGGATGTAAAAAGTTGGAGACGTCCTGCCGCTTTTATGGAAGATTGGGTAGAAAACTATTTCCGCTCGCCCGCTTATCGCTATTATCCTGTGATTGGCGTAAGCTGGATTCAAGCCACACAATACGCAGAATGGCGCTCCGACCGCGTGAATGAAAAAATATTAGCCGATTTGAAATTAGTAGAATGGACTCAAAAACCATCACCCTCGGGGCACTTTACTACCGATGCTTACCTGAACTATGAAGCCTACGAAGCGCAAAGCGATAAAAGAATGCAGTATATCACTACCGGAGATTACAGAAATGTTACTATGGAAGATGGAATCTTATTACCCAAATACAGGCTGCCCACCGAAGCAGAATGGGAGTATGCCGCACTGGGTTTGGTAGGAAATTCGGATGGGGAACAAGTACTTGAAAGATATACATACCCATGGAACAATAAATCTTTACGCTCGGACGGTAAAGGTAGTTTAGGACAGTTCCAAATGAACTTTAAAAGAGGAAAAGGCGATTATTCCGGTGTGGCTACCATGCCCAACCCTGGAAACATCTTCACTGCAGACGTAAGAAAAGATATTCCTAACGACTTTGGCTTGTATCACATGGCAGGAAATGTTGCCGAGTGGGTACTGGATGTGTATCGCCCAAGTGGAACCTCTGAACTTTCTCAGTATAACCCATTTAGAGGTAATGTCTATATGGAAAAAAAGAGAAATCCCGATGGAACACTCGTGGAAAGAGACAGCATTGGACGTATCCCCATGGTTGTGGAAAGCGATGCCGCAAATGAAAGAAGAAGCAACTACAGGTCTTCCTACAATGTCAACTATAGAGATGGGGATATACAATCGCTCATCAATACGGATGTTTCCAACACCGACCCCCGAAATACTACAGAGTATATGTATCGCAAAAACTTAACCAAACCCTATTCATATTCTCTAATTGGAGATAATATTAGAGTGATTAAAGGAGGCTCTTGGGGGGATATCCCTTATTGGGCACAACCCGGAAACAGAAGATTTTTACCCGAAGATGAATCTGCCGACTGGATTGGTTTTCGTTGTGCGATGTCGCGGCTCGGCGATATTAACTACAAAAAGTAAAACACCCACACGTGTTACCGGAAATTAACAAAATAGAGGAATTGTACGAACTGTTTGTGCAATTCCCTTTTGTTTCTACAGATACGAGAAATATCATCCACAATTCTTTATTTTTTTGTTTAAAAGGAGATAAATTTGATGGAAATCAGTTTGTTGCGGAAGCGCTTGAAAAAGGGGCGAGGTACGTGGTAACGGAAAGGAGATTTGAGATGGGAGATTTGAGATTTGAGATGAAAGATTTGAAAAAAGTAGAACCGTCTGATATCGCAAAATCTCATATCGCATATCGCATCATCGTAGTGGATGATGTGTTGAAAACGCTTCAGCAGTTGGCGGCATATCATCGCAGGCAGTTGAATATTCCTGTGATTGGAATTACCGGAAGCAACGGAAAAACAACCACAAAAGAACTGATAGCCGCAGTTTTATCCAAAAAGTATAAAACCGCATTTACCCAAGGCAATCTGAATAACCATATTGGCGTACCGCTGACTTTATTATCTATAAAAAAGGATGACGAAATTGCAGTAATAGAGATGGGAGCAAACCATACCGGAGAAATTGAAGAACTTTGCCAAATTGCCCAACCCGACTATGGAATTATTACCAACATCGGAAAAGCGCATCTGGAAGGTTTTGGCACCATTGAAAATATTATTGAAACAAAAACGGCACTCTACCGCGCCGCGAAAGTGTTGTTTGTGAATGAGAATGATAATACCTTAAAATCTTATTCTCAAAATTTAACCTCTATTGATGATATTGTTTATTACGGAAAAAATGCCGAAATTATAGAAATGAATCCTTGTTTGGTTATCAATTTGTTTGGCAATAAAATACAAACCCACCTAACCGGCAACTACAACCTCCCTAACATTTTGAGTGCTGCCGCTATTGGAAACTATTTTGGCGTTTCAACACAGGATATTTGCGATGCTATTGCGGAATATCAACCCCAAAACCAACGTTCACAGATTATTAAATTCGGTACCAATACCATTATTGCCGATTACTACAACGCCAACCCCACCAGTATGCAGGCAGCGTTAGACAATTTTCAGCAAATTGAAGCACCTAAAAAATTGGCAATTCTTGGCGATATGCTGGAATTGGGCGAAAACAGCAAAGCAGAGCATAAAAATGTGGTCAATTTTTGTAAAGAAAACAATTTTGAAACCCTATTTATAGGTAGTGAATTTTATTCTCAAAAAGATAAACATTCTTCGTTTTTTATGAATGTTGAAGAATGTAATCATTACTTAACGAATCACAAAATCGAAGAGAGTTTTATTTTGATAAAAGGCTCACGGGGAGTTCATTTGGAAAAAATTTGTTTTATCTCACAAAAAATTTAACTTCTTAACTCCTTTAACTTCTTAACTCCTAATTTTTCGTTTGTCTGTGTATAATTCAGAGATTTTTTGTTTCTTTGCAGATTGTATATATAAGATATGCGTAAAAAAGTAGCAAAAAGGATTCTTAAAATTTTACTCTGGTTCATAGGAGTCATTATTGCCCTTGATATGCTTTTGGTTACGCTGATACTTATTCCACCCATTCAACAATTTACACTGTTAAAAGTATCTAAATTACTCACAAACATTACCGGAGGAGAGATTACCATTGATAAAATTTACCTCTCTCCTACCCTGACACTTAATGCCAAAAATGTTGCTATCAAAGACCATCACGGAAATAATATGATTTTTGCCTCAAAACTGAAAGGCAGAATAAATTATACCCAATCAGGCAAAGGGAAAGTAACATTATCTTTTGCAAAACTTGATGAGGGGGAAGTGGTTTTACGAAAATATTCCGGAGAAGAGAGCGTAAATATTGCCATTTGGGCAAAAGGATTTAAAAAAGATGTTAAAAAAGACCCCACATTTAAACTGTTGTTTGAAAATATTAATCTGGATGATGTTCGTTTTGTTTTAATTCTTGACGACAAAAGATTGTACAAAGAGGATAATACCATTGATTATGGCTACTTTGAACTGCAGCATATTCGGCTCAATGTGGAGAATTTTTTAGTATTTGGTCCCGATATTTCCTGCAAAATTAAGTCACTCACGCTATCGCAGTACACCGGTTTTGAAATTTCAAGTTTTACGGGAGATTTTCGTATTTACGCTCAGAGATTAACAGTTGACAATTTGCATTTTACTACGCCAAACAGTATCTTTTCCGGCGATTTTGCTTTCAAATACAACGATTTTCCCGACTATGCCGATTTTGTAAACAAAATCTATTTTGATACGCAAATTAAGAGCGCGAGCATTGATTTTAAGGATATTACCTACTTTGCCCCTGCAATTGAGGGGATGGATAACACGCTCATCGCTTCCGGATATGTGGGCGGCACCGTAAACCACCTTCAAACCAAAGATATCTATTTCAAATTCAAACAACAAACTTTTATTGCCGGAGATTTTTCACTTAAAGATGTACTTGATTTCAAAAACAGCAGTTGGGATATGTGGATAAAAAACTCTAATATTAACCTCTCCGAACTTACCCAATTCAAACTTCCTAAAGGAAAAACTTTATCCTTTCCGGAAACCGTTCGTAAAATTAACTACTCTAAAATTAGCGGTTTTTTTAACGGAACTTTAACGAATTTTAAGACAAATCTTGATGTTGAAACCAATCTGGGAAAAGTGGAGTGTTCGATAAACACTTCGCCCCAAGACAATATGCTCTACTACACCGGAAGAGTTGCCTGTAAAGATTTGAACATCGCGAAACTGTTAAATCAGCCTAAATACTTGAATCAAGTTGACTTAAAAAGTTCTTTTGAAGGGGAAGCAAACTTGGATGCCGGCATTAAAGGAGTGTTTTCTTCTTTGGCAATTAAAACTAAGGGGGCTATTTCTGATATCGATATTTTTGGATATCCGGTAAAAGATGTTAGTTTTTCGGGTAGTTACGACAAAAAAAATCTCAATCTGGCACTGCAATGCGCCGATTCATTAGCCTCTTTTAAAGTGAAAGGAAATCTTAATTTTGCCAATGATGCTCCCAATATTGAAACCACATTAACAAAAGCGAATATTAAGCTTAACGACCTTTTTGCTCATTATCCTCATAAAATTGACACTACTGCCAAAGGAGTTGATGCTGTTATTTATAAAATTCAACAAATATCTAATTTAGAACTTGTTATAGATTCCATTACGCTGGCGATGAGAGGAAACAACTTTGAGAATTTAAACGGTTTTATAGGTATGGATAATGTGAAACTTACCAATGGCGTAAAAACTTCGCGAATCGACTGGTTTCGCTTAAATGCCATTAATCCGCCCAACCTTCCGCATCAATATATCGTCCATTCCAACGCAGTTAACCTGTCGCTGAAAACGAATTATGATTTTCAGGATGTAAAATCTGTTTTTTATAATGCTGCATATCAATATCTTCCGAAGTTAATTGACAAAAACGGAACGTTTGCTGTTGCACACGAAATTAATTCTACCCATTCCAATCCTTTCCTTGACCTCGAAGTTCAATTGTTCTATACCAGAAATCTTTTTGAACTCATTGTTCCGAAATTGGATGTTTCCAGAAATACAACCGCTTCTGTTCATTTTGGAAAAACTGAAAAAGAAAATACAATACAAATTTCTGCTCCACAAATCATTTATTCCGGATTGGGAAAAATAAACAATCTTAATATTAACGGTGCTCCTGATGAGAATCAAATGTTGGTGCTTGATTTGAAATGCGATTCTTTGATAAAATATCAAAAAGCATCACATCTCTCTTTCTCCAAAATAGGCATCCAAACAAAGAATAACAGCGAAGAAGTGAGGTTTAATCTGGTATGGAAAAACCCCAAGTCAATATCAATTGGCGAATTAAATAATATCAGCGGTTATCTTTGGCAAGATTCTACTAATAGTGCTACCCTCAAAATCGATGATTCAAAGATATATCTTCGCGAATCTATGTGGCAATTTACCGGCGAAAAAAACACACTGAGATTTGGGGACAGAGGCTACTTTTTCGATAACTGTGTATTATCTTCCACATTGGGAACACTAAGTATAAACGGCGAAATCTCAAAATATTCAGATAAAGAGTGTAATATTCTGTTAGAAAACTTTGATATTTCATTGTTAAATAATATCACTGCTGCAAAAGGGTTTAGTTTTGGGGGAGATATGGCACTCGATGCTAAAATTACCGCCAAAAATGAAAGAATTTTGGTTGACGGAAAATCCTTAGTGAAAGGATTTATTTTTAACGAAGAAACTTTTGGCAATCTGTTTTTGGATGCCACTGTTTTTGACCAGGAAAATCTTTATTTTTTCGGCGGGATATTGCCCAATTCCAATTATCCAGTTCATCTTTCAACGTTTTCCTATACGGATTATTTAACACTGCAAAACAGAAATATAGGTTTAAGCGGGAATTATAACACTAAACTAAAAGAACTTAGAGTTCAAGCAATGATGGACACATTGAAAATCGGTTTTTTGTCTCCGTTTTTAGCTTCATTCAGCAATTCAGTAACGGGGTATGCTTCGGGACAGTTGAATTTCGTGATGAATCCCGATTCGCTATATTTCGACGGTAAAGTAAAGGTAAAAAAAGCACAATTGGGTATTACTCCGCTCAATACCATCTATTATCTTACCGACCAGGAGATTCTTTTCAACCGAGAAGGGATTGATTTTAACAATGTGGTTTTTAAAGATAAATTTAACAACGAAGCCAAACTGTCGGGAACAGTGCACCACAAAAAATTCAAAGATTTTTTGATTGATTTAAACATCTCTGCGCCGAAAATTATGGCGATGAATACAAAAAGAAGTGTGGAAGGCTCCTTTTTTGGAGATGGAATGGTTTCCGGCGATATTTCCATAAAAGGAGATACCAAACAACTCAACTTTACCAGTCAGAATATTAGAACATTACCCGGGTCAATTATTACATTTCCTTTATCCTCTGCAAGTTCCGTATCTTCATCAAGAGGAATCTATTTTATTCAAAGCAGCACCACTCAAAACAAAAGTGCTGAAAAAGTAAAACCATCCTCCACAGTGATGAATTTCGACTTCACTTTTGATATAACCAAAGACGCTGACGTGGTGTTGGATGTTGACCCTATTGATGGCATATTGCGTTGTAAAACAGCAGGGAAATTGCATTTAACCTACAACACTTTCACAGATATTTTAGACCTCGACGGCATTCTTTCTATCGTAAGCGGCAAATTTCATATGTCGCTCAGAAATTTCTTCCCTAAAGATTTTGCCATTGTAGAGGGGGGCACCATCTCTTTTATTGGTCCGCTTACCTCCGCGCAAATCAATGTTCAGGCACTTTACCAAAAAGCATCTTCACTCAACTCTTTAAGCCCAAATCTAACTTATATTGGACGTACGGAAGTATCGGCATATTTGGGGTTGAACGGAAATTTAATGAATCCAACCCCTAATTTCACTTTCGCTTTTCCAAGATTAACCAACGATGACCTGTTTAATGTTTTTGCTTTGTTGGACACGACAAACACCCAAAATACTATCCGGCAATTTTTTACTTTTGTCTTCCTGAATACTTTTATCGCTGCTGAAACCGGTACCTTCGACCCTCTACAAACTATTAATACCGGAGCGGGCTTTGTTTCCGGAATGCTCTCGTCCTTTATCTCCAATCAAATCAATAATGTTAGTTTGGGATTTAATATCGATAAACAGGATAACTATCAGGAATACTCTGTGGATGCCCGTGTACAATTTTATAACAACCGGATTGTAATTAAAGCTGGTTTGGGATATGCCGAAAACAGCGCCGCAACAATTGATAACAATAATAACGTGGTCGGCGATGTAAGTATTGAGTATCTGTTGAATCCTGAAGGAAACTGGCGCATCAGGGCTTTCTATTTCAACGATAAAACCGGTACTGTGGATAACATTTGGAGGCCGCAACAAGGAGGAGGTGTGGGGGTTACGTTCCAGCAAGAGTTTGATAACCGGAAAGATTTCTCAAAAAACTGGGCGCCAAAGAAGAAAGAGAATAAGCAAAAAAATGTTTCAAATTAAAAACCACATAAAATGAATAACAAAAACTTTTTTACCATTGTTGCTTTTCTGGGCGTATTAGTATTTTTAGGATACCTGTTCTCTAATATTCTCATATTTATACTATTAGCAATTATTTTTGCTTCCGTTGGCTCGCCACTGATGCAATTGTTGCAAAGAATTAAAATAAGAAATCGAAGCTGTTCTTCCTCTCTTGCCGCAGCCATTACCCTAATGGTTTTAGTTGGAGTTATATCCCTGATTCTCTATATATTAATCCCTTTTGTAGTCAAAGAGATTGAATATGTTTCCTCCATCGACCCCACACTTTACACTTTAGCCATTGAAAACTGGCTGCAGCAGGCAGATAAATTTTTGTATGAATATGGTTTTTTGAATGATAACGAACATCTGGGAGACCTGCTTTTAACCCAAATGAAATCGTTTTTAGGCTCCATTAGCGTTTCCGGTATTATTGGCAATATTATCTCTTTTACCGGCACGCTCTTTATTTTACTCTTCTCTGTAATTTTTCTATCTTTCTACGCATTGAAAGATAAAGAGTTCTTTTTTAAGATGATACGCAGCGCCATTCCGGTAACCTTCAGAGATAATTATGACAGAATTATTACTCAAACGCGTATTCAGGTGGTGCGCTATTTTAATGCCGTACTGTTAGACAATATTATTTTGGGAGCAGCCATTGGCATTGCCTGTTACTTCGCAAAAGTACCCAACGCTTTGTTGATAGGTGTTTTAGCCGGAATTTTTAACATCATTCCTTACATTGGTCCCTTTATTGCAATGGGGCTGGGATTAGTCATCTCTATTACTGCCCTACTGCCAACCAACCCATCGGCAGAGGTTCTTTCTTTACTTTTCTGGAAAATGGCAATCATTTTTGCCGTGTTAAAAGCTATAGACACCTTTGTGTTAACCCCGGTAATCTTCGGGAAAAGTATTAAGGTGCACCCTGTAGAAATTTTTATTGTTATTCTGCTGGCAGGCTATCTGGGGGGAATCATCGGAATGATATTTGCCGTTCCCGCTTACTCTATGATAAGAATTGTAGTGAATGAATTTTTTGGCAATTATTATCAAAGCGAAGAAAAAATTGAGACGACCGAAAAATAAAAAATGTTTGATTTAGATAAATTTCAGGAGATTTGGCAAACCATTACCCGTAATAAAATGCGGAGTTTTCTTACAGCATTCGGCGTTTTCTGGGGTATGTTTATGTTCATCGGGATGCTGGGGATTGGACAGGGGTTTGAGAATGGAATGAAAAGAGCCGTAAGTAATGTGGCTACCAATTCTATGTTTGTCTTTGCCCGCACCACAACCGTTGAATATAAGGGATTTAACGCAGGAAGATACTGGAATATGTCGCAAGATGATATTGATATTTTGGAAAGAGAAGTTCCGGAAATAAAAACCATTACCGGAATGACTATGTTTGGAAGCCACAGGGCATCGTTTAATGAAAATAACTGCGAGGTTTCTGTACAGGGCATCGATTATTTATATTATCAAATTGATAATCAGGACATAACATCAGGAAGAGGGATAAGTTTTTTAGATGTGGCGGAGAAGCGAAAAGTGTGCGTACTGGGAAATGGTGCCGCCGACCAGCTTTTTCCGCAGGGAGAAGAACCTGTGGGTAAAATGATTAAGGTGGGACCGGTATATTTCACGATTATCGGTATTGTGAAACCCCGTGGAAATATTAATTTTGGTGGCGATTCTCGCACTACCGCTTTTATCCCCACCTCAACGGCACAGCAATTAAGAGGCGGCGGAAAAGTGGTAGATATTATTGCCATAGCGGTTCCCGACAACATAAAAATTAAGAAAATAGAGGATAAAGTGAGAGATATTTTACGCGCCAAGCATCTCATTTCCCCTTTGGATAACAATGCCGTGATGATTTTTAACATTCAGGAGATGTTTCTGATGTTCAACTACTTGTTTATCGGCATTGCAGCACTCATCTGGATTGTAGGGATGGGTACACTATTTGCGGGGGTAGTAGGAATCAGCAATATAATGCTGGTAACCGTGAGAGAAAGAACCAACGAAATTGGCATTAAACGGGCGCTTGGGGCTAAACCGAAAGTAATTACCCGCCAAATTATGATGGAGAGTTTGACTCTTACTTTTATCGCCGGATTTATGGGAATGTTTTTTGGAATTTTGGTACTTGTGTTAACCGAGCAAATTTCAAAATCATCAGACGGAATGTTTACTAACCCAACTATCTCATTTACAATGGCAATCGTGGGTACAGTTATCATTGTTTTATCCGGTTTGATTGCCGGAATCATCCCTGCTAAAAACGCAATGCGAATTAAAGCGATAGACGCACTGAGAGACGAAAAATAATTGACAATAGACAATTGACAATAGACAATTGACAATGGACAATTAAACTTATAAACTTATAAACTTATAAACTTATAAACCTATAAACTTATAAACCTATAAACCTATAAACCTTAAACCTTAAACCAAAAAATAGATGAATATTATTAACCTTGGCGAGACGAACTCACTTTTTAATCAATTTGTTTCCGAAATTAGAAACATTGAAGTTCAAAACGACCCGATGCGTTTTAGAAGAAATATGGAACGCATCGGAGAAATTTTTGCGTATGAAATCAGCAAAACGATGAGTTATGGTAAAAAAACGATTGTTACCCCTTTAGGCGAGGTGGAGATGAACCTCCTGAGCCAACAACCCGTTTTAGCCACGATATTAAGAGCAGGGTTGCCGCTGCATCAAGGATTTCTTAACTATTTCGACCGCGCTGAAAACGCTTTTGTTTCCGCTTTCAGAAAACATGATTTAGAAGGCAATTTTGAGATACAAATTGATTATATGTCATCTCCTGTGCTCAAAAATAAAACACTCATCATCATCGACCCCATGCTGGCAACAGGAAAATCTATGGTATTGACATTCAAAGAATTACTAACAATGGGAAATCCCAAGCATATCCATATTGTTTCTGCCATTGCCTCTGCAGATGGCATTGAATATGTGCAGAAATATTTGCCTGCCAAAAAGTGTACTTTGTGGATAGGCGCGCTGGATCAAGAACTTACTGCCCAATCCTATATTGTTCCGGGATTGGGAGACGCCGGAGATTTGGCGTATGGAAATAAGTCGGAATTATAATTTTTTAATAAAAAATGGGAAAAAAATTTGCATTTCAATAATAATATTATAATATCAAAGTTTCATAAGTTTAACCTTACTATATTTTTATGAAAAACACAAAATCAACCCTTTTTTTAGTTTTTTTTCTTTTTTTCTTTTCTACCCTTTATGCCATTCCTGCCATACCTTATCCGGTTACTGTTACCCAGCCGGACGGAACGGAGTTGACTGTGATGCTTAAAGGCGATGAACGCATTCACTGGCACGAATCCTTGGATGGATACACCCTGTTGTATAACAAAGAGGCGTTTCTTACGTATGCTTATTTAGACGATGAGGGCAATTTGCAACCCTCTGAATTTATTGCTACAGATATTGAAAACAGAAATATTGTTGTAAATTCTTTCTTAAATACTATTGAAAAGAACTTGTTTTACAGTGAAATACAAAAACAAGTGATGAGAAAAGTATGGGAGATTGAAGACGAATATGAGACAAGAGGAGACAGGGCATTAGAAGGGCAATACAAAACTTTATGTGCTTTTGTGCAATTTCCTGAAAAAGCTATGATAAAGACTATGTCACAGTTTGAAGGATTGATGAATCAATTGGGCTATACCGGAAATGGCACCGGTAGTGTTCGCGATTTTTTTAAAGAAACCTCCTATAACAAATTTGATTTAATAGTAACATTATGCGGTATTTATACGGCACCGCAAAGCGAAAGTTATTATGCGGGAAGTAACGGAACTCAAAATTGTCAGGCACTTGCCAGATGGGCTGCGCAGCAAGTTGCTGCAGAGCCTGATATTAATTTTGCAGATTACGACAGCAATAACGATGGAAAAGTGGACGGATTTCATTTCATTTTTGCCGGTAAAGGACAGGAGGCTGGCGGTGGAGCCGGAACAATCTGGTCGCATAAATGGCAGTTTTCTCCTTCGGTTACTAAAAACGGAAAATCTATCAGCGTTTATTCCTGCTCGCCCGAACTTCTTTATTCCAATATCACAACAATCGGCGTTATTGTTCATGAAATGACCCATGCTTTCGGTGCTCCCGATTTTTACGATACAAACTACGATACTGGTGGACAATATAATGGAACAGGTAATTGGGATGTTATGGCAGGTGGAAGTTGGAATGAGAGTGGAAACAGACCTCCCCACCACAATATGTACACTAAAATACAGTTTGGTTGGGTAACTTCCACACTTTTAAATATACCCATTACCATTTTTGATATGCCCAACTCGGCAGAAAACCCTGTGGCATATAGAATAAACACGGGCAACGGAAATGAACACTATTTATTGGATAATAGACAAAAAATTAAATTTGATACCAGTGTACCCGGAAGTGGATTACTCATATATCACGTTCATAATAGCGTAGGAACCTCTGGTATAAATGATACCCATCCACAAAGAATGTATCCAGTTTGCGCAAGTTCAACAGTAGATATCCCTGTAGCAGGAGCAAGCAATTATGGAAGTATAAACACTGCCGGTTGCCCTTTTCCGGGAAGCAGTAATAAAACATCATTTAGCGGCACTTCAACTCCAAGAATGTTTTATTGGACAAATACCGTGATCAGTGATAAACCTATCACGGATATTTCCCAAAATACTTCTACAAAAACGGTTACGTTCAATTTTATGGGTGGGGGCGTAATTACATCAGTTATTGATATTACGGGCGTGCCTACCTCGGCTTTTGTAGGTGTGCCGCTTACCCTTTCCGGTACAGTGATTCCGAACGATGCCACTTTCAAAACCATTATATGGAGCGTTAATAACGCCGGAACAACAGGAGCAACTATTTCCGGCAATACGCTCAATACTACCGGAGCAGGAACAGTGAGTGTAACAGCAACTATAGAACATGGCACTTCCTTTGGAACAAGTTTTACAAAAAACTTTGATATTTTGGTAACTAAATCATCTCAAACTCCCCCACCTGCACCCACTTTACTTCACACAACTCCTACATCCATAACGTTGAATACTATCCCCGGATGCGAATATCGAAGAGATGGTGGGGATTGGAAAACTTCTACAGATTTTGACGGACTATCCATTAATACAACTTACAACTTTCAGGCACGCAAGTTTGAAACCTCTTCTCATTTTGCTTCAGAACCAGGTCCCGAGTCTCAATTTACTACTGCATTGATTCCGGTTACTTATATCACAAATCTCCCTTCTATTGCTTATGTTAAAGTCCCGCTTACACTTAACGGGACAATTCTTCCAAGTAATGCCTCTTACCAAGCCATTATCTGGAGTGTTTATGAGGACGGTAATACCAATACAACAATAACTGATGATATTTTCTTCGCTAATGCTACAGGAGTTGTTACTATTGAAGCTACTATTATAGATGGCCTTGAGTTAGGAATTAATTACTCGCAACAGTTTGAAATTAATGTTATTAAATCAACTCCTGAACCACCTCCCGCTCCTACCCTTAGTTGCAAAACAAAAACAAGTATTACACTCAAAGAAATGACCGGTTGCGAGTTTAGAATGGATGATGGAGATTGGCAAACTTCAAACTTATTTGAAGAACTTGAAATTAATACTACTTACTGTTTTCAGGCAATAAAAACTGAAACAGAAACTCACATCGCTTCAGAGCCAAGTGCAAAAGCATTTTTCACTACAGACTCTATTAAGAAATTCACTATTTCAGCATCCGTAAACAATGCTTTATTCGGCTCGATAACGCCTGATGGAATAATTACTGTTGATGAAGAAGAAACTCTCTCTTTTACTATTTCTCCATTTGATAAATATAAAATTTCCAATGTGTTGGTAAATAATGAAAATAAAGGCGAATTAAATACTTACACTTTTGAAAATATTCAATCCAATGGAACAATCCATGTCATTTTTACGGAAAAGGTGGGCATTAAAAATAATGAACTTTCTAACATCAATGTTTTCAGCCATCAAAATCGCATTTATATCAAAAATGAATCAAATGTACCTATCAAATCGGTTGAAATTGTTGATATGATGGGACGTTTGATATACCAAAGTGAAATACATAATGTAGAAACTGTTATTCCGCTTAATGTAGAAACAGGTATCTATAATGTGATTTTGTATAACAAAGAATTAACCCCCTACAGTGTTTCTAAATTATTGATAAACAAATAGTTTATTTCTTACTCAAATAATTCAGTGGCATTTACCGTTCAATAATGAAAAAAAATTGCATTTCAATAATAATTTTACCATATCAAAGTTTTATTAATTTAGCCCTATAATATTTTTTATGAAAAACACAAAGCAAACCCTTTTCTTAGTTTTAATATGTTTTATTTTTTCCGCCTTATATGCAATTCCTGCCATTCCTTATCCTGTAACTGTTACACAGCCGGACGGAACGGAACTAACCGTGATGCTTAAAGGCGACGAGCGCATTCACTGGCACGAATCCATGGATGGCTACACCCTTTTGTATAATAAAGAAGCGTTTCTTACCTACGCTTATTTAGACGATGACGGTAATTTGCAACCCTCTGAATTTATTGCCACAGATATTGAAAACAGAAATATTGTTGTTAATTCTTTCTTAAATACTATTGAAAAGAATTTGTTTTACAGTGAACTACAAAGACAAGTTATGTTAAAAGTATGGGAGATAGAAGATGATTTTGAAAGAGGAGGCGAGAGGGCATTAAGCGGACAATATAAAACCCTGTGCGCTTTTGTGCAATTCCCTGATAAAGCAATGAAAAAAACCATTGCACAGTTTGATGGATTGATGAATCAATTGGGCTATACAGGAAATGGCACGGGTAGTGTTCGCGATTTCTTCAGAGAATCCTCGTATGGAAAATTTGACTTAATCATCACGTTATGTGGGATTTATACCGCCCCAAAAAATGAAACTTATTATGCAGGTGATCCGGGTGATGGTACTGCAAACTGTCCGGAACTTGCAAGATGGCTTGCGCTACAAGTTGCCGCGGAACCGGATATCAATTTTGCTGATTATGATTCTGATAACAACGGTAAAGTGGATGGATTTCATTTCATTTTTGCAGGCGTAGGACAAGAAGGCGGATCGTGCAACACTTGCATTTGGTCGCATATGTCTGTTGTCTATCCGGCAGTTACTAAAAACGGAAAAAAAATCGATACCTATTCCTGTTCTCCTGAATTATACTCCGGTTCTACAATTACAACAGTTGGCGTAATAGCTCATGAGATGTCGCATGCTTTCGGCGCACCCGATTTTTACGATACCAACTACGCAACCGGCGGACAATATACCGGAACAGGAAAATGGGATTTGATGGCAGATGGCAGTTGGAATGGATCACCCGGAGGAAATTGTCCCGCGCATCACAATATGTACACTAAAATTCAGTTTGGCTGGGTTACCCCTTATATATTAAGCGCACCTATAACAATCCCACAAATGCCCTACGCGGAAGAAAGTCCAGCGGCTTTCAGAGTTAATACAGGCAACGGCAATGAGCACTACTTACTGGAGAATCGTCAAAAAATTAAGTTTGATAACAGTATTCCCGGAAACGGACTGATTATTTACCATGTACATAGCAGTGTGGGATCTTACAATATAAATAGTACCCACCCGCAAAAGATGTATCCTGTTTGTGCCGGTTCAAATACTCCTATCCCAGCATCCGGCTCTTCTTCAGTACAGTATGGAAGTATTAACAGCGCTGTATGCCCGTTCCCGGGAACTACCGGCAATACCTCTTTCGACGAAAATTCAACCCCAGTGATGTTCCACTGGACGAATACCATAGTTACCGGAAAACCCATTGCGAACATTACCAATGATGCCTCTACCAGATTTGTTTCATTCGATTTTATGGGAGGAGGCGATAATCTGTTTTTCGTTACCTCAAAACCAAATGCATCGGAACGCGGAACAACAACAGGCACCGGATGGTATTCCAACGGCAGCTCGGTTACCGTAAATGCCACACCAAAAGCCGGTTATAATTTTGCTAACTGGACAGAATCCGGAAATATCGTTTCTACAACCCCAAGTTATACATTCAACGTTTTAGAAAGCACAACATTGGTTGCTAATTTCACAAGCAGTAACGCCCAATTATCAAATTTGTCGGTTTCTACCGGCACTTTAGTTCCTGCATTTAATTCGAATGTAACTGATTATTCGGTAAATGTTCCCTACTCCGTAACTTTCCTTACTATTTCCTGCACTCCGGCAGAGCAATTCGCCACCGTTGATGGAGCAGGATTAAAATCGTTAGTAGTTGGAAATAATAACTTTACTATAACTGTAACCGCAGACGACAAAATTACTACTAAGCAATATACGGTTAATATAATTCGAGGAAGTGATAATAAATATACAATCAAGGCAAGTGTTGAAAACAATGTTGGCGGCACCATTACCCCCGAAGGAGAAACTACTGTGGAAGAAGGTGCAAATCTCACTTTCACAATTACCCCGTTTGACAATTATTATATTTCAAAGGTGCTTGTGAATGAAGAAAATAAGGGCGTGATAACTACCTACACCTTTGAAAACATCAAAGCAGACGGTACTATCCATGTCATTTTTACAGATAAAGTGGGTATTGAAATTAACGAACTCCCAAATATCAATGTTTACAGCTATCAAAACCGTATTTATATCAAAAATGAATCAAATGTGGCCATCAAATCGATAGAAATTGTTGATATGATGGGACGTATTATATACCAAAGTGACCTAAACAATGCAGAAACCGTCATTCCGCTTAATGTGGAGACAGGTATCTATCACGTGATTTTATATAACAAAGATTTATCCCCATACAGTATTTCTAAATTACTAATTACCAAATAGTTTATTTTCTACCCAAAATATTTTTGTTTTATGCTCCACATACAAACGCTGCGCGAAAACCCCGAATTTGTAGTTGAAAGACTTGCAGTTAAGAATTTTGATGCACGACAAATCGTAAAGGATGTTCTTGCTTTGGATATAGAAATCAGAACATCAAAAAAATCATTGGATGACAATTTAATGTTGCAAAACAAACTTTCTAAAGATATCGGATTGTTGTTTAAAAACGGAAAAGCAGAAGAAGCAAATCGCGCAAAGGAAGAGATTGCACGTTTAAAAATTGAAGAAAAAGAGGTACAGGAATCTTTGCTGTTGAAAGAAAATGAAATTCACGAATTGCTTGTTTTACTGCCCAACCTTCCGCATCAGAGCGTTCCCACCGGAAAAACTGCAGAAGATAACGAAATTGTTTTTTCGGAAGGGGAAGCCACTCCACTTGAAAATGCTTTATGTCACTGGGATTTAGTGAAAAAGTTTGATATCATTGATTTTGACTTGGGGACTAAAATAACCGGCGCAGGATTTCCTGTGTATAAAGGAAAAGGCGCACGATTGCAACGGGCATTGATTAACTTTTTTTTAGATACTGCCGTAAAAAATCATTACACCGAAATTCAACCTCCATACTTCGTGAATAAAGATTCGGCGTATGCTACCGGGCAACTTCCCGACAAAGATGGGCAAATGTATCACATTACGTTGGATGATTTCTATTTAATTCCAACGGCGGAAGTCCCGGTTACCAACATTTACAGGGATATGATTCTCAAAGAATCCGATTTTCCGGTTAAACTTTGTGCATATTCTGCCTGTTTTCGCCGCGAAGCCGGCTCTTACGGTAAAGATGTACGCGGTTTAAATCGCTTGCATCAGTTTGATAAAGTGGAAATTGTGCAAATACAACATCCGGAAAAATCGTATCAGGCATTGGAAGATATGAAAAACTATGTTACTACCCTTTTACAACTATTGGAACTCCCCTTTAGAATTGTGAAACTCTGCGGGGGCGATATGAGTTTTACCTCTGCTTTAACTTACGACTTTGAGGTGTTTTCCAAAGCGCAACAACGCTGGTTGGAAGTAAGCTCTGTTTCCAACTTTGAGGCTTTTCAATCGAACAGAATGAAACTGCGTTTCAAGGATGAAAACGGTAAAACAAGATTGGCGAACACCCTCAACGGCAGCGCATTAGCATTGCCCCGCATTATGGCAGCACTGTTGGAAAACAACCAAACCGACGCCGGAATTGTCATCCCCAAAGCCCTGCAAAACTACACCGGATTTGAAATAATTAATTAAAAATTTAAAATGAATTGTTAAACTATGCTACTAAGGGTGCTTTTGAAAATAAGGGTTCAATGTATTAAATTTTAAATCTTAAATCTTAAATTATTTTATGCCAAATAAAAACTCCACTTTCAGCATCTTCATCATCGGGGTGCTTTTCTTTGTGTTCGGCTTTGTAACCTGGTTGAACAGCGTACTGATTCCTTTCTTAAAAACCGCCTGCGAACTCAGCGATACAAAAGCCTCATTAGTGCCTTTTGCTTTCTACATCTCCTACTTTGTGATGGCAATCCCCTCCTCAGCCATCTTAAAAAGAACAGGATTTACCAATGGAATGGCTTTGGGATTAATAGTTATGGCAATAGGCTCGCTGTTGTTTGTTCCGGCAGCCATCGAAAGAAATTACCTGTTGTTTTTAGTGGGACTTTTTACCCAAGGCACCGGTTTGGCGTTATTACAAACTGCTACAAATCCGTATGTTACCATCGTTGGTCCTATTGAATCCGCCGCGCAACGTATCAGCATTATGGGAATTTGCAATAAAATTGCCGGAATGATTGGCGTTTTGGCACTCTTCACTGCACTCTTTTCAAGCACCGAGCATCTGTTGGTCAATTTTGATTCCGTAACCGACGTCGTTTTAAGAGACAAAATACTGCAACAACTCTCTAACA
>Ga0209737_10001074_pt1 | contig 20428 bp, 14 predicted proteins | sample TergutCu122P3_FD_187284 | JGI IMG/M metagenome (GOLD analysis project Ga0209737, IMG submission 187284) | Cubitermes ugandensis P3 segment gut microbial communities from Kakamega Forest, Kenya - Cu122 P3 (SPAdes) (version 2) | ecosystem: Host-associated > Arthropoda: Insects > Digestive system...
GGGAAAAACCTCGCCGGCCTCTTCCTCCCCGCGCAGGCGGTGGGCGGCGAGGGCCAGGAAGCCTTCGTATGGGTGGTGCAAGACGGCAAGGCCGCCCGCCGCTCCGTTTCTCTGCAGAAGGTGACGCCCGGCATTGTCCGTGTGGAGAGCGGACTTGAGGCTGAAACGCTGGTGGTTGCGGATGCGAGTTTGCGTCTGAAGGAGGGGGAGCTGCTGCGGGTTACTCAATAGGCCGCTTTGAATTGAGGCTCGTTTCACCCGCATGCTTCGCGCTGCCTGGCCACGCCTTTGCCCAAAACCCCTCTCACTTTGAAAACAAATTGACTCACTTAAGGAAACCCCCATGCTCAAAACCTTTATTCAGCGCCCCGTCTTCACCTCCATGTTGATGGCTGCCATCGTCGTCTTCGGCCTCGTCTCCTTCCCCCGCATCGGCGTAGACCAATTCCCTGACATTGACTTTCCGGTCGTTACGGTTACCACTGTCCTTCCCGGGGGGGACCCGGAGTCCATGGAGAAAAATGTCTCCAAACCTCTGGAGGACGCCCTCGCCTCCCTCAGCGGCGTGGATGAGGTGAAGTCCATCAGCCTCGAGTCAGTCAGCCAAATTATCGTCATCTTCAAACTCGAAACCCACCTCGACACCGCCGCGCAGGATGTACGAGACAGAGTCCAAAGTGCCCTGCGCAACCTGCCCAAGGACATTGAAACGCCGATTGTTGAGAAGTTTGACATTGGCTCCACCCCTATCCTCACCTTGTCGCTTGCCGGCTCCCTTCCCATTGAAGACTTGACGCGCACCGCCCAGGACGTGGTGAAGCCCGCCCTGGAGACGCAGCTGGGCGTAGGCTCCGTTGACATTGTGGGCGGGCGCAAGCGTGAAATTCAACTGGTGGTGGACCCTCAAAGCCTTCGTGGGCATGGGCTTTCCATTGGCCATGTCAGTCAGGCGCTCGCCGCTCAGAGTGTGGAAATTCCAGGCGGCAGGGCCATTCAGGATGGCAGGGAGTTTGTTGTTCGCCTGGTCGCCGAGGCGCAGAGTGTGGAGGAAATTGAAAACATTGTCCTTGCCAGCCCCAGGGGGGTGCCGGTGCGCGTACGCGACGTGGCGGCGGTGGTGGACGGTGCCCAGGAGGCGCGTGGCTCGGCCCGCTCGGACACGGGGGTGGCCATCGCCCTCAATGTGCGCAAGCAGTCGGGCGCCAACACAGTCCAGGTTGCCAAAAACATCCAAGCCTCGCTGCAGCAACTCAACGCACAACTCCCCGAGGGCGTGGTGCTTAAAACCATCAGCGACAACTCTGCCTTCATCCGCTCCTCCATCCAGGCTGTCCAGGTGGACATGCTCATTGGCGCCCTCCTGGCTGTGCTGGTGGTGCTCCTCTTTCTTCGCAATGTCCCCTCCACTCTCGTCGCCGCCCTTGCGCTGCCTGTCAGCGTCATCGGCACCTTCGCCGCCATGGCTTTGCTGGGCTTCACTTTCAACATTATTACCATGTTGGCCTTAACCCTCTCCATTGGGCTTCTCATTGACGATGCCATTGTCGTCATCGAAAACATTGTCCGCCACCTGGAGCAGGGAAAGCCCCCCATGCAAGCCGCCCTGGAGGGGGCCCGCCAAATTGCCCTTGCCGTCTTCTCCCTGACGTTGGCCATTGTCGCCATTTTTGTCCCCGTCGCCTTCATGGAGGGAATGGTTGGCCAATTCTTCTTCCAATTTGGCGTCACCGTCGCCGTCGCTGTCCTCATCTCCTACGCCGTTGCGATGACCTTGACACCCATGTTTTCAGCCCGCATTTTGAAGGAGGTTGGCCATGCCTCCCCAAACCGCGTGTCGGCCTGGCTTGAGAGACAACTTGTCGGCCTCGAAAGCTTCTATCGCCAACTCCTCGCGGGAGCGCTCTCCCACCGAGGCCTCGTCATGCTGGGCGCTGTCGGAGTGCTGGCGCTGACACTGGGGCTTGCCTCCCTCCTCAAAGTCTCCTTCATGCCCCAAAACGACACAAGCTCCGTCACGGTGGCGGTGGAGCTGCCGCTGGGCTCTGTGCTGGAGGATACCGAGAGGGAGTTGGAAATGCTGGCAGCGCACATTCGAGGCATGCCGGGGGTGCTGGAGACTTTCAGGACTGCCGGCGGAGGCACTCTGGAGGAAGTCCACAAAGGCGAGCTTATGGTGAACCTTCTGCCGGTGAAGCAGAGGGACTTGAGTCAGGAGACATTCAAAATGCAGCTTCGGCAGACGCTTCCGTCAACGCCGGGGGTGAAGCGGCGCATCCAGGACAGCAACTCGAGGGGCTATGAGGTGCAATATACATTGCGCGGCCATGACTGGCCTCAACTGGTTGCCGCCGCGGAAGCCGGGCTTTTGCAGATGGAGAAGAACCCGGGCTTTGTGGACGTGGACATGAATTACCGGGAGGGGAAGCCACAATATAATGTCCGCATGGACAGGGAGAGGGCCGCGCAGCTGGGCGTTTCGGCCGGGCAAGTGGGTGCCATGCTGCGCTCCTATTTGGGGAGGGACGCCTTCATGAGTTACCGAGAGGGCGGCCAGTCCCATGACGTGAAGCTTCGGCTTGCGGACGCCACCCTCTCCTCCCGGGAGGCGCTGGGGCAACTGGCCGTCCTCTCCTCCAGTGGGCAGCTGGTGGAGCTTCGCAACATTGCCGACATTCTCCCCGGCGAGGGGCCTTCGCGAATGAACCGCCTGGACAAGCAGCGCGAAATTAGCCTCTATGCCGACATCGCCCCCGGCTATAGCCTCGGGGAGGGGATGGCCTTCTTGAGAGAGCACCTGGGGGCCCACCTCCCTCCCGGGGTGACAGCCGGCTTCGCGGGGACTTCGAAGGAGATGGGCAAAACCCTCGCCGCCTTCGCCCGTGCACTGCTTTTGGGGGTTGTCCTCCTCTATATGGTTTTGGCCGCGCAGTTTGAAAGCCTTGTCCACCCCTTCACCATTATGCTTTCGCTTCCCTTCTCGCTGATTGGTGCCATCGGCGCCCTGCTGCTGACAGGGCAGCCCCTCTCCATGTTCGCCCTCATTGGCGTCATTATGTTGATGGGACTTGTCGTGAAAAACGGCATCCTCCTCGTTGAATTTACTTTGCAGCTTCGCGAGGCGGGCAAGAATGCCCGCGAGGCCCTGCTTGAGGCGGCGCCCATTCGCATGCGCCCCATCCTCATGACAAGCATCGCCATGGTTGCGGGCATGGTGCCTCTGCTGCTTGCGCAAGGCGACGGCGCCGCCATGCGCGTTCCCATGGCGCTTGTCGTCATCGGCGGACTTGTAACTTCAACGGTGCTGACGCTCGTCGTGGTGCCCGTCGTCTATTCGCTGCTGGATGGACTTTCCTCCAAGCTGCGCAGGAAGAAGCCTCACGAGACTCCGACGCCGAGCACCACCGCACCCGCCCCCGAGGCGCTGGCTTCCTGACTTCTTCTTCCTACACATTCTTCTTCAGGTGACTTTTATGAATTCCATTGCCATTCTTCTTGCCCTTGCCCTCTCGCATGCAACGCCTTCGCCTTCTTCGGCGCTGCCCACCCTCACCTTCTCCCAGGCCCTCGCCGAGGCGGAAAAGCAGAATGCTGACCTCTGGGCGGCGCGTGCCCGCTTGGAGCAAGTCGCCACTGCCACCGCCAAGGCGCGCTCGGGCTATTTGCCGCAGCTGCGGGCACAGGGAGGCTATACCCACAACTCGCGGGAGGCGATGCTGGCCATGCCCACCAGCTACATTGTCCGGGACATGGGCCAGCCCACCGGGCCCGCCTTTGACGTGGGCCGCCCCCCGGGGATGGACAATCCGCCGGGCGCACCGACGGACTTCGTCGCTGTGGGTGTCAACCCCATGGCCGTGCCCATTCAGGTGAAAAACCAATGGGGCGCGCAGCTGTCGCTGACGCAGGGCCTCATCCTCCCGGAGGTTTTCGTCGCCATCCGCAATGCCTCGCTGGCCAAGGAGAGTGCCACGCTGAGCGTCGAGGGCGCCCGGCGTGAAATTCTCTTTGGCACGGCGCGCGCATACCTCGGGGCGTCGGCGCTTCGCGAGTCGCTTAAGGTGCAAGAAGCCATGCTCGAAGTCCGCCGCGGCTTTGAGCGTGATGCCAAGGCCCAATTCGAAGCCGGCGCTGTGGCCGAAATGGCCGTCTTGCGCGCGGCCCAGGAGCGGGCCAACCAGGAGCAACATGTGGAGCGGACTTACGCCTCCTATGTTTCGGCCAAAAGCACCCTGGCGGCGCTGCTTGCCCGGCCAGTGGACTTTGAAGTCCAGCGCCCCTCCGAAACCAGCGAGGAGGCCTTCGCAGCCTTGGGGGAGCTCCCCAGGGAGGCCGCCTCCTCCGAGGAGGAGCTCCTCCGCCATGCGCTTGGCCTGCGCCCCGAGGTGGCCGCTTCGCGCAAAAACCTGGCCTATGCCGAGGGACTCAAAACCGGTGTCCTCGCCAGCTACCTGCCGACGGTGGGGGCTTTAGCCAACGTCAACACCAGCAACGTCGCTGGTTTTGCAGGCACAAAAAACACATGGAATGTGGGCGCCCATGTTTCATGGAGGATTTTGGATGGTGGCCTTCGCAAGGCGCAACTGCGCGAGACTTCCGGAAACATTTCTGAGGCCAGGGCCAAGCTGCGCGCACAGGAGGAGAAAGTCCGCGACGAGGTGCGCAGCGCGAGGGCGGAGCTGAAGGCCAGCGAAATGAATTGGGCGACGGCGCAGAAGACGGCGGTGCTCGCGCGCAAGTCAGCGGAGCTGGTGAAGCACAACTTCGATGCGGGGGTGGCAACTTACCTGGAGGTGATGGACGCCAACACAGCGCTCGCAGGGGCGGAGCTGGGGGTGGTGACAGAGGCGTTGAATGTACGGCTGGCCCGGCTTTCACTGTCAAAAGCCCTGGGGGAGTTCGGCGTAAGGTAGACAGCAGCTTATATATTCACCTGTCCACCCAAACGACTCGACAACTCCGCCTGGGTTGCCTGCAATTGCTTTGTCAGTGCTTGGTTTTCTTCGTTGTCAAACCCCATAAAAAGCACTTGGGCAATTTTGTCAGCGTCAAACAAATAAGTGTGTTCCTGGCCAATATTGCCTTCCGGGTAGAGGCAAGCCACATAGTCATAGGTTTTGCCTGTGCCGGTGTCGAGTTGTTGTCTGCCATAAACCATGAGGGCTTTGGTGGCTTCTTGCAGCAAAACAACCGTTCCAATGGGGAGGTATTTTTGACTCATAAGGGGGGCTCCTGTGGGGCGCTAAACAATGGGGAAACGTGTTGGCGTTGTAGTTCATTCTTTCTTGGCTTCCAAGTGTTTGCATAAATCTTCTTCAGCTAACCCCAGCTTCCAAAACTTCTCTTTGCCATTCAACCCTCCCAAGGGTGCCAAATATGAGCAGCGGCTGGAAACAACGCAAACCGTCCTCCCGGAGGCCTTCCCTGCAATGACAATGACATTGAAAAAAGCCAACCAAAAGTGCCAGCAAAACCAAAAGCACCACAAAAAGCTCCGCCCAAACCAAGGGCTCCATCCAAGACATGGAGCAAAACGTCAGCAAAATACTCCATGCTTTGATTGACAAACCTTTTAGGCTCCTTGTTGCGCCTGATGGCTCGGTCAAATCCATCACCGGTTTGGACAAAGTCCGCGACAGCCTGGCTCAAGCAGCCGCTGCTGCAGACGCAGAGGCTCAACACATGGTGGCCACCTTGAAAGAATTGTTCAGCGACGCTGTCGTTAAAGAGTGGATGGAAGAGTCCTTCAACCATTACCCCAACAAAGCCATCCACATAGGCGACAGTTGGCATATAGAAGCTACGCGGGCCATGGGTGGCATACAGCGTGTGCTTAAGACGAAATATACTTTGAAAGAAGTCAAAAAAAACACAGCAACCCTTGTTTATGAGTCAGAGATAGAAGGGACCATGGCCGCTCCCGCCGCCAAGTTTGTCGGCACCCAGCGTGGCAGCATGACGGTTGACACCCCAACAGGCATCCTCCAAACACTTCAGGTTTCACAACATGCAGACAGCTCCTTCGAGGCAGAAGGTACTGCCATGCTGGTGAAGACGACAACCCAGACAAAAATCTCCACCAAAGAGCTTAAAAAATAGAAACGCTTTCAAAAACCCAAGCCTAGACTGTTTCCAAGTTGAAGTGATTCGATTTTCCAGACCGGTTTCAATTTGACATGAGTTCGACGCGGGCGAGGATTTCACGATGGGAGTGCACTTCAGTGCATGACCTGAGTGAAACCGGAGCCCAACGAAGAGATCATGTCAAAGTGGAAGCGGTCAAAAGAAAACTTTATGGCGAGAGGTGCGCAGGCATGGCAACGGTTTGGCCGAAGAGGCCGGGGAGGCGGCCTTCTTCATAGCTCCACGGGGAGGCGAGAAACACAGGGAGGAAGCCGCTTGCTGTCTGCAGCTGGATGGCGCTGATGCTTGCGCCGTTTTGAGTATTCCAACCCGTGCTGCCCGACGTGCCCGTCATGCCACCAAACGCGTAGTTGTCTCGCACAGGGCCCGCCTCAAGGCGGCCCACCACGCGCCCAGTCACGTTGCCGACCATCGCCGGGTTTAGCGCCATGCAATTTTCCACCAACTTCCCCCACAGCCACCCCACAATGCCACCAATTCTGTCGCCTTCAACACGAAGGGTGGAATAGCAGTTTCGCACCGTCCCCTGCTCGCTATAGCCCACCACGCCGCCAACTTGCCGCTTCCCGCGGATTTTGTCCTCGTCGCTGCCTATGACATAGCAGTTCCTCAGCGTACCGTGCGTGTTGTCCCCCACCATGCCGCCGACCGTCGCGTCACCTGTGACACTGCCCGAGACATAGCTGTTTTCTATGAAGCCTGAATTCGCCCCCGCCAGGCCACCCACCGAATGCTCGCTCCAGATAGGATGAGGGTTGCCGATGACAACATTGCCCGAAGCATAGCAGTTTCGCACCGTGCCATCGTTCACCCCCACCAGGCTGCCGACATACCTCATCCCCTCAACGCGGGCATTGTGCAGTCCAAGGTTTGTGACAACAGCATTCTTGTCTATATATTTAAACAAACCTTGGCTGTGGCCCTCAGGGGCATGAATGCGAAGGCCAGAAAGGGTGAGGTTGTTTCCATCAAAGCTGCCTCCTCGAAGCTCTATCGGCGTCCAGTTGCTTTCACCGGCTGCAGGCTCAGGCAGCGTGACATGGGTCACCAGCTGGTAGTGTCGGGTTGGGCCTTCCGTGGTTGTTGCCACATAGCGGTTGAAGGCCGAAACCTTGTCCTGGCTCACCGGAATGAGACGGCTTGGAGTGCTCGCCTGGCCGTCTCGAATGTTGAGGGTGAGGTGTTGAGGGGCATTCAGCGTATAGCCCTCCGGAATGCCCGTCAACGCGAAGGGGACTGTGGCCAAGCCTGTGGGAAAGGCTGCCCTGCCGTCATAGGTGACGGGGACACCGAAGAAGAGGCTGTTGCCCTCCAGTCCACCGTCCTCGGGAAGGAGCGTCAGTCCCTCAGGCACAGTGTCCACGCTCAGGCGTACGCCGCGTGCCTCCTGCGCATTCTCAAAACAGGCAACCGTAACGGAGAAGACGGCGGCGGCGTTAATGGGCGAAAGGGGGACGCTGGGGGCCTCAATACTCAACTCAAGAATGCCAGGCTGGCATGGCACCGTTGTCGACTGACAACTGCCCTCCCGGCAAGTTTCTCCGGCCACCTCGCAATGGGTGCCGGCCCCTACGCCGCAGGGGACTTCCTCGGGGGCTTGGCATTTGTTGTTGTGGCAAATGCCGGTGTTGTTGTCGCACGCTGTGCCAGGTGCCGCGCCTATGCACTCCTCAGGCTGCGTTGTTGTTTGACAACTGCCCTCCCGGCAAGTTTCTCCGGCCACCTCGCAATGGGTGCCGGCCCCCACACCGCAGGGGACTTCTTCGGGGGACTTGCATGTGTTGTTGTGGCAAATGCCGGTGTTGTTGTCGCACGCTGTGCCAGGTGCCGCGCCTATGCACTCAGGCTGCGTTGTTGTTTGACAACTGCCCTCCTGGCAAGTTTCTCCGGCCACCTCGCAATGGGTGCCGGCCCCTACACCGCAGGGGACTTCCTCGGGGGCTTGGCATTTGTTGTTGTGGCAAATGCCGGTGTTGTTGTCGCAGGTTGTGCCGGGTGCCGCGCCTATGCACTCAGGCTGCGTTGTTGTTTGACAACTGCCCTCCCGGCAAGTTTCTCCAGCCTCCTCGCAATGGGTGCCGGCCCCCACACCGCAGGGGACTTCTTCGGGGGCTTGGCATTTGTTGTTGTGGCAAATGCCGGTGTTGCAGGACGTGCCTTCTTCCTTTCCTTCACATTCCGCCGGGTTCTCCTCGCCGCCACAAGCCATGGCAACAACCAAAAATACCCACAAACCCCACCGTCTCCATAGCTGCATTCGTTTTCTCTCCGGGAATTATTGTCACGTGTTTTCAAATTGAAACATGCAGCTTGGGCACCTTGGCAAGCAAAATAACGTACTGTTCAATACATGACACACATTGTCTGAGCGTGCCGGGAGTCGGACAGAAAAACAACCTCTTGCATGTCAATATGTTGGCAAACTGAGGCTCTTGCTCCCTGTCGCTGCCTTTTGGACTCCCAGCTTAAAACATCCTCCCTGGTTGGCGGCTTTCCTCATCTGCTCAACTGCTCTTGTGCCAAATGCGATGAAGAAACTATTTGTCTCGCGCATTCCCCTGGCTTGCGGCTTTGGTGAACCACTCAAAAGCCTTGCTATCGTCTTGAGGCACGCCCTGGCCCTGGAGATACATCACGCCAAGGGCACGTTGAGCATCCGCATCCCCCAGGTTTGCGGCTTTGGTGAGCCACCCAAAAGCCTTGCTATCATCTTGAGGCACGCCACTGCCCACTTGATACATGAGGCCAAGGTCACGTTGAGCCCCAGCATCCCCCAGGCTTGCGGCTTCGGTGAGCCACCCAAAAGCACTCGGCGTGTCGCCCAACCTGGCCATCTCCTCAAACACCTTCTGCGCTTCCCAGAGTTTTCCGTCTTTGCCATAATAAGCCACCAAATCGGCAGCTGCTTTGGCAGGCCAAAACGCCATTCCCGGCGTGTCGCCCAACCTGGCCATCTCCTCGCACACCTTTTGCGCTTCCGGGAGTTTTTCGGCTTTGCGATAATAGATTATCAACTCGACAGCTGCTCTGGCGCGCCAAAGCACAATTTCCGGCGTGTCGCCCAACCTGGACATCTCCTCAAACACCTTTTGCGCTTCCGGGAAAGTCCCTTCTTCGCCGTAATAGACAATCAGCCAGAAAGCTGCACGGGCGCGTTCAAGCGCAGTTTCCGATGTGTCGCCAAACTTGGCCATCCTCTTTAAACAGGCGTCCTCCTCCAAGCACGCGATATTCAACCACGCGCCCTTCAACCATGCATCTGGAAACATCTCGGTACTGCCCAGGCGGTCAATCGCTTGGGCGCGCTCAAGCCCAACTGGTCCAAACCTGAACATCCTATCCAACGGCGTCGGTACTTCCGGGAGACTTCCGGCGTTGCGGTATCTGAAAACCAGCTTGGAAGACGCTAGGCCGCGAAGCAACACCATTTCATCCGTCATATTGTCCAACCGGGCCATCCCCTCAAGCAGTTTCCACGCTTCCTGGAACTTTGCAGCACTGCCGTATATGTCGGTCAGACTGAGCAATGTTTTGACGAACAACACCTGGAGCGATGAGATTTCTTTGGGCATCTCCCCAAAGCAAGCGAATGGGTCAGTCTCATCAAAAGCAAAGTCCTGCCCACAACGGGTGGAGGAGTCGGCCGTTTTCTGTTGGAGCAGTGAATTTTCTTTGACCATCGGCACTGCCGACAAAAAGAGTTCGGCTATTTTTTCCGAATCGGAAGAGGTGAAGTCCTGCGCACAACGGGTGAAGAAGTCGGCCGTTTCCTGGGGAGCCTCCAGCCAGCAGGTTTTCAGCAATTCTTCCAACTGCTTTTTGTCAATGCGCTGCTTGAAAGGATTTCCACTTGCACAACTCAACACAAACCGCTCACCCAGGAGGTCGGGCTCCATGGGATAGAAGAGGAAGAGGTTTTGGCCCTTTTCCTCCCGTAGCTCACCCAGGCCGGAATTCCACAAAAGGGAGTGCCGAGGCTGCAGCGGGAGTGCGCCCAGTTTTCCGCCTGTGCACGTGGAAAGGAGCAGGGCGTGAAGCAAGTCAGCATCGTCTGCCACCCCTGCAGGAGCCAGCGAGCGTTCGAACTCCTGTTCAATGGCGAAGTCGAGCACCTCGTTCGGGGAGATTTCGGCTTTGGGGTTGAGTTTCGCGAGGTAGCCTGCCAGCAACATGGCGAAGAGGGGGCGTTTTTTCTTATCCAGCTTTGTGAGTGTTTCCAGAAAGTCCGAGGAAGAAGGCAGCGGGTTTGGAGATTTCCAGATGTTCTTGGCAGTCTGAGTGGCGATGGAACAAAGCCCCTCGTCGCTGACGGTGCTCAAGTCAAAAGGTGCCTTATAGCACATGCTTTTGTCCAACCACTCATACCATTGGAGCCATCGCCCGCCCTTGCCTCGCTCTTGATACTCCCTCTCCAAAAGCAGAATGCGGATGCGCTTGCCCCCCAGCTCCTTTTTCTCGGCACGCCGCGTAAGCTGGGTGAAAATGCGAGAAATGTCTTCTGGGTAGCCAGAAAACTCTTTCGCCACATAGTCAATCACCAACAGTGTGTCTTGCTTGGGCTGCCACCTTTGCCAGGTTTCCGGGGGCATCTGTTCAAGGCTCAAAAACCCCACCTTCCAGTTTTTCTGTTTGAGAAATTCGCAAAATTCAAGCGCCGTCCGGCTTTTGCCACTGCCGGCGCTGCCTGCAATCAGCCACCAGGAAAAGCTGTCCGGCGCCAAATAAAACCCTTCGAATGCCTGCCAGACTGCTTCCTGCGGGACATAGTCAATGGCGCGCTCAGCAAAACGCAGGCGCAAGAAGTTGGAAGCGCGCGCCAATTTCGAGTCGGTTTCCCGCTGAAGGTTGCGAAATTTCAGGCACTGGGTGTCTGTTCCCAGTGGGTTATTTAGGGGAGGCTTTCTGTCGTTTCGCTTGTGTTGGATGAGGGCGAGAATTTTTTCCCGCTCTTCCAAGGCAATGTTGTTGTCCCACGGCTTCAAAGGCACAGGGACGCATGCATGCGCATTGGCTTGAGGTAGAATGGGGAAATATTTGGTGTTTTCCCCTCGGGTTTCATACAAATCCACGGTGACGATGGCGCCCTCCCAGGTGCTGCCCTTGCCGCCGCCTCTTTTTTCAAACCCTCTCTTATAAAACTCCCCGCAAATGCAGAGTACAACATCGGCCTCTTCAAGGTTGTGCAACATCCATGCTTGCCAGCCTTGCGGGGGCGGAACAACCCAATGGCGGTGGTCAGAGACGGCTTCTATCCCCTGCTGCCCATTCAGCCATTGTACGAGTTCGCCCACCTCTTTTCCGAGGTTGTCTTCGTGCGCATAGCTGACAAAAACTTTGATGGGTGGCATGCCGCTTTCCCCAACTCTTTATGCTTGCATTATGGACATATCCTACAGGGCTGCGCGTTATGGCAGCTAAACTTCGAGCGCTGTTTTTGAAGTATGAAGAGAAATAAACACTGCATTTTCCTGGCGCTCTCCAGGTATTGCCTCAAAAACCCTCACGGGAGATAGGGCGAAAGTGCCTTCCATCGAAAACAGCCATGTATTTTCAGAAGTTTTCACACCATTTCACAGGTCCCCCAAAAACTTTCTCGCAGTCTTAGCAACTTTGTGGCTGAAAAACAGATAATGTAAGCAAAGAACGTTCTTCGAAAGAAGCCGTCCTTCAGGTTGGGGGAGAAAATGCAACAGAAGAGTCATTCTTTCAAACAAAATCAAAAGCTCTAAGGGGGAATTTTAGAAATGAAAAAATTAAGCATACTAAATATATTGATTCCATTGAGTTTATTCAGTCTCCTTGGCAACACAGCCGAAGCAACAGGCAAGGCTTCTGCTGTTGCAAAGAATAACCATTATCCCATTGTACTTGTCCATGGCTTTACAGGCTGGGGCAGAGACGAAATGTTAGGGTTCAAATATTGGGGCGGATTTAATGATATTGAACAAAATTTAACTTCCAAAGGCTACAAAACACTCACCGCTTCTGTGGGTCCTTTCTCCAGCAATTGGGATCGTCTTTGTGAATTATATGCCTATATCAAAGGTGGCACCGTTGATTATGGAGCAGCCCATGCCCTCAAATATGGTCATGAACGTTTTGGCAGAACTTATCCAGGTCTCTATCCAGAGTGGGACGGTGAGCATAAGGTTCATCTGGTAGGCCACAGTCTGGGTGGAATGACCATCAGAGAATTGCTGGAAGTCCTCGAATATGGAAGCCATGAAGAACTGAGCTATTATGCCGCGCATCCAGAGACAGGCATTTCTCCTTTGTTCCAGGGAGGCAAAAGTTGGGTTTCAAGCATTACCACCCTGGCTGCTGTGCACAATGGTTCAACTTTTGCGGATGACGCTGCTGAAACCATTCAAACACTAATCATCAACATTGGCAAACTTGCGGGAATACCCCTGCAAAACTATGTTTATGATTTTAAATTAGACCAATGGGGACTCAGAAGACAACCTGGAGAATCTTTTATTTCTTATTCTAACCGCGTTTTTGCAAGTGAACTTTGGAGCTCTGCGGATGCTGCTGTTTATGACGGCAAGACGCAAGCGGCAGGAGATATCAGAGACAACCGCACTTCCATGCACTCACATGTTTATTATTTCTCGTATGCGGGTGATTCAACTTATAAAAACCTCCTTACAGGCCATCATTTACCAACAGCCAATACGAATCCACTCTTTATACTCACTGCTTTGCAAATAGGACAAACCAAGCTTCCAGGGCTTCCTTATGGCTATCAAGCTTGGCGGCCAAATGATGGTTTTCTCAACACCATTAGTCAGTTATACCCATTCGGTCAAAGTTATGTCAATGTATCCGACACTGCCAAAAGTTATCAAAAGGGGGTGTGGAATGTCTTCCCTGTCAAAAAGGATTGGGACCATTTCGACTTCATAGGACTCACCACTGGCACAAATTTTATTGGCAACAAAGCAATCAATGACTACTTTGAGAGCATTGCGAAAAGACTTTCTGGTTTAGATAACTAGGCCGGTTACCCACAGTTTTCGCGCAGCTTCCTGACGAATACCTCCACACCCAAGGTGTTTCTGCAATGGACATTCCACGAATACACAACATCAGCGGAAGTGCTCAAACCCGTTGACCCCTGAAAAACTCGCCACCCTCGGCGCGGCCTTGCGCCTGGAAATTGAAACCGGTCTGGAAAATCAAATCACTTCAACTTAGAAACAGTCTAGGCAGCGGCTCGGGAGAAATGTTGTCCCCTTCAGGGGCTCATCTCATTTAAACACCAGTGTGGACTCTCTATGGCCAGCACAGTATCGCAGTCGCCAGCTTCTCTGAGAGCTCTGGCAAATTGTTCGAGCACAGGCATGTTCGGGGATTTGCACTCCACGTCTCCCCTCCAGTAGGCCTCGTCTTTGCAGTTTGGAGACATTTCTTCTATCTTTTCTGCTTGCTCCTCTCTTGACGCCCCAAACAACTCGGGTTCTCCTATGCCACAAGCAGACTGGCGTACGACTATCTCCACCAAGGCTTTGCAAATTCTCACTGGCTCAGCCTCGGTAGCCTCATCCTTCTTGTTGCCTTCACATGCATAACCTCCACCTGCGCCTGCCAGCATCAACACTCCCATGCACAGGCACCCTAAAAATAAATTTCTTCGCACTTTGCTGCCCATCGCCTTCTCTGTGTACATGCCATAAACCCACTTGTGGTGGCTGAACTCTATAGCCTACAGCAGTTATGCCAACTCATTCTTTTTATTTATATTGACGTATTTGCATACACGCCGACGGCCTCGAAATTCCCCCTCTGAATGTCCGGTTTTTGAAAAGTTGCTCCGGTTCAGCGGCGCCATTGCCCGCTTTCACTTCCCCGAAGGAAGCGAAGCGCACAGACAACATCGCGCTGTTGCGCAAAAGCTTTGAATGGAAGGTGCCCCCAGAAACTTATACATTCACCTGCCCGCCCAAACGACTCGACAGCTCCGCCTGGGTTGTCTGCAATTGCTTTGTCAACGCTTTGTTTTCTTCGTTGTCAAACCCTACAAAAAGCACTTGGGCAATTTTGTCAGCGTCAAACAAATAAGTGTGTTCCTGGCCAATGTTGCCTTCCGGGTAGAGGCAAGCCACATCGTCATAGGGTTTCCCGGTGCCGGTGTCGAGTTGTTGTCTGCCGTAAACCATAAGGGCTTTGGTGGCTTCTTGCAGCAAGACAACGGTGCCAATGGGGAGGTGTTGGTTGGGTATGGGGGGTCGAAATAATTGTTTTTAAATTTCAAAGCAACTTATGTCCATAAAAGTATTTTTGCCCCTTTTCCCAGTCCATGTTCGAGAGCTTGTCTACATAAGCTATAAAATCTTTATAGTTATTTTTATCAATCAAGGTGTTATATCTCCCTGGCGCTTCTTCTCCAGACCAAATTGATAACAATGACGGGATGACTTCCATTTTTAATAACTCCGCATTGTTTGCAGCAATCATCACCCTCTCTATCAACTCCTTCGTCAAATTCCCAGGAAAAACAGGCTCTTGTTCGAAGTAATACTTTTTCATGTCCTTGTTTTTGCAATGCTGAATATAAAAATCCCCAATTTCATTCAAAGTTGCATCTTCGCCAATCTGCTCTCTGAAACCAACAAAGAAATTAATGGAGTCTTTAATTATCAAAGACGATTCGCTGACTTCTTCCCAATCTTCAAGCAGCGCTAACAAATAAGGAACAACCTCAAGAGAAAGTGATTCTGTGGCCGATGATGAAAAGGTATTTATTGTTTCTTCGGTTGCGTCACTAAGAAAACGAAAAGTGTTCGAATCCCTTAAATCACTATGTGTTGCTATTGAGAAAAATACTCTAACACATAAGTTCAAAACAACTTCATCTTTTGTTCGATTCATTAATTGGACTAACAATGGTTTTTGAACAAAATTGCCAGCCTTAAACAAATCTATGAGCTTATAAAGAACCTCTGTCTCTGTTGTGGCTTTTGATATACCATCTTCTATTGCAGATATAGGTAAATCCGGTTTTTCTCCATACCACAAACTGTTCATGAGATACTTTCCCATCAATATACCTGCTTTCTCATAGCATTTGTTTTGACTTATCTCAAACCACTGTCGCGTTGCCACTTTAGGACTTTATTTTGAAAAGTGGTCACTTCTGTATGGGCTGGATTATTGCCAAACACAAAAATGCCATTTTCGTTTTTGTGTACCTTTAGAATTTTGGCATCTTGTTTGCCATAACCTTTTTGGTGATAAAAATCTAAGTCCACACCCTTGAGTTCTGTTCGGCGAACAGTGGATTCTCCTGTTATCTTTATGTTTGAGCTAGCATTTTCTCCACCAAATGCCAACCCTTGCTTATGATGACCTGCTTCGAGGTCTCCCTTTTTTACCAATGAGCTATATTCTGATCTTGCTGTTTCAAGCTCTTTTCCTTTGACTATTTTCGCTTTGTCAGGGTCCCCATACCAATCAGGTTTCGTCTGATGGAGCCGCTTGGCTTCATCGTAGTGAGGACCATAAACCTGCTTGCCCGTAGGAACCTCACTCTTTGACGTTGGCGTTGTAGCACCTGTTGACTGCTTTGTCGAGGACTGTGAGCCTGAAGTCTGTGGCGAGCTTGCAGTCTGCGTAGTCTGCGAACCTGCCGTCTGTGTAGTCCGCGGCGAGCTTGAAATTTGCTGTGACGAGCCTGCAGCCTTCTGACCTGACACCCGCCCTCCTCCACCCGAATTCGACACCATATTGTTCGTTGGTGCACTCTTCGCACTAAGCTTGCCAACAGCCTTGCCGCCTGCCATCATCCCTGCTGCCATCCCTACACCTTGTTGCAACCACTCGGGGCCCCCGAGTTTTTCGACCATGTCGCTGGCGGCGCCACCAGCCACACTGCTGGCGACACTGCTTGCAGCATATTTGCCGACGGCTTGGCCGACCGTTTTGGTTGCTGTAACAGCTCCCTGGGCGAGGTTTGCACCCTTGCCGACCACTTGAGCACCCTTAGCCAGAAGCTTGCCTCCTGTCGTCACCACTTTGCCGCCCGGAATCATCGCCGCTGCCGACAAGGCCGCATTTAGATAATCGCCTTCGGCGGCATACAAGGCCGCATCCAGCCCCGCTGCCACGGTGCCTACACCGGGAATAAAGCTCGCCGCACCCAAAACGGTGTGGGCCATGTCGGAAGCCGACATGTTGCTAACAACCTCCCCTACGGCCTTGGCGGCATTGCCGACAGCCTCTCCTGTGGCTTTGACGGCCGTGCTGACAACCTCTCCTGTGGCTTTGACGGCATTGCCAACAGTCTGTTTGACTTCTTTCGCCTTTTCAACACCCGCCTCGAAGACGTCTTTCGCCGTGTTGACAACCTTGTCTTTGACTTCATTCGCTGTGCTGACAACGGCATTTTTGACTTCATTCGCCTTATTCACAACTGTAGTGGCGGCGTTCTTCACTATTTTAAACGGATTGAATGAAATACCCATGGCCTTAATCTCGCAAATATCCCTCTATGGAACCCATCCCCACAATGAACGCCCTCACCCATTTATGACCTTATAATTATCTGTCTGAGGTCGACAAAGTTGTTGAGACTGTGAGAAAATTTTGGAAACAATATGAAAAACTCTGAAATAACAGAGGTTATTTTCTCGCCGGGAGTTGTCACAGCTTTTCCCAACACAGCCACAAGCGGCAGAGGGTTGCCTTCAAAAGCGGCAATGTCGGCAGCAAGCAGCTTGCTCGCCAAAGTCAAGCTCATAACCGGCGCTTTTTGACAACTGCCGGAAATATTCCCGTGCGGCGCGGCCATTGCCTTCGCGAAATGGATGGAGCGCATTCAACTCGCCCATATAGTGCGCCAGTCTCAGAATGAAAGGTTCCCGCTCCAAGCCACGCAACTTGTTTTCCGTCGCCAGGGCAGAAAAAATTTTCTCGGCGTTTTTCGGAATGTGTCTTCCGAGTCAAAAAATGGAAGTGTCTTTTGCCATCAATTCGCCGCGCCTCCATGCGCGTAGCGATCTCCTCCCGGGAGCCTAGGGGGGAAAAACACAGCCCACTTGGGGAAGCCCGTTGCTGCTTTCTAACACAAGCATGGCGCCCAAGGCTTCCACGCAAAGGTTTCACGCGCAGCATGAGCAGCTTCAAGCTGACAATTGCGCGCTCTGCCAAAAGCAGCGCCTCGGCATCGCGTATGCCTTGCTTATTTTGCAAGACGGAGGTGCCGGGGTAGCAATCATCGTGGGAGTATTTATAGCTTTGCATTGCCTTGTCGGCTTGCGTGTGGCGCTCAATGGTTTGGCGCAAAACTTCGTGCACATCGGCCTTGCCCGTCAGGCAGTCGCGCAGGCGGCTTTTGTCTTGCTCGGTGAGCGGCATGTTTTCCATGGACATGGAGAAGGCAATGTCGGCGATGGTTTTCTCGACCCTCGCCCCCAAGCGAATGAAGGCGAGGGCAGGTCCACACGGTGGTAGTTTTTCCAGTTTGCTCGCTCGCTTGGGCACTCAGTGAGCAAGAAGAGGCTTATTCATGAGGGTGGCCTCCCTTCGGCCAACCTGTCGAGCGCTGGAAAATCCGCACAACGAAAAAGGCATTGCACTCACTCAATATCCATTGGAGGGCATGGTGCTCACTTCCGTTTTCAAGTTCATTTGGGCAGTTCCACAAAGATTTGGGCAAATAGAAGCAACAAATAAAACCTGATAACGATAATGAGGATGTAAGGCATAAACTCACAAAGGGCGAGGAGGCATTTATGAAGGTAGGATTAAGTGGGCTCAACATTCAGCCCCTGGCAAAAGCGCTGGATGCAGAGACAAACAAAAACACGCAGACAAGCTCAGCGACTCAGGCGGCACAGACAACCCCCACAAAGCTCTTGGATGCTTTTGACGCGCCTCTTGCGAATTCTCTTTCAAACGCATTTTCAATAGAAAACCGGGTTTTAGCCAATTCGGCTCCGTTTTCGCCAAAGAACAGGCTGATGAACTCACCTGGTTTCCAGCGGCTGAACCCGGAGCAGCAAAAACTGGCGCTTGAGGCATTGAAGACCGACCCCTTTTCCGTAACCAGCATCATCAACTTGCTCAACAGCAAGGGTTTCCAGTCACTTTCCTCGAATCAGAAAACCCAAGCGCTGGTGGTTTGCAAAGCGGCCGATGCCAAAGGCCGGGCAGAGTTGGTAAAACTGGCCTATCGCGAAATCAACGGCAAGACGGCTTTGTTGAACAAAGACAAAGACGGCAACACGTTGATTCGCAGTTTGCATCTTCTGGCCACGCAACCTCTGCATGCTGATTTTGCAAAAGAAAAAGTTTCCCGAAAAGACTTGCTTTATGGTGTTATGCAGGAAGCTGCAGATCCCTATCAAGTCAACCAGGGCAGCCACGGCACCTGCACGGTGACGGCCATGCAATACATGCTTTGCAAACAGAACCCTGCTGAATATGTGCGGATCATGCAGGGAATCACCTCAACTTCAGGAAAAACAAAGCTGCGCGATGGAAGCACTCTCAGGCTGAGCCCTGAGTGCATCAAGCCGGACGACAACATCTTCCGCAGCACTTCTGAGCGGATTTTCCAAGCGTCGATGATGGATTTTAGCAATGGGTCGCTTTCCTATAACAACGCAGACGACAGCCAACCCAAGGGCAAATCCGGACTCAATAAAGACGAGCAAAAAAAAGGGCTGGAAGCTTTGTTCGGAAAGAAATTTAAACACAAAGACGGCAAGGGCTTTCTGGGCCTATGGACCAACAAGACAGCCGTCGTCAATGAGCTTGAAAAGCGTGGGAAAAAAGGACAAGAGACTTATGTCCGCATGCACTGGGGAGATGGGAAAAAGGATGGCCACGCTGTTGTTGTCTATAAAGTGGAAAATGGCCGCGTCTATTTCCGAAACCCTTGGGGCGAGCAATCAGAAAAGGAAGACGGCAAAATATATAACAATCCACCCCGGCGCATGGAAGATAAGGCAAAAGGCTTAGAATCTATGAGCATTTCAGATTTCAAAAAATGGTTCAAAGGATGTTTTATCCCGAGCTAAAAGGAGCGGCTTACAATTGAGTCATTTGAAAGCAGTGTGGACATTATGCTTTTGGGTTCTTTGGGGTTGCGTGTGTTCTCCGGCAGATTTACCGCCCAAGAGGCTTGAGAAATGCGACAAGGACATTGCAGAAATGGAGATGGAGGCAAACATGTTTATCAACATTCCAGGTGGACATTTTAGGATGGGGCTTGAAAAGGAATTGGCAAACAAGCTTTCTGAAGAAGCGGGGTGGTTAAGTTCGATGTTTGCGCGGGAGATGCCGGCACACGAGGTGGAGGTGGCCTCTTTTCAAATAGCCAAAACCCCCGTGACGAATGCCGAGTATGCTGAATTTCTCGCCGCCGATGGCTACCACAAAGCACATTTCTGGAAAACCGCTTTCGAAGATGCGGGGTTTGAGTTTAACGATCTTGAGGAATGGTTTAAAGAGTGGAAGAACCGTGAAGACTTGACAGACTCAACTGGAAAGCAACTGGGCCCTGCCACCTGGAAGGACGGCAAGTTTCCACCAGGCAAAGCGACGCACCCTGTTAGTGGCGTGAGTTGGTATGAAGCCTCCGCCTATTGTACCTTCAGAGGCTGGCGTTTACCCACCGAAGCCGAGTGGGAGTTTGCTGCACGCGGTACCGATGGGCGCATCTATCCATGGGGAAACGAATTTGACGTTTGTCGTTGCGCAAACAAGGAGCGGAACGGAACAGACACAGTGCCTGTGGGCAGTATGCTCGATGGACAAAGCCCTTTTGGTGTGCTGCACATGGTTGGCAACGTGGGCCAGTGGGTTGCAGGCCATTTTGCGCCCTACCCTGGAATGCGTTTGGGCGATTGGCATGAAACGGACCGGATTGTGCGCACCACTTTCGGCGGCGATGCCGAAATGCTTCGCACCTCTGTCCGTACCAACCATTCGGCCACCTCCCGCTTCCCCGGACTTGGGTTCCGCTGCGCTCGGAGCCCCTAATGGGTACGCAGCAGAGGCAAGCGAACCTGAAACAGGCAAAAAACCAAAACCCGCCAAAGCGTTGTGCACTTTGACGGGCTTTGCCAAACCACTTCATTTTGACCCTGCCGGGATTCGAACCCGAGTTTGTGCCGTGAGAGGGCACCGTCCTAGGCCACTAGACGACAGGGCCAAACTGCTGACCGCTTCCACTTTGACATGATCTCTTCGTTGGGCTCCGGTTCCGCTCAGGTCATGCACTTGAGTGCACTCCCATCGCGGAATCCTCGCCCGCCTCGACCTCATGTCAAATTGAAAC
>Ga0209737_10001075_pt1 | contig 20410 bp, 22 predicted proteins | sample TergutCu122P3_FD_187284 | JGI IMG/M metagenome (GOLD analysis project Ga0209737, IMG submission 187284) | Cubitermes ugandensis P3 segment gut microbial communities from Kakamega Forest, Kenya - Cu122 P3 (SPAdes) (version 2) | ecosystem: Host-associated > Arthropoda: Insects > Digestive system...
AAGTTGCAAAGTAATGTAGGGCGACCATCTCGGTCGCTCGCTTAAATAAAACAGGAGCAAAAAATGGCAAAAGATGATAAGAAAAAAGAAATAAAAGCGGCAGACGGCGACGCAAAAAACGAACAGCTTAAAAACGCACTCAGCCAAATAGAAAAAGCACATGGAAAAGGCTCAATTATGCGCCTTGGCGACACTGGTGCGGTTACTCCGATTGAAGCAATTTCGTCGGGAAGTATTTCGGTTGATATTGCTTTAGGAGTCGGCGGATTTCCAAAAAGCAGAATTGTTGAAATTTATGGACCCGAATCGTCTGGAAAAACCACACTCGCGCTTACGGCAATAGCAAATGCGCAAAAAGCGGGCGGAACTGCGGTTTTGGTTGATGTGGAATACGCATTTGACCCGTCTTGGGCAAAAACTTTGGGCGTTGATATAGATAATTTGATTTTAAGCCAGCCGGATTCAGGCGAACAAGCTCTCGAAATTGTTGAAACTTTGGCACGAAGCGGCGCTGTTGATATTATTGTTTTGGACTCGGTTGCAGCACTTGCACCACAAGCAGAAATTGAAGGCGATATGGGTGATAGCCATGTTGGTTTGCAGGCGAGAATGATGTCGCAGGCAATGCGCAAACTTACACCGATTATCTCGAAAACTAACACTTGCTTGATTTTTATTAACCAACTTCGTATGAAAATAGGAATTATGTTTGGCAATCCCGAAACGACAACGGGTGGAAATGCACTTAAATACTATGCGAGCGTGAGAATTGACATTCGCAAAAAAGAAGCAATTAAAGAAGGTGAAGAAATTTTAGGTAACCGCGTTCATATTAAAGTTGTAAAAAACAAAGTTTCTCCACCGTTCAGAGAAGCGGATTTCGATATTATTTATAATCAGGGAATTTCAACTTCGGGCGATTTGCTTGATGTTGCGGTCAATGATGGAATAATCGAAAAAAGCGGCTCATGGTTTTCGTATAAAGGTGAAAGAATCGGACAGGGACGAGAAAATTCAAGAGTTTATCTTGTGGAAAATCCGCAGATTTTTGCTGAGATAGATAAATTGGTAAGAGAAAAACACGGATTGGTGAAGTGAAAAAAATCTACTTAATTTTTTTGTTTTTAATTTCTGTTTTTCCGTCGTTTTCGCAGGAAATCGAAATGGCGGGCGAAGCAAAAATGAAACAGATTTGGAATTCTTTAAGTGAAGAACAAAAAAATGATTTTGTTAAAATTTTTGAAGAAAAAGCAAAATCCGATATCAAACTTTCGTATTTTAATCAAATATTGAATACACTCAACGAAGACGAAAGATATAGTATGCGGCATTTCGTAGGGAGCCATTCGCACGAAAGTGAAGAAAAGGTTGTTATAGAAATTGCAAGATTGAATGAAAAAGGAAAACCAATCGCAGAAATGTTTATGGCGATGACCGAAAATGAAAAACAAAATATCAAAAATTTGCTTGAAAATGAGGAAGAGTATTATTCTGCAAGAAAAAAATTAATATTAGGAATTGCTCTTAATACAGGCGGAATGGCAATGTCGGGTTTGTTCACAGGTTTGTTTTTTGCTGCGGACGATTGGTATGAAGAAGTAATGTGCATCCCTTTTATTATTATAGGCGGTGGAGCATTTACGGCAGGCATCCCATTTACGATTATTGGGGCAGTGAAAACGAATAAATATCGAAAATACAAACCTAAATTTGCATTTTCACCGAATGGAATGAAATTTGTTATGAGTTTTTAGAAATTTTGTAACAAAATAGAAATTGAGAGTAACTAAATTAATAAACGGAGGAAGTTTTGGAAGATTTGCCGTTAAGCGACTTGCAGGATTGGACAAGCAACCGCGGATTTAAAAAAATCTACGATTATTATGCTCCGTTCGTTTGGCGAATCGCACTTCGTTCTTTGGCCAATGAAGACGATGCGAAGGTCGTGATGCAAAGTGTTTTCATTGTTTTGCATAAAAGCATAAAAAACTTCCGCTTTGAGTCGGCATTTTCAACTTGGATTTACAGAATTACGCTTAACGAAACGATGAAGTTTATTAACAAGAGAACAAGCCGAAAAGAATTGCCGCTTGACGAAAATATTCAGGCAAAAAGCAATGAAGATAAAATAGGTGATAAGGATTTTGCAAAAAAAATATTAGGTTCGCTTTCAACGGAAGAAAGGTTTTTGCTTGTGAGCAGAGAAGTTGATGGGATTCCGTTTGAAGATTTGGCGAAAATTACAGGGAAAACTTCAGGAGCATTGCGAGTGGAAATTTCGCGGCTTAAACAAAAGATAAGGGAGCAGTTTGGTGATGAATAGTTATGATGATTTTATTTTGCAGGTGGCAAGTACGCCTGATTTTCCGCAAAACATTTACGGGAAAGTGCGTTTTCGTATAGTTGTCGAAAAGATAAAAATTCCGGCGGCTTCGGCATTTTTGTTTTTAGTATTTGCAGGGATTTTTATGTTTCCTGCGGATTCGCACAAACAGCCGCTTGATTGGAAATTGAGTTCAGAAGAAATAATTTTTGCGAACAATATGGATTATTATTCTTTGTTTGAGTAAATTTAAGGGGAAAATATGAAAAAATTAGGTGTTTTGCTTATTGTTTTGTTTTTAGGGGTATTTTTTGCAATTTCTGCCGAGCAAAATGCCGGAATGAAAGAATATTTAGGTTTGAGTGACTACCAAGAACAAAAAATGAATATAATGAATGAACTTTGTCGAACACAGGACTCTATTTGTTTGGCAAACCTAAGAGAATTGCGGAGAGATTTATTTGATGAAGCAGGAAAAGATAATCCCGATGCGGACAAAATCAACGAAATTGCAAATGAAATCGGAGCACAACATTCGATGCTTACTCTTTGTTTGGTAAATCAAATTCGAGAAATAAAAAAGATTTTAACAAAAGAACAATTTGTGAAATTTAATGAATACCGCCAACAAAGTAAAGGCAAAAGACCGGTTCAAAGCAAGCCAAAATAAGTAAAATTTCAAGAAAAACACTTTTTTTTCGATTTTTGTCATGAAAAGTGTTTTTTTTCGTTATATTATGTGAAAGAATTAAAATTAAGGAGTAAATATATGCAGTTGCCAAAAACCCCCCGGGGGCAAAAATTCAAAGAAAAAGTTTGTCAATATCCTGATTGCGGAAAAAAATTTCACGGGATTCATATTTCAAAGTATTGCGTTGAACACAGAAAAGACAGATATAGAATTCGTAAGCGGACAAAACCCGAAGATGTGAATTTAAAGAATCAAACAATTTCTCACAAATATACGACCGTCGTAGAACAGACAATGACTTGTGCTTTGGAGCAGTGTGAAAGTCAATTTTCAATAAAAATTTACCCGCGTTTATATGTTTATCCGAAATTTTGTACGGAACATAGAAATGAATATAAACGAGAGCGGCATTTGCGCTTAATCGGTCGTGAAGATTTGATTGAAGCAATGAAAGCAGACAACGGAATGGTCGCGATTGCGCCGCAGTTTGAAGATGAAATGGACGAAGACGAAAGAGATACGGGCGCGATTGAAATAATTGAAGAAACAGAAGAAATCGAAGAAGTAGCGGAAATCCCCGATGATTTTATTCCGACGGAAGATTTTGATGAAAGTATGTTAGACGGAGACGAAGAAATATAGAAAAAGGCGGATAGCCCGCCTTTTTTATTTTAGTGTCGGAAATCCGTTGTTTTTGTCTGTTGAAATTGTCCAAATATTGTTGAAATCCCAACCTGTAAAAGTTGATTTGTCTTTCATCGCCGATAATTCCAATCCGCTTTCTACGCCATTTACTTCTGCCGAATAAAAGCTATTGTTAACCTTTGCTTCACTTCTGGAAACATAACCCAAACCGCCGACTTGATTTGAATTAGTACTTACTTTTCCGACCGCATAACAATTATTTATTTCGCACGCATCGATAGAGCCTACAAGTACTCCGCAATTATCGCCGCCGCCGCTGACTTCACAATTTACTGCGTATGAATTTGAAAGTGTAGCGTTATTGGCAAGTGTTCCGGTTAATCCTCCTATACGGACGCCTTTACCTTTGACTATTACATCGTTGACAAAACATTTTTCTACTTTGCTCTCAGTATTTATTCCGCCAATCAATCCTCCGATAACGGAGTAGCCTTCGACGGAAACATTTTCAGCGGAACAATTTTGAATAGTTGTAGCAGACCAAGCTCGTCCAAGTAAAGTGCCGACAAATTCATAACCTATTACTACAGCGTCAGTTATATTAAGGTTTGATATTTTTGCGCTGTCGGCATAACCGAACAAACCTTGATTGTCATTGTAGGGAGAATTTATTTTTAATCCGCTGATTTTATGGTTTTGTCCGTCAAAATATCCTCGAAATCTTGCTGATTCTTTGCCGATTGGCGTCCAATTTTCTATGGAACTGAGATCCAAGTCGTTTACAAGAATAATTTTCTTTCTATAAAAGTCGTTTTTACCGCTATTAACGGATTCTGCTAATCCCAATAAATCGTTAACATTTTTAATTTTCAAGACACCATCGTCATCTTTAGGTTCGTCGTTTGAACATGCTAAAAATAGAATACTGAACGCAAAAACCATAATAGTTAAAATCTTCTTCATATTTTCTCCTTTTTTATGAAAATACTATTTATCCAATTGCTTTTTCAAACATTTTGTTTATTCTTTGCATATAAGCAGTTTGGTCGGGAACGGGTTGTCCGCCGGCAATTAACGCCTGCTCGTAAAGTAAAGTTGTCCATTCTTGCAAATCCTCACTTTTTGGGTCTTTTTCGTAAAGCTCATTTAATTTTTCAATTACGCCGTGGTTTGCGTTAATTTCCAAGATTTTTTTGCTTTCGGGGATTGGCTGTCCCATTGCTTTCATCATTTTTTCCATTTGAGAACCTACGCTGTTTCCGCTGTCAATAACTCTTGCGGCACTTTCTTTCAAACGAAGTGTGATTTTTACATCTTCTACTTTTTCACCCAAAATATTTTTTACTCGTCCTACAAATTTCTTGTATTTATTTTCTTCTTCTTCGAGTGCTTTTTTATCGGTGTCATCCAATTCACCCAAATCAAGATTGCTGCCGGCGATATTTTTGAGTGTTTTACCTTTTACTTCAAAAAGATTCGGAATAATAAATTCGTCTATCGGGTCGGTAAAGTAAATTACTTCGATATTTTTGTCGCGGAACATTTCCATATTCGGACTTTTGCGAACACTTTCGTAAGTTTCGCCAAAAATGTAGTAAATGTCTTTTTGTTTTTCGCTCATTCTTGAAACATATTCGTCAAAACTTGTCAAAAAATCGCCGTTTTCACCGGTGCTCGAATTAAAACGCACCAAATCAGCAAGTTGTTCTTTGTTTTCGTAGTCGTTATATAATCCTTCTTTAATGATTTTTCCGAATTCATTCCAAAATGCGTTATATTTTTCTTTGTCTTTTTCGGCAAGTTTTTTTAGTTCACTGAAAATTTTTGCAGTAAGTGCCTTGCGGATTTTTCCGATAATCGGATTATCCTGCAAAATTTCACGGGAAACATTAAGTGGCAAATCGTTTGAATCCACAATTCCTCGAACAAAACGCAGATATTCCGGCAAAAGTTCTTTCACATCGTCGGAAATAAACACTTTTTTAACATAAAGTTTAATTCCGTGTTTGCGTTCTTGATTATACATTTCAAACGGCGAAAGTTTTTCGGGAATAAATGCAAGTGCAGAATATTCCATAGTTCCTTCGGCTTTTGTGTGAATGGTTTTCAGCACTTTCCCAAATCCGCCGCATGCTTGTGTGTAAAATTCTTCATATTCTTCGGATTTAACTTCACTTGCATTTCTCTGCCAAATTGGTTTAAGCGAATTTATTGTTTCCATTTCGCCTTTTTTATCTTCGGCTTCGCTTGCCATTTGAACGGGAAAAGCAATAAATGAAGAGTACTTTTTCACCAAATTTTTAAGTTTCCACGGCTCTAAATATTCATCTTCGTTTTCGTTTAAGTGAATTATAATATCCGTTCCGTTTTCAAGGCGAGCGGCTTCTGATATTTCATAAGTTGTTTCTGCATTTGAAGTCCAGCGGAATGATAAATCCTGTCCTGCTCTTTTTGTCAAAACCTCAACTTTATTTGCAACCATAAATACCGAATAAAACCCTACACCGAATTGCCCAATAAGATTTGAATCAAGTTTTTGGTCTTCTGCGAGTTTTTCTAAAAATGCTTTACTTCCGCTTCGTGCAATTGTTCCCAAGTTTGAAATCAATTCGTCTCGGTTCATTCCGATTCCGTTGTCGGAAATTGTGAGCGTGCGATTTTCTTTATTTACCGAAATTGTAATTTTAAGAGAATCGGCGTCTGCTTTTATCGCTGAATTTGTAAGCGATTCAAAACGAATTTTATCAAGAGCATCACTTGCATTTGAAATAATTTCTCGCAAAAATATTTCTTTGTGACTATAAAGCGAATGAATCATAAGTTGAAGTAGTTGTTTCGCTTCGGTTTGAAATTCTAATGTTTCTGACATTTTAACTCCTTATTTATTAAAGTTATTGTTATTTTTGCTGTGAAAATAATATTTTTACACCATGAAAAACATTGGTCGTTTAATTCTTGCTTCAAAATCGCCGCGCAGAAAAGAAATTCTTGCGGGAATGGGTATTGATTTTTCCATTGATTCGGTGGACATTGGCGACGAAAACAGATTTTTTGACGAAAATTCCGACATCGAAGCGGCAATTGTAGTTTTGGCTCGTGCAAAAAACAAACCTATTGCAGAAAAATTTCCTGATTTACCTGTGCTTTCGGCGGATACTATAGTTGTAATTGACGGCAAAGTTTTGGGAAAACCAAAAGATAGAGTTGATGCAAAACGAATACTGAAAATGCTTTCGGGTAGAGTCCATTTTGTTTTTACAGCGGTGAATTTAGTTTGTAAAAATAAAGGTTTTGATGAAACTATTTTAGAAAAAACAGCAGTTAAATTCAGAGAAATTTACGATGACGAATTAGAAGAATATTTAGATACCGCAAATTATCTTGACAAAGCAGGTGCTTACGGCATTCAGGACAGGGGATTGTATTTTGTTGAAAAAATTGAAGGATGTTTTTCAAATGTGGTTGGACTTCCAATTTCGTCAACGATAAATTTACTGAAGAAATTTTCCTAATTTCACATTCCACACTTCACATTTCACATTCTTTTACTGCAATATATTATTTTTCTTTTGAAAATCTAATTAAATAGAAAACGGGAGTTCTAAAATGAGCGAAAAAAACGATATTTCCATTGAAGAAGCTTCAAAAAATGAAAAAAATTCCGTAGGTGAAATTCTTCGTAATAAAAGAATTTCGATGAATCTTTCAATAGAAAAACTCTCAAAGGATTTGAGAATCGGTAAGGCATACATAGAAGCGATTGAAGAAAATAAATTCGATTTAATTCCTGCTCCGACCTATGTGCGTGTTTATGTAAAAACAATTGCGGAACATCTTAAGCTTGATGCGGCAGCATTGCTCAAACAACTTTATAAGGAAAACAGCAAAATTGCAGGAATGCAAGCAAAAGAAAAACAATTTGAAGAAGAAAAACCTTTAAATGTAAAAGTTTCCGAGCAAAGTAAAAATGGGAAATTCGGACTCATTGTATTACTTTTGATTCTGCTTGTAGTTTTGATTTTTGTTGTGAGCCAAAATGATAACTTAAATAATGGCGAAATCATTATTGTAGAAGATACGGATAAATCGTCGGAAATAATTACGCAGGAACCGGATGACTTTGAAAATTTACCATCAGATTCTTCAATGCGCGGTGATACAATAATAACCGAAGACAGTGCTGCTGTGGTTGCGGCGATACCTGCTCCCGAAAAAATAGAATTGACACTTAAAGTTGTAAAAAGCAATTCTTGGGTTGAAATTTTTGCTGACGGAAAAGTTTCGCAAAAAGGTGAAATTATTCATGCGCCGTCACAAATAATTATTGCTACGGCAGTTGACAGCATAAATGTCCGAGCGGGAAAACAAGAAGTGGTAGAAATTTCAGTGAATGGTAAGAGAATCGACCAAACCGGAACATCGGGAATTTGGACGTTTACAAAAGATGGAGCGAGAAATTTAACTCCGGCGCAATGGGAAAGAATTAAAAATGCCGCAGAAAAAAAGGTAACGCATTAATGTGGATTGATACTCACGCACATCTTGCGGAGCTTGGTGACAGCGAATTTCTACAAGTTTTGGATAATGCAAAAAACTCGGGTGTCTGTGGAATAATAAATATAGGCACGAATATTGACGAAAGTAAAACTGCAATTAAACAGACTAAAATTAACACGCCTATAAAAACATTTGCTGTTGTAGGAGTTGCAGTTCCGGAGAGTGCAAATTTTTGTGAGAAATTTGAGTGGGCTTACGAATTAGAAAATTTAGCTAAAGACGAATTAGTGGTTGCAATCGGTGAAACTGGGCTTGATTTTGCGGGGAAAGAAGATTATCCGCCTGTTGAGAAGCAAATTATAGTTTTTGAGAAGCACATAGAAATTGCAAAAAAATTAAACAAACCACTTGTGATTCATTCGAGAATGGCGGAAGAAAAAGTGCTCGAAATGCTTACTTCGGCAGGAATAAAAAAAGCGGTTTTTCATTGTTTTACAGGAAATGCTGAAGTTGCAAAAAAAATAATTGATGCAGGTTTTTTTGTTTCGTTTTCGGGAATTGCCACATTCAAAAAAGGTAGTTTGGATGAAGCGGCTAAATATGTGCCGCAAGATAGAATTTTGGTTGAAACTGATGCGCCTTGGCTTGCCCCCGTACCTTTTAGAGGTAAAACAAACGAGCCGGCATTTGTTCGTTTTGTCGGCGAAAAAATAGCCCAAATTCGTGGAGTTGAAAATGAAAAATTTGCAGATATAGTAAAAAATAATGCTGAAAATTTCTTTGGCATAAAATTTTAAGGAGAATTGGTTTGACGGAAGAGCAAATAAAAGACAATAAAAATCAGGCAAGTGACGAGCAGAAGAAAAACGAAAATCCGAAAAAACCGGAGCAACCGATAAAGGTTTCTATGCCTGCTGGTGGAAAAAAACGCCGTCAGCAACAGGAGCCGTTCAATACGCTTTTGCTTTGGGTTTTAGTGATTTCAAGTGTTTTTCTTTTTATGCGAATGATGGGTAACACCGATATGTCCGGTCCTGCGGAGCTAAATTACAGCCAGTTTTTAAGCCTTTTGGAATTGAAAGAAAACTCGAAAGAAACAAACGATAGTTTTAATATTTCTGCTTCGATTGAACTGCGAGATAACGGGACAGCAAAACTTATAGGACGATTAAGTGATAGTACAATTCTGTCACTTCCTCAATTTCAAAAAGCACCTCAGTTTTCTTTTGTCGTAAATCTGCCGTTTTTGGATTCAAAAATGTTAGACCAATGGGAACAGGCAGGACTTTCTTATCAATTTAAAGAGCGCCCAAGAGGATTTTTGGAATTTATAGGTAGTTTGTGGCCCATAATATTTTTAGTTTTTCTGTTTATGATGTTTCGCGGAATGAGCGGTGCTGCGGGCGGAATGTTCAGTTTTGGAAAATCACGAGCAAAACAGCATGTTTTGGATAATAACACGAAAACATTTGATGATGTTGCAGGAGCAGAAGAAGCAAAAAACGAGCTGGAGGAAATTGTTGACTATCTGAAATCACCCGATAAATATAAAAAATTGGGTGGAAAAATACCACGGGGAGTTTTGCTGTTGGGTTCACCCGGAACAGGGAAAACGCTTCTTGCAAAAGCAGTTGCAGGTGAGGCAAAAGTGCCGTTTTTCTCTATAAGCGGAAGTGATTTTATTGAAATGTTTGTGGGAGTCGGAGCAAGTCGCGTTCGTGATTTGTTTGATACGGCAAAAAAACAAGCACCTTGTATAATTTTTATTGATGAAATTGATGCGGTAGGGCGTTCTCGAGGTAATGGAGCAGGATTTGGCGGCGGACACGACGAACGCGAGCAAACACTTAACCAAATGCTTGTTGAAATGGACGGATTTGATGAAAATTCGGGTGTGATTGTTGTTGCGGCTACAAACAGACCCGATGTTCTTGACCCTGCGCTTCTTCGTGCGGGAAGATTTGACAGGCAGGTTGTTGTAGATGTTCCAGATGTAAAAGGTCGTGAAGCAATTCTTAAAGTTCATACCAAAAATCTTCCGCTTGCCGATGACGTGGACTTGGAAATGGTTGCAAGAGGAACACCCGGATTTGTTGGTGCCGATTTGGCTAATTTGGCTAATGAAGCGGCTTTGCTTGCGGCACGATTTGGTCAGGATAAAGTTAAAATGATTGATTTTGAAGAAGCAAAAGATAAAATTGCTATGGGAACGGAGCGCAAAAGTTTGGTTTTATCCGAAAAGGAAAAGAAAATGACTGCATATCATGAAGCAGGGCACGCGATTTGCACGCTCCACTGCGAAAATGCCGACCCGCTTCATAAAGTTACGATAATTCCGCGCGGGCGAGCTTTAGGAATTACTTATTCTGTTCCTGAAGAAGACAAACACTCGTATTCAAAAGATTATATAATAGACCGAATTTGTGTTGCAATGGGCGGACGAGCAGCAGAAAGAATTGTTTTTGATAGTTTGACAACAGGGGCTTCAAACGACATTAAAGTTTCAACGGATTTGGCAAGAAGAATGATTTGCGAATTCGGAATGACCGATATGGGACCGATTGCATTTGGAGACAAAGATGAACAATCATTTTTGCGGGATTTCGGAAGTCGTCGTGATTTTTCTGAAAAAACTGCCGAAGAAATTGATGAGATGATACGAAAAATTATGCTTGAACAAGAAGAACGAGCAATCGAAATTTTGTCTGAAAATCGCGATAAATTGGAATTGCTTGCGAATGCACTTATTGAACACGAACTTTTGGACAAAGAAGAAATTGATAAAATTCTTTCGGGAGTAGTTCTTGAAAAAGCAAAAAAGAGCCGAGACAAAGACCTTGTTCCGCTTGAGCGAAAACGCAAAGAAGAGAAAGTTGAAAATTCGTCTTCAAACAGAGAAATATCACTAACGCATGAGCATTATGATGAAATTATTAAGAAAAATTATCAGATTATCGAAGATGCAAAAAAAGCAATTGATGGTGAAGAAAGTATAATTAAATTCTTAAATACGCAAATTGAAGAAGAAGAAAACAAAGAACCGGCAGATAAAAAGAAAATCAAGTCATACTTGGAAAGTATAAAACGAGAGCAGCAGAAGATTAAATTTTATAAAAGAAATATTCGTCTTGCCGAAGAAATGATTTTGCTTTCAAGCGATGCCGTTATGCAATTAAAAGAAGCGGCTGAAAAAGAAACTGCATTGATTGAAATTTCCGAAAAAGAAGAAAATAACGGCGAGATAAAATAATGCGTAATTTTCGTATTATGGGAATTTTGAACATAACTCCCGATTCATTTTCTGACGGCGGGCAATTTTTTGGCAGTATCGATAAAATTATTGACAGAGCAGCACAGATTATTGAAGAAGGCGGTGAAATTATTGACATCGGCGGCGAATCAACCCGTCCGCAAAGTTTGTCTGTATCGCTTGACGAAGAATTAAATCGAGTTATTCCTGCAGTAGAAGAAATCAGAAAACGCTTTGATGTGACAATTTCAATTGACACACGAAAATCCGAAGTTGCCGAACAATCGCTTTTAGCCGGAGCAAATTGGATTAACGATGTAAGTGCAGGACGATTTAATGAAAAACTTCCAGAAATTGTCGCTAAATATAATGCAACGACAATAGTAATGCACAGCCGAGGCAACCCGCAAACTATGCAAGAAAATCCATTTTATGAAGACGTGATAAGAGAAGTAAAAAGCGAATTGCAAAATAGTGTTGAAATGTTTTTGCGAGCAGGTGTTTCAAAAGAAAAAATAATTCTTGACCCGGGAATTGGTTTTGCAAAACGATATGAAGACAACATAAAGTTAACCGCAAATTTAGACAAAATTACATTCAACAACTACCCGATTTTATACGCAGCATCAAGAAAAAGATTTATAGCACAAGCAATCGGAAACGAAGCAAGAAATCGCTTATGCGGCGGACTTGCGGCAGTTGGACAGGCGTATTTGTGCGGTGCGAAAATTTTTCGTGTGCATGATGTTCAGGAAACTGCAGATTTTCTGAAAGTTTTGCAAGAAATTACTTTTTTGCAGTAAAAATTGCTCGAACGGGAGCAGGATAACCTTCAATAGTTTTATTTTCATCATTCGGGTCAAGAAAATCGACAAGTGACTCAAAATCCATAAAATCTGTTTTTCGTTGTTCATTGGTTGTGGTTTTTGCAATATCTACAATTTTTATTTCTTTAAAATTTAGCGATTTTAGTAAATTTTCAACATTTGAAATAGACGGAATTTCATAAACATTTCTCATTTTTGCGTATCTGCCTTTTGGTTTTAATCCGTCAGGTTCAACAATCATTGTTTCCAAAATAATTTCGCCGTTTGGTAAAAGCAAATTATAAATATGCGATAAATGCTCAGCGGGATTTTTGTGGTGATAATACACACCCATAGAAAAAATCGTATCAAAAATCGGCTCATTAGGCAAATCTTTTTGAGCCAGCGGAAGCACAAAAACAGGAATTTTCGGGCATAGTTTTGCAGAAATTTGTGACTGAAAATAAGAATAAATTGATGGGTCAATTCCTAAAACAAATTCTGCGCCGTTTAGTACGGTTCTATAAGCATAATACCCGTTTCCGCAGCCTATGTCCAAAACTTTTTTGCCGTGAAAATCGCAATGTTTTTCAAGCCGTTCCCATTTCCAATCACTTCGCCATTCGGTATCAATATTGACATCAAGAATTTTCCAAGGACCTTTTCGCCAAGGCATAAATTCTCGTAAAGTATTTAATATTTCGGTATTATCAATTGGTTCTTCCGCCGAAATAACAACTTTACCTTTTTCGACAGAAATGTTACATTTAGTTTTAGGAAATTTTTCGAGAGCCGCAAAGTATTTCGCAGAATTTCCATTTGTTGCAATGTTTTTTTGAATGAGTGGCAAAACTCCGTTTTGCCACTCTTGTAATTCGTCAAGCATTAGTTTCTTCGTACGATTTTAATTAGTAAGGTCAAAATAAAAATCGCTGTTGCCACAATAATAATTGCACCGCCCGACGGAATTGGGATTTTGAATTCCATAGGAACGATAATTCCTGTAATTGCCGAAATTGTTGCAAAAATTATACTGAAAATCACAAAACTTTTAAGTGAGCGGGAAATATTTCTTGCCGCAGCAGCAGGAATAATCAAAAGTGCTTCTACTAAAATTGCACCGACAATTTTTACACTTGCGACGGTTATTAACGCAATTAAAATTACAAAAGCATAATCAAAAACCAAAACTTTCACACCGCGAACTTGTGCTAAAGACGGATTTAATCCCGAAATTATTGTACGGTTAAAACCATAAATTCCTGCTGCAATTGCCGCAACAGCTACTACCAAAAGCAAATTTATGTCAGAATTTCCTGCCGTTAAAATTGAGCCGAACATATAGCCGTCTAAAATGTGAATGTTTATGTCGCGAGTCGCAAACATCATAAGGGACGCACCTATTGCCAAACTTGCCGCTAAAAATACGCCAATCAGTGTATCGTGCGACATTCCACTTTTGTTTTTTGAAAAATTCAGGAAAATAGCAAACAAAATTGCAAATGCGAAAAGCGAAATGTAAGGATTATTTACAGGTTCGCCGAGTAATATTCCGATTGCAATTCCAGTGAGTGCTGAGTTTCCGATTGCATTTGAGAAAAATGCCATTCGTTTTGCAACAACTGCCGTTCCGATTGCACCAAGCATCGGTCCGATTAAAATTGCACAAATCAGCGAATTTACAACAAAAGCAAATTTAAAGGAATCGGGTAGAAATCCTGCTTGAACCATACTTTGTGCTGTGTGTCGAATGAAATCATATAAAAAATCCATAATTTATTCCTTTCCCGCAAAAATTCTTAGTAGATTTGTCTCGTGCATAACTTTATTTGGTTCGCCTGAGAAAATAACCTGTCTGTTTATGCAGGTTACTTTATCTGCGATTTTTTGCACTTGTGCCAAATCATGATGTACCCAAATTATTGTTGCTCCGTTTTGCTTTAATTCGTTGATAATTCGAGAGAAAACTTCCGCACCGCTTTTGTCAATGCTGTTCATAGGTTCGTCCAAAATCAACAAATCGGGATTTGGAATTAACGCCTGTGCAAAAAGCACTCTTTGGCGTTCGCCGCCGGAAAGTTCCGAGAAAAGATATTTGCTTTTATTTTTCATTTCCAATTTTTCTAAAATTTCATCAACCTGCTTTTTGAATTTTTTGTCAATTCCTAAAAATGCGGGGCGTTTTTGAATACAAAGGGCAATAAAATCCATAACATTTATAGGAAGAGTTTTATCAATTTCTACCATTTGAGGAACATATCCGATGATTCCCTGTTTATCGCTCCACTCAAAAGCAATTTTTCCGCTGTGATGAGTTTGTCCTAAAAGCGATTTTACAAATGTTGTTTTCCCGCCGCCGTTTGGTCCGATTATACAATGAATTTCACCTGCGTTTGCTTCAAATTCAATGTTTTTCAATACTTCGTTTTTGCCAAACGAAAGAGACAAATTTTCTACTTTAATATTTATTTTTGACATAATTATTCCCTGTTCAGTCGTTTAAGTTCGTCTCTTCCGCTATATGGAATTACTTCTTTCCATCCGCTTGCAATAAGTGTTCCTTCCGAAATATCGGCAGGTAAATTCCACGACGGATTATACCAAATCGAATATGGAATCGGTTTATTTACTCCCATATAATACGAGCCGTCAATTGAGTGAAAATGTTCGCTCAAAATAATGAAATGTCCGGCAATATTTTCGTTGGATGATTTTCCTACATAAGCAGCCCTGTGAACATTTCCTTGGTCATAAACAAAAAGCCGCCAATTGTGCTGCCCGCGTTGTCTCCATAAATCATCTTCCATAAAAGGTGGAAGTGCTAATTCTTTTGCTTTTAATTCGGTTGCCGTTGCCCAAATTTCGCCCTGGTCGCGGTGAAGAGCTTCGATTTCGAGAGCGGCTGTATATAAATCCGAGAATATTCCCTGGTCGTTTCCTTGAAGGACATTGAAAGCGCTGATTTGATAGGATTTAAGTCGTTGCGTTTCTTTTTTCCCTTTGGAAAGTGCAATAAGTCCGCTTGCTACTGCCAAAATAACAATCGTTGAGATCAACACAAAAAGAACTTCAAACCGCTGCCGTTTCGGCTGAATGATAGTTGTTTCCATAATTTCCTTTCTTTTTTTGGTAAAAATACATTTTGTCGTCGTTTTCTTGCGGGAAATATTATTTTCTTATAAAATTTCGGAGGAATTTATGACCGGCGCAAATTTATCACCGATAGAAAAAATTCTTGAGAAACGAAGAGAAGAAAAAGAATTGCCGGCTAAAATTTACGAAAAAATTTTTGATTTGGGAGTGTGTAAAACTGCTGAATTGTTCGGAGTTAAACCGGAAGAAGTAGTAAAATTAATAATAAAACTTGCAGGAAAAAACAGCGAAACAGACAAATTGCAGGATTTAAGCGACAGAAAAAAAATAGCGGAAATTTGCGATAAAATAATTGAAATCGGGAGTTTTTCAACGAGAAAAATATACGAAAATTGCAGAAATTTAGCAGAAATTTGGGAAATTGAAATTGCAAAATGTATTTTAAAACAAAAAATAAAGCAGGAAATGATAGAAAATGAATGAAAAATGGGTAATATTTGATTTTGACGGCACGATTTCGGAAACAACCGATGTCTTGGCTAAGTTTTGGAATGAATATTTGGCACCAAAATATAAATTGCGTAAAATTCATGGCAACGATATGGAAAATCTACGGAATATGAGTGCTGTTGAAAAAATTGCATTTTTCCAAATTCCATTTTATAAATTGCCGTTTGTGGTAAATGCCGCACGAAAGAATTTTCCGAAATATATGAATGAGTTTGCAATTTTTACGGGATTGAAAACAACTTGTCAGAAATTTTTGGCGGAGGGATTGAAGCTTGCAATAATTTCAAGTAATCGTGAGGAAAACATACGGAATTATTTGAAGAAAAACAAATTTGAAGTTTTTGAAGATGTTTTTTGTGATAAAGGGCGTTCTCTTTTTGTTAAGCATAAAACTATAAAAAAGTTTATGAAACTTAATGATATAACTCCTGAAAATATTGTTTATGTCGGTGACGAAAGCCGCGATGTTGTAGCAAGTAAAAAAGCGGGAATTCCCGTGGTTTCGGTAACTTGGGGCTGGGATTCCAGAGATGTTTTGGAGCTTGTTAACCCACAAAATTTAATTGACACTCCCGAAGAATTATATGAAAAAGTTGCCGAGATTTTGAAGTTGGGTGACTAGATGCCGCTGAAAAATAGAATTAAAAAGCAAATCAGGGTCTTAGCATCAAATTCTCTGTTTTTTCAAAGAGTTTTTAAGATTTTTAATTTAATAAATTTACCAAGAAAAATTTTCTATTTATTTTGTTTGAATTTTGGTTTAATACCTAAATTATCGAACGAAAAAGATGAAATAATTGTTTCGCTGACATCATACGGACACCGAGTAAAAAAAATATTACATTTTACACTTTTTTCGTTGCTTTTACAATCACAAAAGCCTGATAAAATTGTTGTTTGGCTTGATGAAAACGAATTTAACAGCGAAAATTTGCCGAAAATGTTAAAAAAACTCACAAATTTTGGTGTTGATGTTAAATTTTGTAAAAATATATTTTCTTTTAAAAAACTTATTCCATCACTAAAAGAATTTCCTGATTCTGTGATAATAACTACTGATGATGATGTTTATTATGCGAAAAACTGGCTAAAGAAGCTTTTTGATAAGCATAATGAAAATCCTAAAGCAATAATCGGACATCGCGCTCATGAAATAACATTTACTGACGGGAAAATGAATCCGTATTTGCAATGGAAACAGGGAATAACAAAAACGCAAAATCCGCAGAATTTGTTTTTTACGGGAGTCGGAGGAATACTTTATCCGCCGAAATCGCTTAATGAAAAAGTTTTGAATGAAGAATTATTTATGAAATTAACACCAAAAGCCGACGATGTTTGGTTTTGGGCTATGGCAAAATTGCAAAAAACGGCTTTTGAAATTCCACAAAAGCCGTTCTCAAATCCGAATCCTATCGACATTGCCGAAGAATTAGTCAGCGGACTTACGATAGAAAACATAGTAAATAACCGCAATGACGAACAAATCAAAGCGGTTGTTGAATATTTTAATCTAAACTTTTAATAACAAATATAAAAAAGTTTTTGTGGCGAAGGGTTTTAAAGGGGAGATCGCAAAGCCCCTTTGTTTACAATTCTAATCTTTTATGCCCATCATACATTTTATTGCGTTTTTCAGCAATACCTTTGTCTTCAAAATACTCTTCAAATCCAACGGGTTGGTCAATAACTCCGCTTGGAGTAAATTCAATAATTCTGTTTGCCGTCGTATCTAAAAACTCGTGGTCGTGAGAACTGAATAGTACAACTTCTGGGAATTTTGCAACGCCTTTGTTAAGTGCTGTAATGCTTTCCAAATCCAAGTGGTTTGTTGGTTCGTCCAAAATCAAAACATTTGCTCCCGAGAGCATTGAACGGGAAATCATGCAGCGTTGTTTTTCCCCGCCGGAAAGAACATTACTTGGCTTTTGTGCTTCTTCACCGGAAAAAAGCATTCTTCCTAAACAGCTTCTTACAAAAGTATCGTCTTGCGTGTTCAAGAAATTTGACAACCAAATAATTAAATTATCGTCGCTTTTGAAAAATTCTTGGTTGTCACGCGGCATATATGTCGTTTTAATCGTTACACCCCACTCAAAAGTTCCCGAAATCGGCTTTGTTTTTCCTGCAATTATATCAAAAAATGCGGTTTTTATGTTGTTGTTGTAGCCGATAAATGCAATTTTATCGCCGTTATTTATGCTCAAAGTAAAGTTTTTGATTGTAATTTCATCGTCAACCTTAAATGTTAAATCGGTTACATTCAAAATATTTTTTCCGCATTCTCTTTCGGGTTTAAATTCAACATACGGGAATTTTCTTGTTGAAGCCGGAAGTTCGTCAACGGTTAGTTTTTCAATAAGTTTTTTACGACTGGTTGCCTGTTTTGCTTTTGCCACATTACTTGAAAATCTGCGGATAAATTCTTGAAGTTGAGCAATTTTTTGCTCTCTCTGTTTACCTTCCTGTTGGCGTTGATTTGCCGCCATTTGGCTTGCTTCATACCAAAAATCGTAGTTTCCCACATAAACTTTAATTTGTCCGTAATCAATATCGGCAATGTGCGTACAAACTTGGTTCAAAAAGTGCCGGTCGTGTGATACAACAATAACGGTATTTTCAAAGTCTGCCAAAAAGTTTTCGAGCCATTTTATGCTTTCAATGTCCAAGTGGTTTGTCGGTTCGTCCAAAAGCAAAATATCTGGATTTCCAAACAGTGCCTGTGCAAGCAAAACACGGACTTTTTCACCACCTTCAAGGTTTTTCATAAGCGTATAATGTTTGTCGCTTGAAATTCCGAGCCCTTCGAGCATTGCACCGGCATCGCTTTCGGCTTCGTATCCGCCGATTTCACCGAATTCTCCGTAAATTTCTCCGAGTCTGTTTCCGTCTTCGTCGCTCATATCGGGTTTTGATTCTAGAACTTCTTTTTCTTTAAATAAATCATAAAGTTTTTTGTAGCCCATTAAAACGGTTTCTATCACCGAAAAATCGTCAAAAGCGTAGTGGTCCTGATGTAAAAATGAAAGGCGTTTTTTGTTTTCAATAGCAACATTTCCTTTTGAAATGTCTAATTCACCGGAAAGGATTTTAAGGAAAGTTGATTTACCGGAACCATTTGCACCGATAAGCCCGTAGCAGTTCCCGGGAGTAAATTGAAGTGTAACGTCTTTAAAAAGTGTTTTTGCACCGAATGTGTGTGTCAAATTTTCGACAGAAATCATTTTTTGCTCCTTGCAGGGAATATTCCCTACTTTGTATATAATTTTGGGGTAAAATACTTTTTGCCGAAGTTCTTAAATCGGCATATATTATTTTTTGTTTGTAAAATAACGAAAGGACGAATATGCAAAACGAAAATGCTGCGGATTTTAATTCTGATAAAGATGACGAAATAGATATTAGAGCACTGATTTTGATAATATTAAAAAATTGGAAGATTATTGTAGTTTCTACAATTGTTATTGCTATCGGAGTTGCAATTTATGCGAATATGCTTCCCAATCAATATGTTGCAAGAACAATTGCGGTTGCGGCGAGAGGGGCGAGTGGGTCAAACCAAATGGCAGGGCTTGCAGCACTTGCCGGAATAAATATTGCATCGGGCGGTAGTGATGTTAATTTGATGAATTATATTGATTTGCTTGTTGAAAACACCTCGTTTAATGAAAAAATTATTGAGCAGGAATGGGCAGTCCGCAGGTTGCAGACGAAAGAAGAAATTCGAGAAAGAACCCCTTTTGTTTATGATACAATGACACTTGCGCAATTTTGGGGATTTGGGGAGCCGGATACGACTGTTCCTAATTGGGAATACAGATTCAAAATGTCACAAATCGGAATGTTAAGAAGCCCGAAATACAAATTTATAACAATTAATAAAGATAAAACGAAAGGTACAATAGAAATAAAAACTCGTTTTGAAAATCCTTCACTATCTTTTGCCGTTCATGAGTTTTTAATACAGTATTTGAAAGAATATATAGAAAAGGATTATTTGAATCGCGGAAAAGAAAAGCGACGATTTGTTGAAGAACGAGTTGCAGAAGTTCGAGAAAATTTGAATCGTGCGGAAATAAGATTGGCAAATTTCAGAGAAAGAAATATGGTTGCGCAATCACCTTCTGTAATTTTAGAAGGTGAACGGCTTCAGCGAGATGTTATTTTACAGACAAGTGTTTATACGGAACTCGTAAAGCAGTTGGAATTGGCAAGAATAGATGAGAAAAAAGAAACTCCTGCATTTGAAGTTATAAAAGAAGCTGATTTTCCGTTGTATCCGAGCGAACCGAACAGAAAATTGCTTTATTTAATCGGAATTTTTGGCGGATTTTTTGCCGGTGTGTTTGGTGTTTTTGCCAAAGAGTGGGTTTTGTCTATAATCAATGTAAGTAAAAATGCGTAGGATACTTGTTTTACTTTTTGTCTTTTTGTTTTGTGTAAGTTCGTATTCGGTTCAGTATTTTTCACCATCCGAAAACGAATTAACCGATGTTGTCGATTGGAAAGTTAGTTTTTTTGACAGCACGGAATTTTCAACTTCCGAATACGACGATAGTGAGTGGGATAAAAAAAATATCGTCGGGCTCTGGAGA
>Ga0209737_10001076_pt1 | contig 20400 bp, 17 predicted proteins | sample TergutCu122P3_FD_187284 | JGI IMG/M metagenome (GOLD analysis project Ga0209737, IMG submission 187284) | Cubitermes ugandensis P3 segment gut microbial communities from Kakamega Forest, Kenya - Cu122 P3 (SPAdes) (version 2) | ecosystem: Host-associated > Arthropoda: Insects > Digestive system...
AAAGCGCCTATTAGAACTTGAAAACAAGAAAGGAGTTAAAAAATGAAACGGTGGGTTACAAAAACAAAACTCTGTTTTTCTAAACAGTAAGGAAACATTAACAACTGAAGTTAATGTTTTTTTTTTCAAAAACACACCATTTAATAATTTTTTTTATTTTCGCCCCGAAAAAAAACTACTAAATGACATAAAAAACTACTAACAAAAAATAGAAAAAGCATTAGCTATTTCTTTGTCGTTTGAAAATTTGCCCCTTCACTTGCGATATCCAAAGAAGAAGTTAATAAATGGTTAACTGATTAGAATTAGTGAAGTTGTGGTAAATTTATAAACGGCGGGAAATAAGCAAATGTCCCGCTTTTTTTTTCTTTTAGAAAAAACCTTAATGCTTCAAATGAATTTCAATCATAATTATTAACCAAAAAATGTAAAGCTATGAAAAAATTATTTACTCTATTGTTAATTGTTGTAATATACATTACAAGTAACGCACAAACCAATTGCAACCCAGCAACCATTACTAACGTAGAAAAAGAAGGCACAGGCAACCGGATAACATGGGAAATGCCTCCCAACGGCGAAACAGTAACCATTACACAAGGAAATAATTATTCTTATAACTACGGCATTGCTGTAGGTTTTTGGAATGAAACAAAATCTGCGGGAGCCTATCATCGTTTTACACCCGAACATTTGGCAGCCTTTAACGGCGGGGAATTAACACAAGTTGTTTTTGCGCCCGTCTATTCTACCGACCATCAACAAAAACCCGGGCACACCCACACCATTCAAATTTATAAGGGGGGCACTTGGGGTGCAGTGGGCAACCGTAATCCGGGTACGCTTATCTTTTCTCAAGAGTTAAATAATGATGACCTTGTTTTTTTTCAGGAAAATACCATTACTCTAACAACTCCCGTTCCCATTGATGCTTCGCAAGAATTATGGATTGGATATTTTTGTACGGACATAGATACCATACCAGATACTAAAGGCTTTGCAGGCTGCGATAAAGGTCCTCATAATGAAGGGTTTGGAAATATAATGATTTATGAAAACAAGTGGATGACAAATTATGAGCGCAACGAAACGTTCTATAATTTTGTTATTAAAGGGATTGTTCAAACCATAGAGAGCGCAACCGTAAATATCTATTTTAACGGGAATGAGTTGGTAACTGATTTTTCAGGAATTACCTATTTTCACGATAATCCTACTGGAGAAGAACACTGTTATAAAGTAGAGGTAAATTGTTTAGAGGGGGGCGTTTCGCCTTTCTCTAATGAATTTTGTATTCCGGGCGTGGGAGTTAAGGAAAATGGGGAGAATACTAAATTTACTTTGTATCCAAATCCAGCAAAGAATGAATTACGAATTACGAATTATGAATTACGAGGTGGAGTTATTGAAATTTATGATATTTACGGAAAAAAAATATCATCTCATCATCTCATCGCCTCATCATCTCATCACACAATTAATATCTCGTCATTAAGTTCGGGAGTTTATTATGTGAGATTGATTGATGAGAGTGGTTTTTCTGTACAAAAGTTTATAAAAGAATAGCATCAAAGATATTCCCATTTATAAAGCAATTATTGTGTTTGTGGGATGTTTTGCCAAATATTAAATAATGTTAAACCCGAAACAAAAACAAATTATGACATAAAACGAGTAACGAAAAAAATATTTGAGCAAGCGATAGCTTGTTTCTTCGTCGTTTGAAAATTTGCCGATTATAAAATGATGATGATAACCAATGAGAAAGTTGGGTTACCGCGTGAGAGCGTGAACTTGACTAAGTTTCTTGGTTATCAGGTCACGGCAAATTACCTCAAACGGCGGGAAACGGTTAAGTTTCTCGCTTTTTTTTTCTTATAATTTCAAAAAAGGTATAAATCCTTATATAAATCAATCAAATTAATTTAAAAGTTGCACCCGACACGTATTTAGGGGAAAATTTATGAAAAAAGTTTTATTTACTTTGCTAACACTCGCCTTTTTGGGAGTTAATGCACAAACACCGTGGTACATTACCGGAAACACCGGTACAAGTCCATCTTCTAATTTTGTTGGCACCATCGATGAGGCTCCGCTTGTTTTTAAAACAACGGGCATTGAACGAATGCGTTTATTAAAAGACAAGCCTTCTTTAGGCATCGGTGTAACAATGCCTGAAGCCACGTTGCATTTACACAATCCGCAAAGCAATGGGCTAATTCCATTACTCCAACTCACCACCAATGCCACCGGCAATGCTGCCACCAACGGTTTTGCCGTTTTTTCCGACTACACCACCGGAGACATTAAATTCAAGCAGCAAGAGGAGGCGAAGTTTTTCATAGAGGGTAAAAGTGGTGGAATGGTTATTGCGCAAGATGGAAAGATTGGAGTGGGTACGGATGCGCCGCAGGCTACCTTGCATATAAATAGTATGGATATTAATTCTGTTTCGCAACAATTACTCCAACTTACCACACCAACCTGTACCACAGGGTTTAATGTTTCTTATAACAATAACACTAAAGAGATCACTTTCAAGCAGCAGGAGGGCGGGAAGTTTTTCATAGAGGGACTTAACGGTGGGTTTGTTATTGCGCAGGATGGTAAGATTGGGATGGGCACGGATGCGCCACAGGCTACCTTGCATATAAATAGTATGGATATTAATTCTGTTTCGCAACAATTACTCCAACTTACCACACCAACCTGTACTACAGGGTTTAATGTTTTTTATAACCGTGATATCAAAGATATTACCTTTAAGCAACAGGAGGCTGCGAAGTTTTTCATAGAGGGACCCGGTGGCGGGTTGGCTATTGTGCAAGATGGTAAGATTGGGATGGGCACGGTTGCACCCAAAGAGAAAGTGCATATTAATGATGGGAATTTACTAATTAGCGCCACCTCCGCCTCAACAAAAAACGTTATTCAAATGGGAGAAGGGCTTAATAGTTGGAATATTGACAGATTAAATTCACGAGCAGATGGCTATGGTCTTCATTTTTGGGTGGATGAAAATGGCACTACAGGCCCGGGAGAAAGGGCGGGTTCAGGTGGCTCAGTGTTATTTCTTAGTTCAAGTGGTAAAGTGGGCGTTGGCACTAAAACACCAACAGCAAAATTTGATGTTTCGGGCGACTTTAAAGCAAGAACAGCAGATATTACGAATACCTTGACCGTCCAAAGTGCTACCATTGCAGACCTTTTAACTGTCGATAGAATAAGGGTAGAAGATTTACTATGTGCCCGAGAGGTAAAAGTACAAATAAAACCTTGCTGGCCCGATTATGTGTTCAGTAAAAACTACAATCTGATGCCTTTGCAGGAATTAGAACAATTTGTAAACGAAAACCAACACTTACCCAACATCCCCTCTGCCGCAGAAGTTGAAGAAAACGGCATAGAATTAGGCGAAATGAACGCCAAACTACTCAAAAAGGTGGAAGAACTTACCCTGTATCTCTTGCAGCAAGAGAAAAAAATGGTAGAACTTCAAAAACAGATTGATGAACTTAAAACCACTAAGCCATGATGACAACTCATAAAAAGATAAAGTTATGCATTCATTCTTACGGTCTTATGCTCTTACGCTCTTACGGTCTTTTAGCCTTACTCCTGTTTTTTACTACGGGTTTGTTTGCGCAAACCGATTTTTTCTATTCACCCGACGGAGAAAAGGTGGTATTGAAACTCAAAAAAGATATGGCACTTGTGAAGCATCGCCCGGAAACCAGCATAGATACATGGTTAGCGCAATCAAATTTTACTTCATCTACAATTATAAGTAATAACTTAGTAATTGTTTCTTTCGATTCAATGCAGATGAATTTAAATAATTTAAAGCAAAATTCTAATATCTTGGATGCAGTTTATGCTTTGGAGAATGCATACGGTAGCAAACAAATTCCCACAAACGTTATTATCATTAAGTTGAAAGTGGGTAATTTAATTGAAGAACTTTTTAATTCTGTTGGTTTAATACAGTATGTTGAAGAGGTGGAACTTTTTAATATTTACGAAAATATTTATGTAGCTACCTTAAACATTCCACTGGGAGATGTTATGCTGTGGAGCAGAAGTTTATTTGAAACAGGAAAGTGTGACTTTGCAACACCGTCGTTCTTACGCAATTTATTTTCTCACGATTCAAAACGTAATTCAAGTAGTGCTGATTTTTTAGATAATTCTTTTTCTCGCAGCAATGGAGGAAATTCTAATCCTTTTTTTGAGTATCAATGGGGATTAAAAAATACCGGGCCAAGTTATTTCTTTCCTTTTGCAGTTGCCGATATGGACATTAGAGCAGAAGATGCTTGGAAAATTACAAAAGGCATTCCGGATATTAAAATTGCAGTTCTTGATGAAAGAGTACAATTAGATCATCCCGATTTAGAAGAAAATATTTTGCGTGAACTTGTATATGATGCCACACAGTATCCAATCCCTCCTCCAAGTCCAAATTTTTTGGATTATAGAGGCACGTGTTGGGCGGGTATAATTGCGGCAGCGGATAACGATATTGGCATTATTGGGGTAGCACCCAAATGTAAAATAGTACCGGTTAGAATAGGTAATTTTAGTAGTAGCAGTAGTAACAAAGGTATTCCGTTTGAAACTTGGACTGATGAATATACTTTAATGAAGGGCATTCATTATGCTTGGCATGATGCCAAAGTTGATGTCATTCACTGTTCGTGGGGCTGGTCGGATGATTATTTGGGCCCCGTTTATTATGAGCTTCAAACTGCTGCAACCCAAGGAAGAGATGGAAAAGGTTGCGTAATTGTTGCCCCTTCCGGTGATAATTGGCTTGGTCCCGGCTACGGTCTTGATGCTCCCGCAAGATATCCTTTTGTGCTTGGAGTTGGTGCAATAGACTTAACTGGACGTCTTATCATTTATTCTCAATGTGGTACTACAATAGATTTCGTTGCGCCAGGTCATGAAATACTTTCCACATTTTATGATAATGAATATTATTTTTTAAGTGCTGAAAATTATTATTATCCATTATTAGGATATGAATCACTTTATGCCAGTGCCTTTGTAGCCGGTGTTGCTGCATTAGTATTATCAGCAAATCCATGTTTAACCAGCGAGGAAGTAAAAAAAGTAATTGCATTAAGCTGCGAGCAATATGATTATAAGCACTTCGGTAATGATGATAGTTTCTATTTTTCTTACTTTCAGCAACATAAATATGGAAAATGGAATAATGAAATGGGCTATGGTTTAGTAAATGCAAATAAATCTGTAAAGTATGCTCTTTCTTTACCCGAAACTTTTGATCTCTCTGGTAATGTAGTGAGTATATCCAATCCACTAAATCTATCAATAAAGAATAATTGGGTGTGGAATTATGGTGGTTACCCTTACTTCGATTACTACCCTTTTGCCGCACCTGATGGCACATACAATGTTAAAAGACACGAAGTTACTACAACCGTACAGTTTGATAATAACTACCCTCTACCCCCTTTGGTGCAGGGGATTGCCAATGGTTTTTCTGATAATCCTCAAAATAATGGGAGATGTTTTATGGAAGTAGTGAACGTTATGGAAACAGATGCAACAGTAAGAACTTATGTTTATGAAGTAATTAACCCGGGTCATATTAAATGGATCCCCACGCATCCCGACAGTGTAAGGTTTCATATTGCGGTAATGAGAGATAATTTGCACAATGAACTGTTTTTGCAAAACGAAGTAGAACCCACCACAAAAAACTATACTGCTATCACAACCATTGCCGCAGGTAAGAACGTTACCCCAGAAAAACCAATAGGAGACTATGTTATTCGAAGCGGGGGAAGCGTTGGGCTTCACGCGGGCGAGAGCATAACACTTGCAGATGGTTTTCATGCACAAGCGGGTTCATTTTTTAAAACGCACATCGAACCTTTTTTTATTTGCGATTATAAAGCACCTGCGCCGGCAAAAAGTGGCGGCAATGAACCACTGTACGTAATTAGTGATTATTCAGTAGAAAAAACCGGTGTGGATAAAGTAGTGAGAGATTATATGAAAATATATCCCAATCCATCAGCAGGAGGGGTAACGATTGAGTATAATCTAAGCCTGTCGGAGTTGGTAGAAATTACGTTGCACGATAATTCGGGGAAACTTGTTTATAAACTTAGAAACAGAACACCGCACGAAGCCGGAGTGTATAAGATAACCTTTAGCGGGGTGGAACTCCCGAATGGTATCTATCTTTGCACGCTGAAAACAGAAACCGGACAAAAGACAGAAAAACTGATTATTGCAAAATAATTAGTTCAAAGAAATACGCATTCTGCTCCGCGCCGAGGAAGCATATACACCAATCATACAAAGTATAATGAAAATAATAAAAGTGATGCGCATACTTTGCATAAATTGGGGGTAAAGTTCGGGTACAATTTTATGAGAGCCCATTTGCAAAGAGATTGCCATCCCTGCAATTCCCATACTGAATGCCTGTCCCGCCAAGCGCATCGTGCCGGTGGTGGCAGAGGCTTGTCCGTAATGCCGGTGGTCAACCGAACTCATAATTACATTGGTATTGGGGGATGCAAAGAGCCCGAAACCCACTCCCAGAAACAACAAACAAAAGACTATCAGTAGAATAGGTGTTGTGGGGGAAATAAACAGTAATCCCGCAATTCCGCAAACGATGAGCATCATTCCAAAAGTGGCAATGCGAGCAGGCTGGATTTTATTGGACAATCTGCCCGCTACCAACGAGAATAACGCCATTGCTGCTGCCTGGGTTATCAGTATAAAACCTGTGTGTTGCGCATCAAGACCCTTAATAAACTGCAGGTACAAACTCAACATAAACCCGATTGCAGAGGTTGCCGCGTAGTTGATTAATGCCGCCAACGAGGATAGCGCAAAAACCCTGTTTCTGAAAAGTTTGATGTTTATTACGGGAAAACGGAACTTTTGTTCGTAGAAAACAAAAAACAGTAAGGATATTACCCCAAATGATAACCATATTACGCCCAAAAAACGCGAAAGATTTAAAAAACCGTATATCAACCCGAAAAGCCCGATGCCATACAGCAAACTGCCCAAGTAATCAAACTTTTCCTCTTGCGAAACAATCCATTCTGTTTTGATCACTATTTTCAACAGGAGTACGGAAATAAAACCCAAACCGCCGCAAAAGAAAAAGAGGCTTTGCCAGCCGAAGTAGTGCGTTAGCAAACCGCCGAAAAGTGGACCGGAAGCAATGGAAATATACACAACGGCTGTGTTTATGGCTAATACTCTTCCTCTTTTTTCCGGAGGGAAAATGGAGGTCAGGATGGCTATGCTTGACCCAAACATCATTGCGCTGCCCACCCCCGACAAGAAACGCAAAATCAGCAATATAGACCCTGTGGGCGAAAAACCGGACAGAAATGTGCATACAGAAAAAAGGATAATTCCCCATACATAGATTCTCTTTCTGCCGTACATATCGCCCAACCGTGCAAACGGAATCTGAAAAATGGCAGTGGGAACGAGGTAGGCAGTAGCCAACCAGGTTATCGTTATAGCGTTAAGAGAAAACGAATGTGCAATTTCAGGGAGTGCCAGATTCAGTGCCGAGCCCATAAATGGCACTAAAAATGCCGCCAGACAAAGCACTGCCAAAGCATACCCCTGATGTATTACAGCACCATTTTTTTCCATTGTTAAGAGTTTTTTTGAAAACACCCGCAAAAATATTAAGTTTTTTTGTTACTTCGCCGCCGAAAAAATTTAAAATTTAAAATTTAATATTTAATATTTATGAAAAACCTAACCTTTATTTTAGCCTTATCGCTATTGTTTTCCGTGAGTTGCATCGCGCAAACCAAAAATGAAACCAAGCCCGCTGACCAGAAAGCAGCGGCAGTAAAAGAAGAACCTAAAAAAGTAACTATGCAGGAAGTAATTATTGAAACCACGATGGGCAGTATTACTATTGCCCTTTACAACGAAACGCCGCTTCACCGCGACAACTTTATCAAGTTGGTAAATGAAAAATTTTACGATGGTCTGCTGTTTCACAGAATTATTCAACAATTTATGATTCAGGCGGGCGACCCCAACTCAAGAAATGCTGCAAAAGGCGTCGCACTGGGTACCGGTAGTCCCGGATACACCATTCCTGCCGAAATCATCCCCGGAAAACTCAACAAGCGGGGTGCTGTGGCAGCTGCCAGAACAGGCGATAATGTAAATCCTGAAAGAAGGTCTTCCGGCTCGCAATTCTATATTGTGGACAAACACGGTGGCGCTACCCACTTAGATGGTCAATACACTGTATTCGGCGAAGTAGTGAAAGGAATGGATGTGGTGGATAGGATTGCTGCCCAACCCAAAGACCGTGGCGACAGACCCGTAGAGGATATCAAAATTATTTCGATGAAATTGGTAAAAAAATAATCTGTACAGACGTGGCGTGCCGCGTCTGTACGAATTACCGCAACCTGTCGGCACTTCTTACCATTGCTTCATCTTTGGAAATTGCCTTTTTGGCAAAATATAATCCTATGGCAGATACAAAACTGATGATAATCACATAATTATACTCAATTTTTGCATCGGACAGGTAAATGTTTCTTGGAAAAACAAAATTTGGATAAATGTAAGTAATAGTAAAAATAGCTGCCAATACAACAAACATATTAGCAGATATCAGTTTTAACTGTAGTGTTCGTTTTTTATAGAGAAAAATAGTCAAAAACGACAGCACCGAGGTAGCAATAAGCAGAATAGCATTTCCTATCGTACTCATAATAAAAGTATTGTCAGGTGTCGCCTCATTCACAGAAAAGGCAGTGTATTTGTAGTATGCCCACTCTGTAGAAAGATGCCCGAAAGGAATAAAAAGCAGCAGTAAAGTTATCAATCCTGCGAAAAAAAGATAAAGGGTTTGTTTGCGTTGTAACATAATATTTAAGATTTAAAGATTTAACATTTAAGATTTAAAATTTAACATTTAAAGTTAATGGGTAATGAGGACAAAAGACATAATATTCAATTTTAAATTTTAAATTTTAAATTTTTAATCCTCGTTCATAACCTCCTCCAGCATTTTTCCAATCTCTTCCCAGTCGTAGTTTTCTTTTACAAAATTACAACCGTTTTCGGCTATGTATTTGTAGAAAGTTTTATCGTTTAGCAGTTTTGAAATGGCATCTACGTATTCATCAATCGTATTACAGATTAGAAGATTATTGGAATTGTTAGAAGTAACAGGTAACGAGTGAGTGTTATTATCTAGTTCAATAAACGGTTTTCCGGCGAGGGGCGAGGTTACGCAGGGGAGTTTCATCGCCATCGCTTCTAAGAGTTTGTTTTGTAATCCTGTTCCTAATTTCATCGGGGCAACAAAGATTTTAGATTTGGCATAATACGCGGAAATATCATCCACCCAACCTGTAACGGTAATATTATCAGACTCTAAAACTTTAATGGCAGGGGCAGGATTTGTCCCACAGATACAGAGCTTCAATTTGGGAAACTTCTGTAACAAGGTTGGGAAAATAACCTTTGCAAGAAATAGAGCGGCATCTACATTGGGGGAGTATGACATATTGCCGGCAAAAATAAAATCATATTCTTTCTTGATTCTCACATACTTAAACCTCTCAAAATCGATTCCGTTAGGAATTACCTGAATATACTGTCTTTGTGGATGTGATATCAAATCTCTGTCGGTATGGGTAATGATTGTTTTGTTGGTAAAACAGGAGAAAATGTTTTTTTCGTACCGTTTTAACGCCTGATATTCATACAGAAAAATCGATTTTTTCCAAAATGATGCTTTTTCTGCTCTGCGCTTCATCCCCACAGACAAAGCGTCCTGATAATCAAGCGTTTTATGACAATCCTTATGTTTTTTAACATACTCAGCCATACGAATCATAAAACAGTAAATATGGTCGGGATATATAGTACGGATGAGTTTATGAATTTTACGTTTGGCTTTACTGCTAAAAAAATACCCGCATTGCATTGGCAATCCCTTTATAAAAGCCCGTATAATTCCCGTACATTTTCCCAACAATGACAATCTATGCAGATGAACCTCTTTACAATAAGGTTCAATCTGTTCCAGCGCATCGGGATGAAGTGCACCCTCTTGCAAAGCAAACAGGTAAATGTCGTGGTATTTCGACAATTCTTTAATTTGGTAGAATGCACGCAGTTTGTCGCCTTTTTCAAGCGGGTAGGGAACACGGGGAAGAAGTACCAACAGTTTCATTATTTCTCTACTCTGATGCGGGCATCAACCGCAGTAATACTTTTTGAAGTTCCTAATAAGGGGTTTAAGTCCATTTCTGCAATTTCGGGGGCTATCTCTACTAACGCCGAAACGCGCGAAATAGTATCTGCAAACAATTCTTCGTTCACAGGTTCCTGTTTGCGAACGCCTTTCAGTATTTTATAACCTCGCAACAGTTTCATCAATTCCAATGCTTCCTGTTTTCCAACGGGAACCAACGCGGCTTTCACATCCTTCAACACTTCAATAAAAATACCTCCCAGCCCGAAGAGAATTTGATGTCCGAATTTTTCCTCTTTCAAGGCACCCACAAAAATTTCTGTGCCGTAATACATCGGGCAAATTTCAACGGCGTAAGTATCAGGTATTTTAATAAGTCGCTCAAATTCACGGATTACGGTTTCTTCATCTTTTACATTTAACACCACACCGCCCACATCAGATTTGTGGATGGGACCGACCACTTTCATTACCAAGGGGAAACCGAATTGCCTGGCAGCCGCGAGGGCAGCCCCTACGTTATTTACTTCTATTTCCTGTTTGCGGGTAATACCGGCGGCATCCAACAACGCGCTAATTTCATCCAAACGCAAATATCCGTTTTCGCAATCGTCAATCACTTTTCTGATAGCCACCTCATCCACTTTCGGTTTTTCGGGGTGCAATGGTTGGGGTTTTGGGGTATTTACAACTTTTGCAAGCGCGTTCCCAAACACACACTCTTCGGGAAAATTGATGCGGTGTTTGTTCTCAATAAAATCGGCAATCTCTTCTTTCACATTTTGGATGGAGGGAAGAATGGGGAATATCGGTTTTTTGCAGGTTTTCATTTTGTGGTGCAACAGTTCGTACACATCCCAGTTGGGGAAGAGTCCCGGGCTGCCGAAAATTACCGCCATCGCATCAATATTGTCGAAATCGTTTTCGCAGGCATCAATAATAAACCCAAGTTGTTCGGCAGTACCGGTTGCCAAAAAGTCGATGGGATTGGCAACGGAGGAACCGGCGTATAATTTTGCGAGCAGTGCTTCCGCTTTTTCGCCCTCAAGATGAGGTACTTCCAATCCGTTGTTGGAAAGTGTGTCGGTAAGCATCACTGCCGGACCACCGGCGTGGGTAATGATGGCGATATTTTTCCCTTTCACTTCGGGGTGCATAAAGATAGAGCATACGGTGGTAAGTTCTTCGCGGTTGTGGCAACGCACAATGCCCGCTTTTCTAAACAGCGCATCAACGGCTACGTCGTTGGTTGCCAGTGCGCCCGTATGCGAAGATGCTGCACGACTGCCCGCAGCCGAGCCTCCCGATTTGATGGCGGCAAGGCGTGCCCCTTTGTGGTACAACGACACCGCGTGTCGTAGCAATTTTTGCGGATTACGCACATTTTCCATATAGAGCATAATCACGCGGGAACTTGTTTGGGGGGCAAAAGTTTCGTCCAAATGTTCCAACACATCTTCTATTCCGGTTTGCGCGGAGTTGCCCACCGCCCAAATACTGTTGAAAGTCAAACCGTTGCTCATACCGTATTCGGTAATAAACACGGCGGTGGCACCCGAACCGGACACAAAATCGATGCCGGTGGGTTGCAGCGGCGGTATGGGCGTGGCGAAATTTCCTGTGTAGTTTCTGTTTAAGAATCCTGTACAGTTGGGACCAATCAATGTACCGCCCACACTGTTAATCACTTCCACAATCTGTTTTTCCAACTTTGCGCCCTCTTCGTTCTCTTCGGAGAAACCGGCGGAGAGGATGATGAAGCCGCCTGTACCTTTTTGCTGCGCAAGCACTTCAACGGTGGACAGGCAAAACTTGGCGGCTACGGCTAAAATAGCGCAATCCACCTGTGGCAAATCTTCCACTTTGGCGTGGCAAGCCACGCCTTGCACGTTGCTTTCTTTGGGATTAACAGCATATACACTTCCTGTAAAAGAACTGTCTAACAAGTTTTTAAATACCTTTCCACCGGGTTTTTGCACATCGTTCGATGCCCCGATAACCACCACACTTTTCGGGTTTAACAGTTTTGGATTTATCATAAGTGTTGAGTATAAATTTCAGGTTGCAAATAAACATAAAATCTTTCAAAAAAAAATTTCAATAAAAATTGTGCAAATCCTGATAATCCGCGTATTTCGGCAGGCTCAATAACACATCTGCGTGCTTAAAGAAAAAAAATATATTTTCGCCCTCCCTTTAAAGAAGGAGCAAGTTTTTGATTTTTAAATATTTTAAACAATAATTTTATGAACATTACCCTCGAAAAAGCCGATGAACCGGTAAAACATTTACGTATTGAGATTGCAAAAGCCGATTATTATGAAAATGTGGAAACCGCGTTGAAAAAATACAGAAGAACCGCGCAAATCCCCGGATTTAGAGTGGGGAACGCACCTATGGGAATGATAAAACGTAACTATGAAAAACCGCTCATTGCCGAGGAAGTCAATAAGTTAACCAGCGAAAAACTTTATCAGTATTTTCAAGATAATCATATCGATATTATGTTTGAGCCTGTGCTGATGGAGGAGAGCTCAACCATTGATTTTGAGAGTAATGAGGATTTTGTATTCACTTTTGAATTTGCCCCGCAACCAGAATTTGAACTCGATTTTGCATCACTCCCTCTTATGAAAACTTTCAAAATATTGGCTAATAAAGAGGAGATTGAAGATTATAAAACGCAAATCAGAAAACGCCACGGCGACTATATTAAACCCGACACCATTGAAGATGACGACTATCTTACCGTAAAATTGGGGGAAAATGAGAACAGTTTCCTGTTTGTGAAAGATTTAACACAAAAAGGAAAAGAGGCTTTTCTGGGCAAAAAACTTGATGATGTGGTAACCGTTGAACTTAACGAAATGTTTGCCTCTGAAGAGAGTCTGAAGAAATTCCTCAAAAAAGCAGATGATTTTGATAAAGAAACATTAGGTAGTGTGGATTTAACGATTGTATCCATCGGGCGTGTAGATTTAGCAGAAATGAATGAGGAGTTTTTCAAAAAAGCATTCCCCGACGGCAATGTGAATACGGTGGAAGAATTTGAAAAAATTGCTGCCCATCAAATTGAAATGCAGTGGAAACAGGAAAGCGATAGAAAGTTTATGAACGACGCCATTACACTGCTCATTAGAAACGTTCATATTGAATTACCCGAAGACTTTATTAAACGTTTTATTCTTAGAAATAATGAAGAGATTACAGAGGAAAAACTATTGCAGGATTGGAATCAATATATTGAATCTTTTAAATGGCAACTGATTGAAAGTAAGTTAGGAAAAGCGGAAAAAATTGAAGTTACCATTGATGAAATTAAAGACCATATCCGCAATTACTACTTCCAAAACTATTTTGCGCAGTTTAATATGAAAGATGTGGAAGCACAGTTGGACAAGATGGTGGATGAAGCCGTGAAAGATAAAAAACAGGTAAAACAACTCTACGACCAACTTTACGACCATAAAATTATGCTGGTACTTCAATCGAAAATGAATGTAGAGGAACTTTCGGGAGATTTTCAGCAGTTTATCGCATTTATGACCGGAACGGAGTATGTGAGCACGAGTACGGCGGAGAAGCCCCAGAAAACGACAAAGCGTGCACCGGCAAAAAAGAAAGTTGAAAAAATTTAAAATTTAAAATTTAAAATTTAATACATTGAACCCTGATTTTTTAAAGCACCCTGAGTAGCAATAGTTCAATAATTAATCATCTAATTATTACAAATATGAAAAACGAATTTCAAAAATACGCCGTAAAACATTGCGGTATAAGCAGTTTGAGATTGGAACAGTATCAATCGATTGCCAAAAATTATTTAACACCCTATATCATCGAAGAACGTCCAATGAATATTACGCAGTTGGATGTTTTTTCGAGGTTGATGAAAGACCGCATTATCTTTCTGGGGGTTCCTATTTATGATGATGTGGCCAACATTATTCAGGCGCAGTTGTTGTTTTTAGAATCGCAAAACGCCGACCAGGATATTCAAATCTATATCAACTCGCCCGGAGGCAGCATCTATGCCGGACTGGGCATTTACGATACAATGCAGTATTTAAGGTCGGATATTCACACTATTTGTACCGGTATTGCGGCATCTATGGCATCTGTGTTGTTGTGTGCGGGCGCCAAAGGCAAGCGTTTTGCGTTGCCCCACTCCCGCATTATGATTCATCAGCCGATGGGGGGAACCGATGGGCAGGCTTCCGACATTGAAATCCAAGCCCGCGAAATTCAGAAACTCAAAAAAGAATTGTACGAAATTATCGCGCAACACAGCGGCAAAACCTACGAAGAAGTATGGAAAGACAGCGACCGCGATTACTGGATGACCTCCGCCGAAGCCCAGGCATACGGGATGATTGACGAGGTGCTGGTAAGGCGGTAATTAACAATTGACAATTGACAATTAAACTATTGCTACTAAGGGTGCCTTATGAAAATAAGGGTTCAATGTATTAAATTTTAAATTTTAAATCTTAAATCTTTAAATCTTATATGTCGTCCGAAGAACTTTTTAAACAAATTATCGCCCACGCCAAGGAGTACGGATATATTTTCCCCTCCAGCGAGATATACGAAGGGCTGAGTGCCGTGTACGACTACGGTCAGTACGGTGTGGAACTGAAAAACAACATCAAACAGTATTGGTGGCGCGCTATGGTGCAACTTCACGAGAATATTGTGGGGATCGACAGCGCCATCTTTATGCACCCTACCATCTGGAAAGCCTCCGGACACGTGGATGCCTTTAACGACCCGCTTATTGACAACAAAGACTCGAAAAAAAGATACCGCGCCGATGTGCTTATCGAAGATTATCTTCAAAAATTGGAAGAAAAAATTGAAAAAGAGGTAGAAAAAGCCAAAAAAAGATTTGAAAACTTTGATGAGGAACTTTTTCGCAAAACCAATCCTAATGTATTGAGAAATAAGGAGAAAATAGATGCGGTTTCTCATCGTTTTGCTGCCTTAATGAATGAGAGCGATTTGGCGGGCATTAAAAGTTTGATAGAAGAATTAGAGATAGCCTGCCCCGTTTCAGGAACGAAAAACTGGACCGATGTTCGCCAGTTTAACCTGATGTTTGCCACCCAAATGGGCTCGGTAGCAGAAGGTGCCGACACCATTTACCTGCGCCCCGAGACCGCACAGGGTATTTTTGTGAACTTTCTAAATGTGTATAAAACCGGAAGAATGAAGATTCCGTTCGGTATTGCGCAGATTGGCAAAGCGTTTCGCAATGAGATAGTGGCGCGACAGTTTATCTTCCGAATGAGAGAGTTTGAACAGATGGAGATGCAGTATTTTGTCCGCCCGGGCGAAGAACTGAAATGGTTTGAGTACTGGAAAGAGGAGCGCAAAAAATGGCATCTTTCATTGGGAATTAGCGAAGAGAACTACCGTTTTCACGACCACGACAAATTGGCGCACTATGCCAATGCCGCCACCGATATAGAGTTCCGTTTTCCATTCGGATTCAAAGAGTTGGAGGGTATTCATTCCCGCACCGACTTCGATTTGAGTCAGCACGAACAGTATTCCGGAAAGAAACTGCGCTATTTCGACCCCGAAACCAACGAGAGTTATGTACCTTTCGTAGTTGAGACTTCCATTGGCGTGGACAGGATGTTCTTAGCAATATTGAGCAATGCCTACACGGAAGAGACACTTCCCGATGGCTCAGAGCGGGTGGTACTGAAAATACCGCCACAGTTGGCACCGGTAAAAGTGGCAGTGTTGCCTTTGGTAAAAAAAGACGGACTTCCTGAGAAAGCCCGCGAGGTGATGGAAATGTTGAAACCCAAAATGTTGTGTCAATATGATGAAAAAGATGCTATAGGAAGACGCTACCGCCGCCAAGATGCCATTGGAACACCATATTGCATTACCATTGATAATGAAACATTGGAAAACAACACCGTAACCATCCGCGAAAGAGACACTATGCTGCAAAAAAGGGTAAAGATTGAGGAAATACTATCCATTTTGTCGTTATAATAATTGACAATAGAGGGGGGTGCTTTAAAAAGTTATTTAACACAAAGTACACGAAGAACGCACGAAGAACGCAAAATTAAAATTATGCAGTTTAAGCTATTGTGTTCTTTGTGAAAATTCTTAGTGAACTTTGTGGTTATTTTTTTTGACTTCTTGCGTTCTCAATAAGTTGCATAGAGCCATTTTAACTTCTTTTTAAGCGTAATTCATCGGGAAATAGTGCTTGTTTCGCCGATATGTTGTTTGTTGCTTTTAGAAAACCATTATTTTTGCCGAAAAATTTACAAATTACAAACGCTTAAATCATTTGTTATGGAAAATCAAAAACATTGTAATCACAGTAGCAGAAAAGGAAACATCATTTTCTGGTCTATTGTTTTGGTAGTAACCACTTTCTTTTTTGTAAAGAACTCAGGATTAATAGATTCTGATTTTTTCTCTGCATTTTTAACATGGCCCATATTTATCTTCTGTGTGTCGTTGTTATGTTTCTTCAAAAAAGAGTGGACAGGAGGTATTGTTCTTCTATCCGGAGCGCTCTTCTTCTGGACCCCCAAATTTTTAAGTGCATACCCTGATTTAATGCCGTGCGTTGAATCTCACGGGTTTGTAAACAAATACTGGTATCTTCTGCTTATCTTTATTTCTATTGGTTTCATAATTCAGCAAATTTTTTCAAAGGGAAACCGCTGGGAAGAGCGATGGAAATGCAAAAACAAGGAAAAAAACACCTTTGATTATAAAGATGGATTTATTAAAAGTGAGATTATTTTTAGCAGCAATGAAAGAATCTATTTGTGTGATAATTTCAAAGGAGGAAAGTTTGATACTGTTTTTGGGTCTCAGGAGATTGATTTGAGAAAATGCGAAATTCCAAACCACGAAAAAGCGATTATTGACATATCGGTAGTATTCGGAACGGTTAAGATTTGGGTTCCTGCAGAGTGGACGGTACAGATTAATACAGAAAGTGTTTTTAGTGGTCTGGATGACAAAAGATTGCATAATCCAACCCACACCGGCGAGAACGATATGCTTATCATTAACGGCAAATGCGTTTTCTCGAATTTAGAAATAAGAAGTTAATATGGATGCCGACTTGATAGAAACCGTTGCGGTAAAAACAGGAAAAAGATTGCATATTATTCCGGTTACTGAAATTCTTTGTTTTCAGGCTTATGGAGATTATGTAAACATTTTGACTTCACACGGCACCTATCTGAAAGAACAAACTTTAAAATACTTTGAAGAACGGTTGCCCGAAAAGCGCTTTGTTAAAGTTCATCGTTCATATATCGTTAATATTTACGCTATTAGAATTATTGAGCGGAGTGGACGCGACCAATATCTACTATTTTTATCAAACAATGAGAAGATAAAAGCAACTTTGGAGGGGTATAAAAGACTGAAAGCGGCGTTGAAATTATAATTTCTGAACCGAATTGTGTTCAAAAAGTCGAATTCAAGATAAATTTATTATTTTTGTCCCCGATTACACGTTCTTAACGTTGTAATTGCTTTATGGGAAAGTCTGCTCCGAAAAATCGCCAAGTATTTGTGTACAGGACAGTTTTAGCACTCTTGCGGGTTGCGTTCTGTCGTACACAGGCGTTTGGCGATGCCATCGGAGGATCGGATGCGACCCGCCAATAAGTACAGTAAATTTTCGCCAAAGGTCGTTGGCATAAATGATTGGAAAAACCCATTTATGGAAACCAACACGAACACAATAACTGATTTTCAAGCAGAAATCGCGTATTATACAGTTGAAAAACCGCATACGTAGCAAAAAAAACGTAAATACAAACTACAAATTATTCTACAAAAATCTAATAATCAAACAATAAATTAATTAAAATCAAGTTAAAAATTAAACAAAACGAAAATGAAAAATTTTAATATAAAATTATTAACTGCCTTATTGGCAGCAGCGTTAATCGCAGGCGTATCCATCTTTTATGCGTGCAAAAAAGAGGAAAACGCCAACAACGGCATTTCAAAATCACCACCTATGTCGGCCGAATTGGAGCTTCTTTACAAACAGGTTCCAACTCATAACTTTGGTAACGTAACACTTGTAAATAAAGATATTCTGCAATTTGAAAGCGTGGAGCATTATGAACAGGTGTATGAATATCTTTACGACCAGTATTGTGAATGGACGAGAATTTTTTTGGACACCTATTTTACCGGGGATGAGGATGAGTTAGATGATATTATTGAAGCCCTCAACTTTGATGATCAAACCCCGTTAATTAAGTTTGAAGAACAATTTGGATTTAATGCCAACTCCCTACGTTCTAAAAAGGCTATAGATGAACGTGCCTGGCTTTCCGGCGGAGCCACCGGCTTGTCCCCATCCGACAAAATTATTAATTGCCCAATAGAACAAACGCTATCTTCAAAGTATCACGAAGTATGTATTAGAGACACTATTTGCCAAATGCGAGAATGGGGATTTAAGATAATTATCCCCATCTCAGATGTTCAGTATATTGCTCAAATAAGAAGTACTTCTACGCAAGATTTATTCAATAGAGCAGGTGCTGGGGGCCACATTGGAATAGGGAGCATTATAATTATTGGTCCAACCACTGAGCCATATAATCCGGGTGGTGGAGCAGAAATTGAACAGTGTAATAATTCTTGCGGTTGTTTTGAATATAAAAATACTTTTTTTAAGTCAAATGGTGCTAAGTATAAATTTGAATTATCTTATCACTTTAAATATAGATGGTCTGATGATAAGAAAAAAACTACAGTTACAATGAAGAATTATAAATTGAAAGAAAATAAGTGGACAAAGGATTATGGTTCTTATTGCAGGCTTGATTTTTCCACAAAACTCTATAAAAACGCACCTGTTTTTGGAGATCCTTGTGTAGATAAAGGTTGTGATGGAAAAACGGGTTCCATTACTATGGTTTTTTCAAAATCAAAGAGCAAAACTTTTGGAAGTAATTACATGGACGATATTGATAATAGTTATATTGCTTGTCGTCACAGAGGGGTTGAGTTTAAGTATGATCCAAGAGGAGATGAAGTTCCTTAATAAACATTAATTATTGAAGCAGGTAGTGTATTTATTACCTGCTTCAATTTTATTATATGAAATATTTTTATTATAAATAACTACAAACATATAAAAATCAATGCTATGAAGAATTTTAATAGAAAAAATACGTCTTCCATTCTCGTTTTTCTCATAATTACTCATCTTCTGCCATTCTGTGTTGTCTCACAGAACACGCCATCCTTTTATCATTTTAGAGGGTTTCATCTTGGCATAACCGGGCAGGCGGAATACATTCAAAAATGTACTTTTGTTCCTCTAACCGGCACTGACCCGGCGCCACGACCACGATGGACGTATGGTTGGGAAACTGGGATAGAATTTTCTTACCATTTTGCAAAACATTTTGGGGTTTCGTTAGGGTTGAATTTAGGTACAGTGGTTTCTTATAATTATGCCATTTATCTAAGTACTGTACCGGATTTGAAAGGAGGATGGGAAGTAATTAATAAATACGACAATTTTCCTGCTTCAACTATTCACGATTACGAAGTTCTATTCCCCATAAAATTGGAGTTTCACTACCCGCTGGGGAAAAATCTATTCTTTAATACGGAGATAGGAGCAAAAATAAAAGGAGTTCACTTAAAAATTCGTAATAGAGGAATCCGAGTATATGGAAGATATTCTCACTACTATGATCCGTTTATTAAGTATTATGCGTCTGAAGGTTACAGGTATTTGACTCAAATTCATTGTGATTTATTAGTTGGGGTTGGTCTTTACTACGCGTTGCCATACGGGGATTTGCTACGTTTTAATGTGGGGGTAAATGTATCTTTTAAGCCTATAATAGAGGGATATTACAGGTATTATCTTACAGACAGTTACGGTACTTTTTCCGTTAAAAATGATTTTATTTACACCCAACTCTCTTATATTCACACATTCAATTGGCAAAAAGCAAGAATATTTCTAAAAAAGAATGATGTTTCGTTTGCTTCAAAGAAAGAGCGTAGAAAACAGGTAATTGAAATAATTAACAATTGACAATTGACAATTGACAATTAGTTACATTACACAAGTTTATCTTGGGTCTTGTTTTCAAATATAGAATTAAGACAGG
>Ga0209737_10001077_pt1 | contig 20398 bp, 20 predicted proteins | sample TergutCu122P3_FD_187284 | JGI IMG/M metagenome (GOLD analysis project Ga0209737, IMG submission 187284) | Cubitermes ugandensis P3 segment gut microbial communities from Kakamega Forest, Kenya - Cu122 P3 (SPAdes) (version 2) | ecosystem: Host-associated > Arthropoda: Insects > Digestive system...
CAGCAAACACGATAAATAACGGGTAGCCATGGTTGCACTAAAACAACACAGTGACTGTGTTGTCTTACAATAACCATGGCTACCAAAACCACCAACAGACACAAACAAACGGTAGCCACGGTTAAATCCCAAACAAGACAGTCGCTGTCTTGTTTACCCAAAAACCATGGCTACCAAAACCACCTAGCAGACACAAACAACAAGATAGCCACAGTTTAAGTCAAGAGGGTACAAAAAATGTTATACCTTCTTGCCCCAAACTAGGGATACACTCCAAAACGTCTTTCTAACGTAAAAATCACTTCAGTCACATCTCCTTTAAACTCGGGTATGCAGGTGACATAGTTTGACCAATACATGTTATACCAAATTAGCACGTATTACCCAAACATGTCATGGCTTTTAAAATTCAGCAATCATACTTTGTAGTGAAACATATGGATGAACAAATCAGTATCGATAAAAAGGTGCTAGAGGAAATTTTAAAGGAAATAGCAGAGTTGAAAAAACTCGTCAGTGCGCCCGTCACGTTTTGCCTTGAGAGGAAATTAGAGAAGAAATAAAGCCTTCCAATCTTTCAAGACGACTTTGCAACTCGATATTTCTCTTCTCAAACGTAACCTCTCTTTGTAGCTCCGTTTCCTCAAACCTTAATGCCTCTTTTTTATCCAAAATCAACCCACATACACCACATCGCATATCTCCAAAGGGGTTTTTACTGTTGCATCTGGGGCATTCGACTAGTTTAGCCAAGCTTTCAGCTTTTGAAGAAGTCTTCAACCCATGTAACTCTAACATAGCATCCTCCAAATCTCGCGCGGAGAAGTGTACGTAGCGTCTGGTCATTTTGCTTCCGTATGTCCAGCCTGCGAATTGTTCTAGTCGGGATTCAGTGAAGACTTTGGCCATGGCGGTTAGGGATGAGTGACGGTATAGGTATGGCCAGATGTTTCGTTTTAGTCCTGCTGTCTTGGCTAATCGTTTTATTATTAGGTTGAAGTGGGTGTAGCTTAGGCGTTCGCCTTGGTGGTTGTGGTCTAGGGCGCACCATAGGGGTGCTTGGGGGTCGGTTTTGTTTGGGTGTTCTTCTAGCCATTGCAGTAAAGGTTTGCTTGAGGTGACTAGGGGTATGCGTTTTATGCCTGTTTTACCGTTGGCCGTTATGAGGCAGTATTCATCTTTAAAAATTACACTGCTGGTGCGCATGGTTAAAAGTTCGCTTGGACGTAGGGCTGCTTCGAAGAGTACATAAATGATGGCTCGGTCACGTTTGTTTGTGGTGGCTTTTAGTATGGCTACTATTTCTTCTTGTGTGAGTAGGTTTTCGGGTGTGACTCTTGGGTTTTTCTCTTTTACAGCTAGGCTTATCCAGCTTACTTCGGGTGGTATTGGTGTGCCTTTGGCGCATGTTCCTTGTTTGGCGTATTGAACTATTTTGCGCAAGAGAAGTTTGTTGTCGGCTTTGGTTGATTCTTTGTTTGGTCTGCTGTTTATTTGGGCTACTATGTGTTCTATGTCTGTTTTTGTCATGGCTTTAATGTCTGCACCATTTATTATACGGAATAGTACGGGTATGTGGGCGCTACATTTGGATATTCTACCTAATGAAAGTCCTAGTGCGCTTAGGTGGTCTAGGAATTGTAGCCCTAGTTGGCCGTTTGGGAGTTGTTGTATGTTGTGGCGGTTTCGTTTTATGCGTTGTTGGTAGTCGTGTATTGGTTTGTTTATGCTCATGTCTTTTGTATGTTCTGGGATTTTAAAAGGCAGAGATTTTTCTTTTTGTTTAGTTGGTTTTTGAGCCGAAAATTGAGGAACAGAACCAGATACTAATAGTTGGTGCGGAGGGTGGGATTTGAACCCACGAACCTCTGCAGGATAGGAGCCTCAGTCCTACGCCTTTGGCCATGCTGGGCGACCTCCGCTTAAAATGACATATCTCTATGGTTGGGTTGTATTCTGATATAAATTTATTTGTTACATTTAAAGACTTTACTTTGTAGCGGCAGTTTCGGTGTTAGATTTGTTTATTACTTTGAAGATAGTGTTTTTTAGGTACAGTACATTTTGGCCTGTGTGGGCAGGCGTTATTGTAACGTGATTGAAATGGTAAAGATCTATAACAATGTGCTTGAAACAATTGGTAATACGCCACTTGTGAAGATAAACAAGTTAGTTGAGGGTTTAAGTGCAACAGTTGTTGTAAAATTAGAAGATAGAAATCCCAGTGGTAGTGTTAAAGATCGTGCTTGCAAGTTTATGATAGATGAGGCAGAAAAGCAAGGTTTGATAAAACCGGGGGCTACTATAATTGAGTCGACTAGTGGGAATACTGGTATTGGTTTAGCTATGGTTGCTGCAGTGAGGGGTTATAGGCTTATTTTAACTATGCCTGAAACTATGAGCGTTGAACGTCGGAATCTTATTAGGGCTTATGGTGCGCAGCTTGTGTTAACTCCAAGCTCAGAGGGAATGGAGGGGGCTATTTGGAAGGCGGAGGAGCTTTTGGCAAATACTCCAGATGCGTTTATGCCACAGCAATTTAGCAATGAGGCAAATTCAAAAGCTCACAGAGAAACCACAGGGGTTGAGATTTGGGCAGATACGGAGGGTAAAGTAGATATTGTTGTTGCAGGGGTTGGCACAGGTGGAACTATAACAGGCGTAGCTCAATACATAAAACCCCTAAAAGCAAGCTTTAGAGCTATTGCGGTGGAACCTGCAGCATCTCCAATTTTGAGTGGGTGTGAAAGGGGGGTACATAAAATTCAAGGAATTGGCGCGGGTTTTGTGCCAGATGTTTTAGATAGGGAATTAATTGATGAGGTTATCAAAGTTTCAGATGAGGATGCTTTTGAAACTGTAAGGGTTACTGCTCAGAAGGAGGGTTTATTGATAGGTATTTCTGCTGGAGCAGCTTTGTTTGCTGCATTAAATGTTGCAAAGCGTCCTGAGAATGAGGGAAAACTTGTTGTGGCTATTTTACCAGATAATGGCGAAAGATATCTTAGCACAGGATTATTCCCAGAAACATAGGTGGTCGGAGTGGGTTGTTTTTTTACGCTTTTTTTATATTCATCCTCTAAGTTACATATTAAGAAAGGAAGATGAATCATGGAGCCGAAAGTTAACCTGTCTGTTGCCAAGAATTGTGAGGAGTGCAAAAAGAAAGGCTGTGATGAATCAGATTGCTGGAATCCAGACAAGATGATTGAGGTGCTCATGGAAAATCATCATCACAGCGAGGAGCGATGGGCTGAGAGTGGGTTGCCTAATCTTGTAGACCGATTAGTGACAAATTATGATACTTTTGGAGGGATGGATCATCTTGAGGGAAAAGATTTACCGTCTAAAAAAGTTGTCATTGAAGTTTTAGAGGACTTTTTTACAGTTTTATTTCCAGGTTACTTAGGTGACTCGGAGATTAGCAAGTCTAACATAAAATATTGTTTAGGAACAAAATTGACTGCTATTTATGCACGTTTAACCGTTGAAGTGGAAAAAAGTCTCAAATATATTTGTAGAAAAATTAGTGAATGCCCTCAAGATATATGTCAGAAGCGTGCGCATGTCGTTGTAAAGGAACTTTTGGAGGCACTTCCAGAAATCCGTTCAACCCTTAGCAGTGATATAGAGGCAGCATACAAGGGGGACCCAGCTGCAGTTAGCACTGATGAGGTTATTCTAAGTTATCCATGTGTAATGACTATAGCAACTTATCGTATAGCACATGAGCTCTACATTCGTTGTGTACCGTTAATTCCAAGAATCATGAGCGAACATATGCATTCACTAACGGGAATTGATATTCATCCAGGAGCAAAAATTGGCAAAAGTTTCTTCATAGACCACGGAACAGGAGTGGTTATTGGCGAAACAGCAGAAATTGGTGAAAACGTAAAACTCTATCAGGGAGTAACCTTGGGAGCCCTAAGTTTTCCTAAAGATGAAAAAGGCAAGATTATTAAAGGCCGTAAACGTCACCCAACTATTGGCAACAATGTCGTGATTTATAGTGGAGCCACCTTACTTGGAGGAGACACCGTTATTGGAGATAACGTAGTAATTGGCGGGAACACTTGGATAACTACTTCTGTTGAGGCAGACACCAAAATTACAAGAGGCACAGAAGAAACCACTTACAGAAAAGAAAAAACCAACAATACCCATTAAACAGATCTATATGCACTTTCAAAGTTTTTTATCGTTGCAAGACTACACGCGCATTAATACGCTCATATAGGTAGACATAGTCGTTTTAGGAATCCAATAAATTGTTTCTGTGCCTGAATTTAGCAGGATTTGGATCCATTAAACCCATCACGTCATAACATATAACATGTGGATTTTTGCTATTTACAATTTCTAAGAAATCATACATTTAGAAACAGTTATAGTGAAATAACTTTATTAGATTTACAAAATCCATAAAAATCCATGTTAAGCACAGGACTTCTTTCTAAAACTTTAGTTCACTATAAGAAACTAAAAACCACGAGAAGCAGGCTGACTGCTGATTATTAGAGGTATAGAAAAACTGTAGGTTTTAGACTGTTTAAAACGTGATTTTTCATAATTGTTTATATAAAAACTTGTACTAATGTATCATCAAGGTGACATCTTTGAAGGCCGTGATTTTAGCAGGCGGATTTGCAACAAGGCTACGCCCCTTAAGTTGTAGCAGATCTAAAACGCTTTTTCCAATAGTAAATAAACCGTTGTTACAGTGGATTTTCGAAGGGCTTGCCAGTAACAACGTAAAAGAAGCAGTCTTAGCGGTTAATGCTTTGACACAGTTTCATATAAAACAGCAAAAGTTGTCCAAATATGGCTTAAAAATTAAATATGTAATTGATCCTCCTAAAATGCCATTAGGGACTGCTGGTCCGATAAAAAATGCAGAAAAAATTGTTGGCTCCGAAGAACCCTTTATTGTCTTAAATGGAGACATCTTTGTTGATATTAACTATAAACAGTTGATGGAAACTCACATAAAAACAGGTGCATTGGCAACTATAGCCTTATGTGAAGTGGAGGATCCAAGTAGATATGGCGTTGCAGAATTAGAGAATGGCAATTGTATTAAAAATTTTATCGAAAAACCATCCAAAGAACAAGCGCCAACTAAGTTAATTAACGCAGGAATTTACGTCTTAAGTCCAAAAGTATTTGAATACATTCCAAAAGGTAAACAATGTTCAATAGAGCGGGAAGTTTTTCCATTACTTGCACGGGAGCACAAACTTTTTGGTCACATGATCGAGGGATTATGGATGGACATAGGCAAACCGGAAGAGTATCTACAAACTAACAAAATTATTTTAGACAACTTGGCAGCGGCTAACAAGCTTAAGGCGCATAGAGAAATTAAAACAAAAGACCCTGTGGCAATAGATAGGGGGTGTGTTGTTGGTAAAAAAACGGTCATCGGACCATATACGGTGTTAGGTAAAAATGTTATAATTGGTGATAATGTACAAATTTGTAATTCAATAATTTTTCCAGATGTAAAAATATGTGACAACACCATAATTGAGGGCGCAATAATAGGAGAAGGCACGCTTATTGGTAGAAATGTTCGAGTTCATACAGGATGCATAATTGGCGATCAGGTAAAAATTAAAGATAACACCAGTTTATCCAAAGAGTTAGCTGTTTGTCCTGGTAAGGAGATATCTGAAACTATTTTAAAAAGAAACATTATCTGTTAAACAAAGGTTGATTATTTATGAGTACGTCAAAAAAGCTTTTTGGCACAAACGGTATACGAGGGCTGGCTAATGTTGAGTTGACACCAGATATAGGAGTTAAAGTGGGTTTAGCTATTGGAACTTTTTTTGGAAAGAAAAACCTGCTTTTAGGGTATGATGCAAGAACTAGCGGTCCAATGTTGTCTAGAGCAGTAATTTCGGGTTTGAGTGCTACTGGTTGTAATGTATACTTTGTGGGGATGACTCCAACGCCGTCGCTTCAATTTGCTGTTAAAAATCACACTATGGATGGAGGAATTATCATCACAGCTTCGCATAATCCAGCGGAGTATAATGGAATTAAGGTCATATGGAGAGATGGTATTGAAATTTCACACGAACAAGAGAGTGAAATTGAAAAAATTTATTTTGACAATAAAAATAATTTTGTTTCATGGGATAAACTGGGAGAGTTAAAAGAGCTATCAGGCATTAATGATGAATATATTGCAACAATTAAAACTCATGTAAATATAGAAGATATAAGTAAAAAAAGGTTTCATGTAGTAATTGATGCTGCGAACAGTGTAGGAGGGTTAACTACACCACAATTAATGCGAGAATTGGGTTGTAGAGTAACTAGCATAAATACAAATATTGACGGAACGTTTCCCGGAAGAGAACCAGAGCCACATCCAGAGAGTCTTGGCGATTTATCAGCAACGGTAAAGGCCATTGGCGCAGATGTCGGGGTGGCCTTTGATGGAGATGCAGATAGGTCAATTTTTGTTGATGAAAGGGGTGAGGTTTACATGGGAGATAAAACGTTTGCTGTTGTCTTAAAACAGTTCCTTCTAAAAAATAAGGGGGCAACCGTTGTTACACCTGTAAGTTCATCAACGTTAATCAAAGATATTGCTGACGCTTATGAGGGGAGAATTGAGTGGACAAAAGTGGGCAGTGTGACGGTTTCGCAGAAAATGAAAGAAGTTAACGCAATGTTAGGGGGAGAAGAAAACGGGGGGGTCTTTTATGGGCCTCACCAAGCAGTCCGAGATGGTGCCATGACCACGGCGCTTCTTTTGGAGATAATGGCAAAAACAGGTAAAAAACTTTCAGAACTCGTCGCTGAGCAACCACAATACTTTATTGAAAAAGGCAAAATTGAATGCCCTAACGAAAAGAAAACGTTACTGCAGGCAAAAATTTATGAGATAGTTAAAAACGCAAATATTAGCACCATTGACGGCATAAAAATATGGTTTAGCGATAAAAGCGCTATTTTAATTAGAGCTAGTGGTACAGAACCGGTTTATAGACTGTATGCGGAAGCAAAAAATAAAGAAACAGCTGTAAAACTAGTTGAAGAATACAGTTTAAAGCTTAAAGAGTTACTTCAAACTATTTAACACCGTCTAAGTATATAAAAGATAAAGAGCCTGTTGCATATGCCTTCAGTATTAAACTTACAAGCCCAAGATGTAGATTCAAAAGAAAAAAGAGTCCGATATACAGTTAGCATAGTGGGCTGTGGACAAATTGGAGTTCTTTATGCTGATGTTTTTGCAGAAGCAGGTTATAGAGTCATATGTAACGATGAAAACCCAAATCTGTTAAAGCGTTTAACTAAAGCTAAGAACTGTTGCATAAATCCTGAAATTGAAGCACGTTTAAAAAAACACATTGATGCAGATAATTTGGCTATATCAAGTGTAAGAAAAAACACAGTTTCTCAAAGTGACATAATTATTTTGGCCATAAATATTAGAATGGATCCGAAAAGGAAATCAGACACCTCAGAGTTAGAAGGGGCGTATAAACAAGTTGGAACCGCTCTAAAACAGGGATCACTTGTAATTTATAGCGGCATCAGCGGTTTTGGTGCCACCGAAAGACTGCTAAAAGAAACCCTTGAAAACACTTCAGGACTAAAAGAAGGCAAAGACTTTCTTTTAGCATACAATCCACTGTTTCTTCCAAAAATACAATCAATAAAGTCCTTAAACACTTTGGAATTAATCATATCCTCAGCAAATCAACAGAGTTTAGATGTGGCAACCACGGTTCTTAAAACAGTAGTTTCTAAAGTTAAACAGACAAATCAGGTTAAAGTTGCAGAACTTGCAACGCTCTTCAAAGCTGTGCAGTATGATACGTGTATAGCTGTAGCTAATGAATTAGCGGTTTTTTGTGAAAATGCTGGAATGGACTATTTTGAGGTTCAAAAGTTAATCAGCAATGAAAATTCACATTTTTGGCCCACTATTGGAGAAGAAAGCAGAAAGGAACCGTATTTGCTAATTGAAAGTGCAGAGAATCTTAATGTTAAACTTCGACTATCGCAGCTTAGCAGACAGATTAATGAGGCAGCAGTTAAACAGGCTATTAATCTAACCCAAGAGACTTTACGTAGCTGTGATAAAAGTTTGCGAAGAGCAAGAGTAGCTGTGTTTGGAACTGTCAATCAAAATACTGCAACAGCAAAATATATAGAGTTAGCAACTGTTAAAGGTGCAAAAATAGCACTTTATGACCCTTTAGTTGCAAAAAATGAAAACACAGATAGTACACCTGTCTTAAAGAGGAGCTTAAGTGAAACAGTAGAAGGTGCGGATTGTCTGGTAATTCTTACAGAACAGGAGCAGTTTAAACGTTTAAATCTTAAAAAACTTAAAACATTAATGAGAAGCCCGCCAGTGTTTGTGGATTTGATAGGTATTGTGGAACCAGAAAAGATACAAGCAGAAGGTTTCATATATCAGGGTATAGGAAGAGGAGCGGATAAATCTTAAACAAACTGGGAGTAGCAATAATTGGAACAGGCTTTTGGGGAAAAAACCACGCCCGTATCTATAAAGAACTTGAAAACGCAAACTTAGTTGCTATCTGTGACATTGATCTTGAACGAGCCAAAACTATAGCAAAACAATATGGAGCAAAAGTTTACACAGACAGTTCTGCCATGTTAAAAGACCCTGAAATTCAAGCAGTTAGCGTGTGTACATGGTCTATAAGGTTAGCAGAAGAAGCGCTTAAATGTTTAAATGCAGGTAAGCATGTGCTAGTAGAAAAGCCCATGGCCACCGATACAAAACAGGCTCAAGTGTTAATAGATACAGCTAAAGCAAATAATCTATATCTTTCAGTTGGTTTTTTAACGCGCTTTATTCCAGGGCTGCAACAGATTAAACAAGCAGTAAAGTCTAAAAAAATTGGAGACCTAGTTTCTGCAACATCTAAAAGAGTTGCACAATGGCCCGAGAGAATTGGAGATGTTGGCGTTGTAAAAGACACCGCTATTCATGATATTGATGTTATGCAGTTTATCTCAGATGAAAAGCCTGTAAGTGTTTACGCTAAAATGGGCAACATGCGACATCGGCAATTTGAGGATTATGCTCAAATCATGCTTACATATGAAAGCGGTAAAACAGCGTTCATTGAAGCTAACTGGTTAACGCCGTACAAAATTCGTTCGTTAAATATAACAGGAAGTGAAGCTATTATGCGACTAGATTATAATAGCCAAGAATTATGGATTGAAAATGCTATAGAAACGGTGCAACCAAGAAGCCTTTTCAAAGAACCCTTAAAAGCTGAGCTGGAACATTTTGCTGAATGTATTATTGAAAAGAAAACACCTATCATTACAGGTGAAGATGGCTATAATGCATTAGAAATAGCTATGGCAGCTATGGAGTCATCAGCTAAAAATACAGTAATAAAAATAGATAAGTAACGGATTGTTTAGCCCTTCAAGTTGAAGGGTTTACCGTCTTTTACAATATCTTCTGGGACTTGTTCTCGCCATTTTTTAAGAAAAGGCAAGTCTTCAGCTTCCTTGCGCAACTCGTCTGGGAGCATTTCTGGAATTTCGTCACGAATTGGATACCATCTATGACATTTATGGCAAATAATTACACCCTCAACAATCTCATCTTTTTCTTCAAACACTAACAATTCAAGGGGGTGATATTTATCAAGGGGGCAAGCAAGAATTTCCATTAATTTACGTTTCATGTCAAGTCACAGGGTATAATTAAAACTTGTTTACTATAAAAACTTGCTTGACAAACCAGACACACAAATATCCAAAACTGTTTGATACCAATAAGGACCAACACTGCGAATAACACGAGAAAAACCAAAAGTATAACTTACGCCTAAATTAGTCAAATACATGGCCACTTTTTGACGAGTTTTCTCAACAGGATCTTCGTCTTTAGTAGCGTGTTGAAAATCAAAAAAATGAATCCATCCGCCAGATGGCTTCAAAGCCATCAAAGCATATGGTAAATATTCAAAAGCTAATTCAGGTAAAGGCATTAAAACACGATCAGCTACACCACACAGTTGCAAATTGATAACATCTTTTGAATCACCCAATAAAGGAATAACATAATTAGAGACTTGATTAAGATGTACATTTTCCTGCATATACTCATATGCTAAGGGATTAACATCAATTGAATAAACTTTAGAGCAAGCTCCTTTGGCAATCAATATAGAAAAACAACCAACACCAGAAAACATGTTAACAACTACCTCGTACTGAGCAACAAGGTCAGATATTCGTTTATGCTCAAACAAAAGTCGAGGTGAGATGTAGCAACGCTCAACATCAACTCTGAAAAGACAGCCATGTTCTTTGTAAAGCGTAACAGTACGGTTTTCCCCAGCTAAAAATTTTAATTGTCTAATTCTAAAATCTCCTTGTACCGCACTGGTTTGCATGAAAACCGCCTTGATTTTACGAGAATAAATAGTCATTATTTCAGCTGCAACGTTTTTAGCAATTGTTACATCATCCTTTGGTACTTTGATAACAGCTATGTCACCTACAATATCATAAGAGTTGTAAACATTAGCTGAGTTCACGGTGGTTATTCGTGCTTTTAGCCTTCGACGCATTTTTTAGGTCTTATCTATTGGAAACGTTTAAAAGTAAAATGCTTTTCTTTGTAGGAATAGGTATTTCCAATGGAAAAATCAGGAATTGTTTATGAATGTATGCGGTGTGGATCACGTGTTCCATCTGATGAGTTAGAGTTACGTGGGGGAGAAACAAAATGCATCATTTGTGGTTACCGCATTTTAAAGAAAGTAAAACCGCCAGTAGTTAAAAGAGTTCAATCAAGATAAGAGGATATGGAAACTCGCTTAACTGCGAGCAAACCAATTTTTTAAGAGATTAGTAATCGTCGTCTTCGTTGCGGCTAAGTTTACGTAAAGCTCTGCCTTTTAGAGGAACGTTCTTTAGTTTTAGATCTTCCTCAAAAAAATCATCTGGTTGTCGTTCAACAGTTTTTCGTTTCACTGTTTCTCCACAGACACCTTGAGACAATAGTCGACGTTTATTACACATAGCATAAGTACATTTTACTACACTGCAATATTCGTCACCGTCTTTGCACCAGACACCGTCTCGTCTAAACCAAGCAACATTTTTCCCACATCTAAAAGATGTACATGTGGGTGAACAAGATTTTGATTGAGCCATATCCTTACCTCAAGTTAGTTTCAAAATCTAATTTTTTAACATTTTATTTTTGTTAATATTTAGTGTCCAGCAGAAATAATATAAACTTTATTGTAACACCCACACAAATACGACATTATAATTTAAAAGAAATAAGGAAACATTATAAAAACACATCAATACCTTATGTCAAATCATCATGGACTGTGCCGTATTGGAACAAGTAATTCCAGAACCACTAAAACAAACACTAAAAAAACAAAAATACCACCTCATAGGCAATCATTCCGCAGTTAAACGCTGCAAATGGTTATATGAATCAATAATAAACGGCAGAGTTTGCTATAAAGAAAAATTTTACGGCATAAAAAGCCACCAATGTCTACAAATGACCCCTGCATTATACTCCTGTACACAACAATGTCTATTTTGTTGGCGAGCCCAAAGTGGCGACCTACAGGTCACATGGGATGAAATGAAGTTGCCACCCTTAAACCAGCCAGAAGAAATCGTAAACGCAAGTATACATGCACAAGGGAAAATTCTCAGCGGATACAAAGGTCACCCAAAAGTAAATTGGCGCAAACTAACAGAAGCATATCAGCCCAAAAACGTAGCAATAAGCCTAACAGGTGAACCCACACTTTACCCAAACATAAGTGAACTCATCAGAGTATACCATCAAAAAGAGTTCACAGTCTTCCTTGTAACTAACGGCACCCTACCTGAGAGATTGGTAAAACTAAACCAAGAACCAACTCAACTATACGTCTCTCTCTGTGCTCCAAATGAACAGGTCTACAAAAAAATTTGTCGTCCACTCATACCCAAAGCTTGGGATTACCTCAATGAATCATTAGAGATCCTTCAAAGTTTCAAATGTAGAACCGCATTACGAATGACTCTTGTCAAAAACCACAACATGAGCAACATTGACGAATACGCTAAATTAATTGAGAAAGCAAACCCCACATTTATTGAAGCCAAAGCATACATGCACATTGGCTTTTCCAATTTACGTCTAGGATTTGACAATATGCCTCAATTTGCAGAAGTTAAAACATTTGCAGAAGCACTATCAAAGAAAACAGGTTATAACATAATTGATGAATCACCTGATAGCCGTGTCGTTTTATTAAGCCGCAAAGGCACAGGTAACAAAAACATAAAAAGCTAAAAACAAGAAGTAGAAAAAAATATTTGTGTTTTTTTAAAACAAATAAATAAGAAGAGGTTTAACTATATTAAAGGTGACTCTTTGACTACTCTTAAAGATGTTCTAGAAGAAATAAAGCACGATTTGATGCAAAAAAACCAAATCCGTGAAGACACGCAAAAAGACATGCGTAAAGCAACCAGCTTGTCTAAACAAACAATACTTCTTATCCACCAAAAAAAACAATCAGACGCAGAAAAGATGGTTAAAGAGGCAACAGAAAAAATCACCAACCTGCATGAACTTGCCAAACAGTACCCTGATATAATCTACTGTGGCATGTTTAGTGACGCCTTACAAGAATATGCAGAAGCCAACATTTTCTTAACACTAATAAAAGAAAACAGACTAGTTACACCTAAAGAAATTAAGGTGCCATCAATTGAATACACACTTGGCTTATCGGATGTCATCGGCGAATACAGACGTTTATCCCTTGACACTTTACGAGAAGGTGACGTAGAAAAAGGCGAAAAATACCTTAACACCATGGATGAAATCTTTATGGAACTTCTCGCACTTGACGAAGCCTACATGCTTGTGCCCGGTCTAAGACGAAAAACCGATGTTGCAAGAAAAATCATTGAAACAACACGCGGCGACATAACACAAGAAGTAAGACGTAAAGCCCTCGAAGACTACCTCAAACACTTCAAACAAACTTAACAAAACTAAAAAAACAAAAAAAAATAATTCAAACATTAATTGTGGATAGCTATTGATGGTAAATTGTGGTTTTTAAATGCCGTCTAAGAAACACCATCACCACAATCACAATAAGGCCTGCAAAAAGAACACTGAGGCCCAATAGAAAGTGAATAAAAACCTTTACCAAAATTACCCCCAACAACTAAAAAACCTCAAACAGCAGACTTTTGACATTTGAAACTTGAGAAGCAAAGTTTCGTAAGTGATTTAAGAGATATGTTTGAGGGAAAATATTATCAAGGTTATCTAACAGTTTAACAGTGAATAGTATGATAACACAGAAAATAGAGGAAATAGTGTTTAGTGATTTTGAGAAACTTGATTTAAGAATTGGAAAAATACTTGAAGCTACGCCTGTGCCAGAATCAAAAAAACTGGTTAAACTTGTAGTGGATTTTGGTACAGAGCAACGTCAAGCAGTAGCAGGGATCATCAAATATTATACCCCAGAAGAGCTTGTGGGTAAAAAATGTGTTTTCCTATTAAATCTTCAGCGGCGTATGCTTGCAGGGATAGAATCACAATGTATGGTTTTGGCTGCTGAAGATGATGAGGGTAATGTTTCAGTTCTACAACCTGAGAAAGATATAGTTGAGGGCAGTAAAATCGGATAACCGTTTGGCATATTTGTGTTGTTCCATTTTTTAGTTGTGGGAAAGGTAAATTAATTATTTAGAGAGCTGTTATGTTATTGTAAAGTTACTTGTGGAAGGTATATTGGATGGCAGCAAATGAAGAAGCACTTATGTGGGTAGAAAAATATCGTCCAAAAATTCTTGAAGACGTAGTGGATCAACGAGATATTGTTGAGAGTCTTAAAGCGTTTATGAGAAATCCAAAGATTATGCCGCATTTAATGTTTGCCGGTATACCGGGTACAGGGAAAACCACAACCGCACTATGTATTGCACATGAATTGTTTGGTATGCAGAACTGGAGGAACTTTACCTTAGAACTTAATGCTTCTGATGAGAGAGGTATTGATACTGTTCGAGAACGGGTTAAGGATTTTTCACGCTACAGTCGAGGGGCATTTGGTGATGTGCCTTTTGCACTAATTATTTTAGATGAATGTGACCAAATGACTGGCCCTGCCCAAACGGCACTTAGACGTATTATGGAGACCAGTAGTCGCACATCAAGATTTATCTTAATCTGTAACCAATCTAGCAAAATTATTGAGCCTATTCAAAGCAGATGTGCAATTTTTAGGTTCTCACGACTTGATAGAAGTGCTATGATAGAGCATCTAAAGGATATAGCTAAAAAAGAAAACGTAAACATCTCCCCTGAAGCTGTTGAAAGAATTGTAGACTACGCTGAAGGGGATCTACGTCATGCCATAAATGCGCTACAAACAGCTGCAGCCTACAAAGATGGGGCAGCGGTAGATGAAAAAGTTGTCTCCCAAATCATCGGCGAAGCTAGTCCCAAACAGGTTCAGCTTATGCTCAATAAAGCCATTAACGGTGATTTTATGGAAGCCCGACGGATAATGTATGATATTATAGGCACTTATGGTTTTGCAGGCGCAGAAATCATCCGTCAAATGCAAAAAGAACTCTTTAAAATCAGCTATATAACACCTGAACAGAAAGCAGAACTTAGCAACATTCTTGGAGAATACGATTACCGCCTAACACAAGGCGCTAACAGCGACCTGCAGTTAAGCGCACTTTTAGCACAATTCGCTAAAGTAGGTAAAACCTTAGGGGAAAGCAGTTGAAAAACGACCTGTGGGTCGAAAAATATCGGCCAACAACAATCAAAGACGTTATAGGTAATGAAGAAGCAAAAACAATATTTGTTGAGTGGCTAGAAAACAAACGTCATACAAAAAAAGCTGTGCTGCTTTATGGTCCACCAGGGGTGGGCAAAACCACTCTTGTTAATGCTGCTGCAAATGAGTATAAGTTTAGAATTATTGAAATGAATGCTAGTGACACTCGATCAGAGAAGGCAGTCAACCGTATAGCATTTCCAGCTACCTCATTTACAGGATTAGACAAGTTTTCCAGCGAAATTAAAGGTAATATGCTGTTTATGGATGAAGTAGATGGCATAGCAGGCAACGAGGACCGTGGGGGGGTTAATGCCATTATAAAAATCATCGAAAACACACGCACCCCCATTATAATGGCAGCTAACGATTCTGAACTTGAAAAACTGCGACCACTCAAAAAACTCTGCTTACTTATCAGGTTTCAACAAACTCGTATTCCTCTAATTATAATGGCACTTAAAAAAATATGTGAGCAAGAACACATTAAATATGAGTTTGAAGCACTTGAAAAAATTGCAACTAACAGCCAAGGCGATGTGCGATCAGCAATTAATGATCTACAAGGGCTAAGTGAAGAAGGCAAAACCCTAACTGAACAGGACACTTTAGCTATAGGTCTAAGAAACAAGGATACTAATATGTATGACACATTAAAGGGGTATTTTGCTGCAAAAAACATTGCAGAGGCAGCGACTCTTCTTAACTATTCAAACATTGAATATGATGAGTTGCTTATGTCCATTGGAGATAATATGCCCAAACGGTACACTGATTCAGCTAAACTTGCAGAAGCATATGACTTCTTGTCTCAAGCAGACGTTTTCCGAGGAAGAATTGGAACAGAAAACTGGCACCTACTCAAATATTTCTACAACAACCTTGCCCAAGCCGCAGCAATTGACCCTGAATCATACAAACCCTTTGAATTTATTTCGCCACCAATCAGAGTTATCACGTTATTTTGGACAAAAAGCAAACGCACATTACTAACTAACATTTGCACAAAAATCAGCGCTCAATGTCATGTTAGTAAATATGAAGCAAAAACAATATTCATACCATATCTAAAACTTATGTTACAACAAAAAAAGAAAGCCAATACGCTGATAGAATGGTTAAAACTTACACCTGACGAAGTGACTTTTTTAACAGGATTAAAAATGTTTTAGGAGAAAAAAGATGGTTATTTTAAACAAGAAAGGCTTCAAGCTACCACGTGTTGAAAGAGAAAAATTTCTGTTACTAATGCGCTTAGGGCTAGAGTATAACAATCAAAAAATGCTATTTAACATAAAAAACTACAATAACATAAATCAGCTTCGAGATACTCTACAAGATATTTTGAAGTCAGAGATCGCATTTACCCAAACATGTACTATTTGCAACATAGACTTTGGATGCAGTACCTGTAAATACGTTAAAAGCTGTCCCACAAAAGATTTACCCTTTAATTGTGTGTGCAGTCAATGTTTACGGCCAAAGAAGAATCTGCAACAAAAACTATTCTAACAAGACACACAAATTATAACAGATTAGCCAATAACACGTGTAAAGTGTTTGCTAAAAATAAGCATCAATATGCCAAAAAACACAAACACCCATAAAACAGAAACAGATATTGTTGTTGAAAATCGAATGTTTTCTCAGGGAATCATTTAAAGAGTCTTTTGCCATTTACATAAGGTCTCTAAAGGGGCAACAGTTTAAGAGGGAAAAAGATGCAAACAGACATTGATATACTAGATTTTTGTTATGAGAATTCACTTATTACTGTTGTTGCCAATCGTAACTTTGCTGAAATGAAATTAGCCGGTTTAAATGTAGGACCATTTGATGAAGGTAATGAATACCAGGTGCATTATTGGATAGCTAAAGAATTACAAAGGGCGGGTATTGTACACTTAAGAGAAGAAGAGGTTTTAGATGGAAGCAAACTCTATAAGGTACAATGGAAAGAGGGCATTCAAATTCCAGGTATGATTTCAGAAGTACCTCAAAATTTTTACCCAAAACTACGTCGATACCTAACTTTTGCCGAGGCGGAAGCAGTTCAACCTGAAAAAATTCAAGAATACCATAAAGTTAAGGCGTTAGCAAAGGATATCATCAATTCACGACTTAAAAAAATTATAGCATTGTCATCAGCTTCTGCTCAGAGTGAACAAATACTAAAAAAACTAACTGCCGAGGAAAAGGTCATCTATGAACAACTCGGTGAAATAATTTCCACTTGGAAAAACCAGATTCTTCAAAAACAAGAAAAACAGTAGGCGAAAAAATAATGGCTAAAGACAGCGAACAAGTTGATCCGCAGGAACGTTTCTTGGAATTCTTCAAAATTTTCAAGGTAGCCACTGAAAAAGGTCAAAAAGAGAAGTATAGAGCAAAGCTTGGTCAATTAGCTATTACAGGAAAAACTAGCCTTACAATCAATTTTGATGAATTATACAGTTTTGATCAAGTTTTAGCAGAACAGGTGCTCAATAAACCTGAAGAATACTTGGAGTATGCAAGTAAGGCTGCATATGAGCAATTAAGAATTGAAGATGAAGAATACGCTGGAAAAATAGAGAAAATCACCATACGTGTTGCTAAACTCTTAGGTAAAGAAGTATTACGTAAAATTGGCTCTAAAAATATGGGTAAACTAATTCTTGTTGAAGGCATTGTTGTCCGTGCTACACCTGTTCGTCCAATGGTGTTGCAGGCAGCGTATAAATGTAAACGTTGTGGAACGGGGATGAAAATTGAACAGACGGGACAATTTCTTAAGGCTCCAGCCGTCTGTATGGGTCCTGACTGTGGAAAAGATGGCCCCTTTGAGTTTGTTCAAGAGGAATCGACATTCATAGACTCACAAGATCTAAGATTACAAGAAAAACCAGAAGACCTGCCACCAGGACAATTACCCAGAGTTTTAGCAGTAAAAATAGTCGGCGATGAAATTGTTGACCAAGCACGTCCTGGAGACCACGTTTCCATAGTTGGCATAGTTCGCGCTCATGCACCATCACTAGTAGGTATGGGAAAGCTTCGAACATTCATTTTACAGTTAGAAGCAAACTCTGTGGAACTTTTAGGTAAAGAACCCGAAACTTCACCCCCTTCACCTGAAGAAGAAACAAAAATAATAGAACTCTCACGAGATCCTTATGTGCACAAAAAAATCATGAGCAGCATAGCGCCATCCATCTTTGGGAATGAACACCTAAAAGAAGCGGTTATGTACTTGCTTTTTGGAGGAGTTTCAAGAAGCTTACCAGACATGACAGTAAGAGGGGAGATGAATGCTCTAATCATAGGTGACCCAGGTACTGCCAAATCACAGATGCTTCAGTACGTCTCACGCATAGCACCCAGAGGGCTATACACTTCAGGCAGAGGCACCACTGCTGCTGGTTTAACAGCAGCTGTTGTTCGCGAAAAAGGCGGTTCAATGTCACTTGAAGCAGGCGCACTTGTCCTAGCAGACAAAGGTATAGCATGTATTGACGAAATGGACAAAATGCGCCCCGAAGACCGAGTTGCCATACACGAGGCCATGGAACAACACACTGTTTCAGTAGCCAAAGGCGGCATCGTTGCAACACTTAACGCACGAACATCCGTCTTAGCAGCAGCCAACCCATCCTTAGGGAGATATGAGCCCAATCGCACAGTAGCCGAAAACATTTCACTACCAGTTACCATACTCTCACGATTTGATTTAATATTCGTACTTCGCGATGTACCTAACAAAGAAACAGACAGCAAAATGTCAGAACACATATTAGAAATCCACAGACGTGGCATAAGCCCCGTTGAAGCACAAATTGACACTGAACTCTTACGCAAATATGTTAGCTATGCCAAAAGCATATATCCTGCACTAAACTCTGAAGCATTAAAAAGACTAAAAGAATTCTATTTAGCTATGCGTAATGCAAGCGAAACAGAAGGCTCCCCCGTAGCAATTACCACCCGACAGCTTGAATCATTAGTAAGATGTGCCGAAGCCCGCGCACGCGTAGCACTACGCAAAGAAGTAACTGCAGAAGATGCAGAAGCAGCGATAACAATTATGAAAAAATCACTCGAAGAAGTGGGAATTGACCTATCTAACTTTAAAGTCGACATAGACATTATCATGACAGGCAAACCCAAAAGCATCAGAGACCGCTATCACATAGTCTTATCAGTTCTTATAGACATGGAAAAACAAACAGGCATCGTAGAAAGAGATACCTTCATTACTGAACTAGAAACTAACCATAAAATTCCACGAGGAGAAATAGAACGCATGATAAGCCAATTACTCCGAGAAGGCACAATATATGAACCACGAGAAGGATGTCTAAAGAAAACCTAAAACCACAGAAACACAAGCATATTTTGCAGACCAAGCGACAAATAAAAACAGACGATAATACACTATCTGACTTAGCAAGTACAATATTAACAACAGCAAACTTGGGTTTTTATAGAATTAACACAACAAGCTATAGGCATTAAAAATATGAAAGAAGAGAATTAAGATATGTAAGTTGTTTTCTTTTCGTCTTCTTTCTTTATTTCTTCGGCCTGCAAAACTCGTTTTTCTTCAATTGCTTGTAGTCGGGTAACCATTTTTTCGGCTCGAACTATTTCTTCATCTAACCCTGCTAAATCAACATCAAAATTAAAAGTGTTCTTCAAAATTTCAAGCACACTTTTTGCTGCTAAGGGATCAGGGATATAACCACGGGTTTCGCCAAGAAGGCAGAGAGCATCAATTTTTTTGAATTTGGATAACCCTAAAATTAAGCCGGCGGTTCCAACAATTGGGCTTCCGGAAACACTTAAGGAGGCTCCTGCTGAAACGGTTTTGTCAATTGTATCCTTACTGGTTGCGGCAACAAAAACTTTGGGTTTATCTTTTGTCTCCATACGATAACCACCAATTGTTACGATAGTATGTACATTGTTTTTCTCGGCATAATTTAGTAGACAATCGGTAATTTCATACTGACCTTCAATAGTTTGTGACTGACTATCACCAGTGAATAAAATGAGATCATTTGCGTCTTCTTTTGGATTTTTCCAATAATAGAAAGTGCCACGTAACAGACGTATATTGCCTTTTTTATTAACTAAGATAAAGTATGGAAAATGTGGAGAGTATAGATAAGCAATTTTTTGGGCTTTTAACTGCTTAATTAAGTAGCGCATAACAATTTTACCAACTAAACCTAAACCAGGTAGACCTTCTATTAGAACAGGATTGGCAGACTGAACTTGTTGAAGTTCTTTGATGTATGTTTCCTTCATTATTCTTCACTACCTCTTTTCATGACCAAACGATATTTCAGATATTTATCATCAGGTGAAAACTTTGCTGGATGAGGAATCCTTACAACACTACCACAGTAAGAACACACTGCTTTGTTTAAAGTGTAATGATTACAGTTAACACATTTTCTTAGTTGCCAAACCAAACTATTTTTCCCTTCTAAAAGTGCCTTGTCCACCTGCTTTAGTAATACTCGACACGACACTTTGAGCAGCTT